>Ga0194116_10004315_pt1 | contig 16393 bp, 13 predicted proteins | sample TA2MahsurfametaG_4_FD_148617 | JGI IMG/M metagenome (GOLD analysis project Ga0194116, IMG submission 148617) | Freshwater microbial communities from Lake Tanganyika, Tanzania - TA2015008 Mahale S9 surface | ecosystem: Environmental > Aquatic > Freshwater > Lake | place: Tanzania: Lake...
TCATAAAAGAGAAAAGGTTTGAAATTTTCATGTTTGGTGGTTTTACAGATGCAAACTAAATCGCTCAATGTTACCTGAATGTTAACTCAGCGTTTTTATTTCGGGCGCATTCAAAAAATTTCAAAGTCTGACCTAACCAATTCACGCACCTCTATATAGACTGGTTACCCTGAAACACGTTTCACCCAACCTCCATAATCGACTTTCTTAACTTTCTCTTAACACATTCTTCATTATGTCGTAGCATACAATTCAACGCTTGGGTATTGCTTTGCATAAAATTTACAAACCTCTAACAAAAATCTAATGAAACGTTTTCTTGCCTTCGCAATCTTTTGCCTCGCCATTTCTCAAATTTCGGCTCAACTTGAAAAACCCAAAGAATCTAAAAAGTGGTTTGAGAGTATTAGCTTAAGAGGATACACGCAGATTAGGTACAACGGTTTATTTGCTACAAACCCCGATTTGGGATGTGAGCAGTGTGACAAAAGCTGGGGAGGAAACAACGGTTTTTTCATGCGACGTATGCGAATGATTTTCTTCGGACAAATTTCACCACGTGTATATTTCTATTTGCAACCCGATTTCGCAAGTTCGGCATCAAGCTCAGCATTGCACTTCGGTCAAATCCGTGACATGTATTTCGATTTAGGTCTTGACAAGGAGAATGAATTCAGATTGCGCGTTGGTCAAAGTAAAGTTCCATTTGGATTCGAGAACATGCAGTCTTCTCAGAACAGACTTCCACTTGATCGTGCAGATGCATTGAACAGTGCTGTAAGCAATGAACGTGATATGGGTGTATTTTTTTACTGGGCACCAAAGAAAACAAGAGAGTTGTTTTCAAGTCTGGTTCGGGAAGGATTGAAGGGATCTGGTGATTACGGTGTATTTGGTCTTGGCGTATACAATGGCCAAACAGCGAACAAGCCAGAGGCCAACTTAAACAGACACGTTGTAGGAAGAATATCATACCCTTTTGCCGTAAAGAATCAAATTATTGAACTTGGAATTCAAGGATACAAGGGACTATATACGTTTGGATCATCGCAATTAAGCTCCGGCGTGGGTATCAATGAAGATAAAACGTATGCCGATGAGCGCGTTGCGGCAAGCTTAGTTGTTTACCCGAAGCCTTTCGGAATTCAAGCTGAATACAATATTGGAAGAGGACCAGAATTTGATGTGCTTCTTGACTCCATAACTACGCAAAAATTAAGCGGTGGTTATGTAACAGCGAGTTATAAATTTGATTGGAAAGAGCAAACATTCATTCCTTTTACACGATTCCAAAAATACTCAGGAGGAAAAAAACATGAGTTGGATGCTAGAAGTTATGATGTTGAAGAATTCGAGATTGGAATGGAATGGCAACCGGTAAAACAATTTGAATTGGTGGTAATGTACACCATGAGTGAGCGTAGGTATGAAGATTTTGCTAATCAAGACAATAAACAAAAGGGAAATTTAATGCGAATTCAAGCGCAGATTAATTTCTAAATCACTTCACATAAAAAAGGGGCTTGCGCCCCTTTTTTCATTTCAAAAAATTCCGAATCACCTCTTGAATGGCACGTTTGTTCGGATGACATCTGTCCAATTCAAAGTATTCATCATTCCGTAAAACTTCCGTTATTAATTCAAACGATGGAAAATAATCCAGCTCCTTCCATTCTCTTATTTCATAGATGAATTCAATAAGCCTAGACTTGGTTTGCACATTCTCTAGTACTCCCATCCTCCAATGCTTTACAGGAGAAATTGTGAATACAATTCGCAAACTCGGAAAAGCTATATTTAAATTTTCGATCACCCGTTTTCCTTCACTCACCAGATCAGACAACGGTGTTAAAACGCGAACAAAATCTTGTTGAGGTAGGCGCTGGCAATTACCAACTACGCCAAACTCTTGATGTTTCCATGCATGGGCGGTACCTAATGTTATCACCAACGTTTCCGCTTGAGAAAGGGCATGATTTAATTCATGAATACAAGCAGTTATTTTCTGAAGCAGTTGTTGCTTTTCTTGCATGCGAAATTCCTTTCCCGCCTGCAATGACTTCCATACATGCTCATGGTAAACCACTTGCCAAGATTCTTCATTCACCTCCATTTCTGCAGCTTGATTTAACCAATTGAAAATAACTGAAGGATGAAAAAGAGTTCCAAATGGATTACTCATCACCTCGAACCCTTGCTCAATCAATGGCATCTTCAATTCATCTGAAAAGCATGAACCCATGAGAACAATTCCGCCGGGTTGAGGCGCTTTCCAATCATTTAGGAAGTCCACCACGTTGACAAATATTGAATTTCTGATTGCTCTGCCTTTCCGCATTTGAAATGTGATTCAGGACATTGCTGCTTACCATGCAAACCGCACGGTTTGCAAGTCAATTTTTCTTTGGCTTCCCACACCAATTGTTTTTCACTCAACGGACCAAAGCCGAAAGCAGGTGTCGTAGAGCAAAAGAAGGCCGTGACAGGGGCATTCACTGCCGATGCAAAATGCAAAGGACCACTGTCATTCACAAAATTCATGGAGGCTTTTTGCATGAGTGCTGCCGACTCTAAAAAATTCAACTGACCCGCTAAATTTGTGATATTCGAGCAGTCTTGAACCAACGATTCACAAATCGCATAATCGCCCTTTCCACCTAAAATATACACTTGATAATGATGAGATAATTCTTTTGTAAGTTTTCGGAACTGATCTAAGGGCCATTGCTTCGTAAACCAAACGGAAGCAGGTGCAACACAAACGTATGGTGTCTGAGTATATGTCTCTATTCGCTTCCAACTCGTCTCAGTCGGATAAAGCTTTGGCTTCGCCAACGCAACCTGCCACTCTTTTATGATCGAAGCATTTCTCTCAATCTCATGCATATTCGAATGAAGATTGTGGCTTGTTTTGTAATCATAACAAAACGACCACGGATTTTGAGAGAATCCTAATTTTTTCTTTGCTCCGCTGAAACATGTGATGAATCCACTTGAAGCAAATCGCTGCAGATTTATAACAACATCAAACTTCTCCTTTCGAATCTCACAAGTGAGTTTGAAAAGATTTCTGATTTTTTTTTCTTGCTTGTTCCAAACCCAAACCTTCTGAATGTTGGGATTGTTTTCCAAAAGTCCTTCATTCCCTTTTCGAACCAAATAATGCACCTCAATGTGATTGAGATGCGATAAGGATTCAGCAAGTGCCGATGCCAGCACAACATCACCTATAAAGGCCGTTTGGATAATTAGAAATTTCATTACACAGCAACATTATACTCACGCAACGCCTGATTTAAAGACGTTTTTAGGTCAGTACTTGGTTTTCGTTTCCCAATAATTAAAGCACATGGTACTTGAAATTCACCCGCAGGAAATTGTTTGGAATAACTTCCAGGAATAACTACTGATCGCTCTGGTACCTCGCCCACATAAATTACAGGTTCTGCACCTGTAACATCAACAATTTTCGTTGATTGTGTTAGCACCACATTGGCACCGAGAACGGCCTCTTTCTTTACCCGAACACCTTCAACCACAATACAACGTGAGCCAATAAAGCAATCGTCTTCAATAATAACGGGTGATGCTTGAACGGGTTCCAATACACCGCCAATACCCACACCTCCAGAAAGGTGAACATTCTTCCCGATTTGCGCACATGAACCAACAGTAGCCCAAGTGTCTACCATGGTACCCGCACCTACATAAGCCCCAATATTTACATATGATGGCATTAAAATAACTCCACTTTCAAGATACGCACCATAACGTGCAACTGCATGGGGAACCACACGAACTCCCTGGGCGGAATATTCTTTTTTCAACGCCATTTTATCATGAAACTCAAATGGTCCCAACTCTATGGTTTGCATTTTTTGAATTGGAAAATAGAGAATAACCGCCTTCTTCACCCAATCATTTACTTTCCAATCGCCGTCTGATGTGGGCTCGGCTACGCGAAGTTTACCTTTATCCAAGCCTTCTATGATTTCTTTAATGGCGTTTTGAGATGGTTCGCTCGACAATAAGTCTCTTTTATTCCAGGTGTTCTCTATGATTTCAATCAAGTGGTTCATTTCCTTTCTTATTTTCGTCAAAAATACACATGAAGCAGGGAAAAGCACTTGGAATTGATTTCGGAGAGAAAAGAACAGGCCTTGCCATTACCGACTCCCTGCGAATCATTGCTTCGCCGCTTGAAACAGTTGATACATTGAATTTAAAAGATAGAGTCAAACAATTGGTTTTAACTGAAAAGATAACAACCATTGTTTTGGGAGAAACTTTTCATGCAGACGGATCATTGTCTACAATTGGAGAAAAACAACGCGAATTTCAACTGTGGTTGGAAAAAAATTTACCTGGTACCGAGGTTGTTCGTATAGATGAGCGCAATTCAAGTAAAGAGGCTCAACAAGCCTTGATTTTTGGAGGGATGAAAAAAATGCAGAGACAAAAAAAAGAGAATCTAGATAAAGTAAGTGCTGCCATTATTCTACAGCGCTTTCTGGACTTATACCACCAGTAATTCTTGAAGATCTTCAGGAGAGTGACTACACATGATGCTTTTTAATTCTTTCAGGTCGAAATAAAACGACGCTTCCAACAAAGTTAACTCTCGCTCTTGTGGCTTTCCATTGGGTAATAGGAATTGATTTATTTGATTCAATTTAATAAAGGCATTTTCCTCTCTTTTCTGTATAGCCTTATTTATTTTCCCTTCAATTTGTTGCCATTGCTGCAACTGCTTTTTTAATTCTGCGCGAAGCCAAGGCTCTAGCGTTGTATCAATTTCTTTGGCCTTATCAATCATCTGTTCCATAACACCCTCTGCATTCATTTGAATTTCTGCGGTAGTAAACTTACCCAATGCACTGAGCATTTGGTCCTTTACCTTTTGAGGCTGCAATTGAAGTTCTTTCCAATTCAACTGATGCTTCTGCATAAACTCAAAATCACGCTTTTTAATGAGAGTTGCTGAATTACGGTGTATCAATTTCGGGAAGTCTAAGCCTGCTTCATGAAACGCTTCTTCTAGTTGAATCCAATATGCCAATTCGCCCGGACCACCAATATAAGCAGCGTTGGGCAGTATAGACTCTTGATACATGGGACGACAGAGCACATTGGGGCTGATTATAGTTAGATTTGACTTCAGCTGTTCGAGCGAATAGTGCTGATGAGGTGTTACAGTTCGAAATTCATTTCCAACATGCTCCAATCGCTCGCGATTTCCATCCTGAATAAGAAATAAATTGCAACTTCTCGGATTTATTGCCGGCTCGAACCCTTTCAATTTCAACTTTTCATTTTGCCTTTCTACTGCCTCATGAATAAATAATGTTTGCAATTCCTTTTCAAAAAGGGGCCTTGCCAATTCTTTTAATTCAGCGCTGTTCGCATCAATACAAATCAATCCATCATCACCAAAAACAGCATTTACCCAATATCGCATTGCATCGGCATTTCTTTCATATCTGGAATAGGCACTCTTCAACAAATCCATGAATTCATTCGATTGTCCTTTCAATTCGTTCAACCAATCTCTGAAGTAATGCGTTGGAAAGTCTCCGGCCATGCCACATGCTTCAACACCCAAATGAATGTGTTCTCCCTTAAAATAAAATTCACTTATTTCCTTCAAATCATGGTCTTCACTTGCCATCCAAAAAACAGGTATGTATCGAATACCTTTTTGTTTCTTGTTTAACTCGCTTGCGTACGCAATAGCAGAACTTATTTTATAAAATAAAAAAAGAGGACCACCGGCCAAACACAATTGATGTCCGGTTACTATGGTCATAGAATTCCCTTCTCTAAGTGCCTCTATGTTTTCTTTAACGGGTATTGAAATCTCGAATCCCTTGTATTGTTGTGTTAACGCCTGAACAAGCGCATCTCTTTTCTCAGTTGAGAATGAGATTTCACTTTTGAATTCTTGATTTTTAGAATGGATCGAAGCAAAAAAATCTTGTAGCGCTGGTGGTAGTGAGATTAATTTTTTTTGCTGAATCTTCATGCCACGAAATTAACGCAAGAGATTGACAAATCCCTGTTTCGTTTTCATTTCGCTACCCTGGATATTTGAGGTATATTCCAGTATCCAAACATAAGTACCTGTTGGTGCTTCGCCTTTGGAATTCATTCCGTCCCACGCATATCCTTGTTTACTAGAATCGAACAGAACCTCTCCCCATCTATTCATAACCTTGAGTGAATGGAAAAATACCTGATTCCCGATTGGAGTAAAATTATCATTCTGTCCATCGTTATTTGGTGAAAATGAATTCGGAACAAAAACCTCACCCGGCTTAAGCTCATCAATAATTCTTCCTGTATCAGTGAAATCAGGTTTTATATCATCATTGAAAGGAGTAATAACTACATCATCAAAAAAATAATATGCCAATTCAGGCGCGGTCCCTGAACGAACACTTGTTTCCCTTGATGCATTATTTCCAAAAACACCAATAGTCATACAACGAATAGCGGTAGTTGGTGTAAATACAAATGAAATCTGTTTCCATTGTGAAGAAAACCAAACGGTATCAATTTTGAATTGCGGCTCAAATAACAAGGGCCAATTTTGAGTCTGTTGAACGGGGTATTCAGAGAAATAAAAACCCAAATCGCTCGTGGCCAACCCACTTGTACTAACTGCGGTTGGTGTGCCATTCGCGACAAATAAAGACACTTTGTATTTTTTACCAGACTCTAGTGGAGTTTCAAATGTTTGTTGGAGATATGTTCGATTCGATGAGTTTACCTTACCACACAAGGCCAAACCAACAAATGACTTTTGTGAATATGCATTAACAATGCCGTATGGGGTTTCAGGCCAATCACAACACGAGCCTGCATCGGAGCTATAATAATCCACTGTTGAAACTGAACTCTGCGCGTTGCTCCAATGCAACAAAGCCTGCTGATCTCCAAGTGAAATAGGAATGGAATTTCGCAGCTCAAAATTACCATTTCGCAGTTGAGCTTGCGAAAGAGCCGTTGTAAATAACGCCGTGCAGATGATGAATAGGTTTCTCATGTTTCGAAGATACTGAAGTTATTAGTCCTTCCATTTTCCAATAGACCAACGCAGACCAAATTCAATACTTCGTGTATTGAATGTAGCCCTAGTATTGCCTGCATGTTCCGAGGCTAGTGGTGGAAATTGGAAGTTCATTCCCGCATGGCAATGAAGCTGCTTCGACAATCTTCTTTCAAGTCCTAATTTAATTTGAATGCTGCCCAATACATCGGTTTTGTTCTGAATTATGGCGTTTAGAAACTGTCCATTTTCATTCAAAAAAGATTGTATCATGGGTGCTTCAACGGAATGCCTTTGAAAATAAATAGTAGGCGAAATTTGACCAAATGCTCTCCAGTTTTGACGTTGGGAATAGGCGTTAACATAAAATCTAAAATGCAATGGAATGGCCCATTGCTGAATTTGCCATTGATTTAATGTCGTGTTCAACTGTAAAGTATCTGTTTCGTAGGCACCCGGCTGAATTTCTACTTGAACCACCTGATTCACTTCTTGATTATCGCTTAGAAAAAATGTTAGTGAATTCTCCGCGTTATAAGGATTCACGGAATACAGTTGAGCATTGAATTGATAATAATCTAGACCCAGTCCAACGTGCACGTGCTTATGAAGTTGGGTGAAAAAGGAAAGTCGAGCTCCAAATCCAAAGCTATTCTGTTTCTCTTTGGTAAATTTCTGTAGTGAAAAAAAATTCTCGTCAGGAGCATAAGACCAATTGGTTTTCACATTCGATCCGAATCCAACACACTCCATTGCCCAAGGCATGGGATCTCTCGATTTTTTGTAGTCCATTTGTTTGGCATGAATTAAACTGTCAGCCCCACCTCTAGAACGCTCTTCAATATAGATGACTTCACCGTCTATGATTAAGGTATCATTCAAAAGAGCTATAGCCCAACATGGTTGAGCTATAACAATTAAACCAAACAAAATAAACCGTTGAAGCATGTGCTTCTACCTTAACTAATTATGAAAAGTACTTATCGTGAATTTCTTCCCTTTGGGTTTCTTCTCAACTTTATTGAGATCAGGTAATGAAGCTTTCGAAATTTCGGTTGTTTGTGAAATTTGAGTTTTCACTGTTTCATCTGTAGCGTTCGAATGAACCTCGCTTAACTCGGGAATTTCAGGTGTTCCGCCGCAGGTGATTACTTCCTCGACAACAGGTTTCACATTTTGTGAATTTGATGCTTGTTGTCTCGTCTGAGAGCGACCACTCTTGTCGGAAATTAATTCGCTTTTTTCAATGGAAATGTAATCGGAGTTCTGCGAAATACTTGGATTTGCCGCGGGAGCAGAAACAACAACAGCTACATTTGCATTTTCCGCGCTCGATGTCACATCATTGCTCATGGAAAAGAGCATTGCCGAGAGACAGCCACCAGCAATGGCCGCAGCAACATATACATTGAGATAAGTTAACGAGAACTTCCAAAAAGACTTCTGATCTTTTTTGACCGCATTCATAACTCGGGCCTCCATGTGCATGGGAACCTCGGGTTGAAACCCCCTAAAATTCTCACCTAGCTGATTCAATAAATTTTCCATAATACTCTTCCTTTTTTATTCTTTGCCTACTTAAATTCAATAATGCGTTTTGTAAGTGTACTTTCGCTCTTGAGAGCTGTGATTTTGATGTATTCGCATCTATACCCAGCATGTCTGCAATTTCTTTATGCTTGTAACCTTCAACTACATACAAATTAAAAACTGTTCTATATCCGTCGGGAAGTGCTTGAATACAATTCAACATTTCCTCCATGGTATATTCCGCTGCCATTTGATCGAACGATTGATCGCTCAAATGCCACTGTTCCTCTACTTGAGCGTCATACTTCCCCTTTAACCCCTTTCTATATTGTGTAATAGCTGTATTTACGGCCACCCTTCTCACCCACCCCTCTAAACTTCCGGCACCTTGATAATCTTTCAGATATTTAAACACTTTAATGAAAGCCTCTTGCATGGTGTCTTCAGCCTCCATAGGATTTTTGGCATATCTTAAACAAATACCATAGACCGTAGAAGCAAAACGTTTGTAGAACATTCGCTGTGCCCGGCTATTGCCTTTGATACAATCTTGTATGAGTTGATTTTCCGACATGCACAATAAAGACACCATGAAAAAAGAAAGGGTTGCAAGTAAAGATAAAAAATTATTGATAACGATACACCCCTTCGCCACGCTGCTTGGTAAGCATGCGATAATCTAGAAAGTAATTTAAACGCACCGATACTGAGTTAGCAAAAGGTAAATCAATTAAGCCATTCACGTCATCAAGTAAACCCGAAGGAATGAAATTGTCTTCGTGCACAATGGCATATTTCCATGCAAAAATGAGCTCAGATCCTGGTCTGAAGATCCATTTGTAAAACAGATCTATGGTGAATGAATTGAAATTGCGATTCACCAAATCATTCTTCCCTGTTTCGGAATTGAATGCAGAGAAATTTGACTGACTGAGGCTTCCATCGTCATTCAAATCAAAAAACTGCTTGTAGTCTGAATACCCCCAATAATGACGGAAACGAACATTCATTGAGTTTACGGGATTCCAGGCAAAAGAGGCAGTAAGCACATTGGTGTGCGATATCACGTCACGTCTTCCAAATACAGGATTAGCTCCATTAAATGTTGCAAAACCTAAATCAGAAAAATGAGCTTGTTTGCTGTATATATAAATAAACATCCATTTATCATTTAATCTAAGGCGAGGAGAAATGCGGTAATTTCTGACCACACGTCCATCATTTTCGTAATCCGTAAAACCGCATCCAGCATCTAGGGCCAATTTTTTTCGGTAATCACTACTTATGAACCCTCCAAATCTTGCATAGGTATAGGTTTGAAACATTTCACCATCTACTCGAGGTTCGAAATAATCAAAACCCCGTGTAGGTTGGGCGTCGAAATTTAAATTGATGTACAAAAATCGTTTTGTAATGGCCGAAACTTCGCCTTCAAGATAGTTTTGCGTGAAGCTTCTTGGTGCATACAAATAAGATCGGTTCATGGATAAACTGGTCCAAGCTTTGTTGAATTTCCAGAAGGGTTGGTACCAATTGTATCCAACAGTAGCGTTGTACACTTGTTCGTTGTTGGCTTGTAGAAAACCCAAATCATTGGGGTCATAGGTATCTGTTTCAGTGTAATGTGACACTTGAAACGTGAAATTACCACTGATTTTTGCAAGACTCAACTCTCCCATGTACCCTTTTTTGTCATACGGTGTATTTCCGTTTGCGTCTAATCCCCATTTCAAAGATTGATTACCATGAAAATGGAGCTCGTACGAATTCAATTTGTTTTTCAACGATGCTTCAACAGAGGTAACATTCGCATCATATGCTTGTCCGGCTCGTGAAACATTCGTATTTGTGAATGAAATAAATGAATTATTAGGTAAATTCTGATCAATGACAACCACATTCGAATTCGTGAAGGGATTGGTTTGAACGCTACGTTTTTTGCCAGTGAGTGTATCTGTAATTTCCGCAAATGCCTCGGAAGCAAAACTATTCAAGAAACCAATGGCCAAACCGTTCACATTTCTTCCACCCAATTTTATACTATTCAAAACCTGTTGTTTGTCTGGATTGGCGGTTACAACCTCATGCGTTGCTAGTTCGCTGTATGCAAGTCCATAACCAAATGGCATGTCTCCAATTCTTCGAGAATAAAATATTTCACCTCTTTGATATAATTCAAGACCTTCATTGAAAAACGGTCGGTTGTCTTGAAATTGAATTTCGAATGGCGTAAGATTCAAAATTAACTGGTCTGAAATGGTTTGTCCGAAATCTGGAATCAACGTTGCATCTAACGTGTAGGCATCTGACAAACCGATCTTTAAATCCATACCGCCATTGTAAGAAAATGACGTTTGTTTAGATGTGTTGTTCAAGGCGTATCCTGAGAGGTATGGAAAAAAGAAAATACGTTTCGGGGCATCAATATTGGCAATACCTTGAAGCTCTCCCATTTGCGCTAAATAACCAGGGCCATTCGGTTTTATTTCATTCCAATACCCTTGATTTCGAATTCTACGAATTTCGCGGAAATAGTTAAAGTCCCAGGTATGCACCTCCCTCTCAGCAAATCGAAGTGCTGCAAATGGAATAACAAACTCAGCAATCCATCCATTTTGCTGAATACTGGTCTTGCAGTTCCATACTGCATTCCAACTCACGTCTTCACTGGTTGTTTGTCTAGCATCGAATTGCTCCCCTGTTGGTGATACCGCAAAGGTGTATCCCGTTACACCATCTTGATAACAATTCAAAGTAAAGCCTACATAATCTGAATTACCATCTCCATCTCGTCCAGATAACTGCTTTAAAAGGCTATCTGGGTGTGGATCATAGGCATAGATAGCCACATAAAGGGCCTCATTGGTATATACTACCTGTGCCTCTGTTTCAAATGGCATAGGCTTGCCGGGATTTGGGCTCAGACAGTTCAGCCCTTTAGCCTTGGGAGCTATTTGCCAGCAGGCATCATTAAGAAGCCCGTCTATTTTAGGTGCCTGAGAAGCACGCAAAGCTTCAAGTGACTTCACTTGACCATGCAAGTTAGAAATCACAGTAAACAAAAGCAGGTGTAAAGAGGCTACTCGAAACATGGCGCGAAGTTACTTGATGTTTCCAACAAATGATTTCAAACAATAAACATTCTTCAACGTAATATGTTTTCGTGATTGCCGCTTTACCTTTGACACCGCAAATGAAACTGACACTTCGCCTCTCGCTTTTAATTCTCTCATTCGGATTATTCGCACCCATTTTATATGCTCAAGAATATACCATCTCTGGTGAAGTTCGTGATGAAGCGAATGGAGAAAGTATGATTGGTGTGATTGTCATTGACTTAGCAACAAATAAAGGTACTGTAACGAATACCTATGGTTATTACAGCCTTACATTACCTCAAGGAAAACATCAAATTGAATATCGTAGTATTGGATATGAAGTATTCTCGCAAGAATTTGCAAATCTCAATTCAAATGCACGAATAAATATAGAATTACAACCGGGCACTCGTGACATGCGTGTCATTGACGTAATTGGAGATAAGAAAGAGAATGTGAATAGCACCGACATGGGAAGAATTGAAATTCCCATCGATCAAATCAAAAAAATACCTGTCATCTTTGGTGAGGTGGACGTTTTAAAAACAATTACGCTTTTACCCGGTGTGCGTAGCTCAGGTGAAGGCAATGCAGGTTTTTATGTTCGTGGTGGTGGAGCAGATCAAAACCTGGTTTTATTAGACAATACTCCAGTGTACAATGCAAGTCATTTATTTGGATTCTTCAGTGTGTTCAACGCAGATGCAGTAAAAAACATTGAAATTACCAAAGGGGGTGTTCCTGCCCAATATGGTGGTAGGTTATCTTCTGTGCTTGATATTAATTTAAAAGAAGGAAACAGCAAATCGGTTCACGGAGCTGGTGGAATTGGGTCAATCTCCAGTCGATTCACCGTGGAAGGTCCTATAAAAAAAGATACATCCTCATTCATTATTTCGGGGCGAAGAACCTACGTAGATATCTTGCTGAAGGCAGCGGCAAAAAACAATCCGAATTTAAATTTAGATGGTACAGGCTATTACTTCTATGATCTGAACACCAAATTTAACTACCGACTGAGTGAGCATGATCAAATTTTTGTCAGTGCATATTTGGGTAGAGATGTCTTTAATTTTTCAAGTGCCCAAGGTGGATTTTCGACTAAAATTCCATGGGGAAATGCCACTGCCACGCTTCGTTACAAAAGATCGGCCCGAGAAAAACTTTTCTGGAATGCTATTCTCCACTTTACAGATTACAAATTTCAATTTGAAGGTCAGCAAGAATCTTTCACATTCGGTTTAAAAAGTGGAATACGAGACTATGGTGGGAAAATTCAATGGAGCTACTTCCCGAATGAATTGCATAGAATTAAATTTGGAACTGACTATACCTTCCACACATTTACACCAAACAACACGTATGCAACCAGTGGCGATGTGAACTTCGATCTTGGTCCGCAAATGAAACTGTATTCGCATGATGTGGCTGCTTATTTCACAGACGAATTCGATATCAATGAGAAATGGAGAATACATGCGGGACTTCGAATTCCTCTATTCATACATGTTGGTCCATTCACAAGATACACCTACCTCTCGTCAACTTCAGCCGTAGGAAGTGCAACAACCACAACCGCTACAGAATATGGAAAAGGAGAAAAAGTATCACAATACGTGGGCTTGGAACCGAGAATCAATGCGCGATACGAAATAGACAATTCGTCCAGTTTCAAATTTGGACTAACGCGCAATCTTCAATTCATTCACTTAACAAGTTTATCCCCATCTTCCCTACCTACAGACGTTTGGCTACCAAGCACGGATCGTTTAAAACCACAAATTGCATCGCAAGCAAGCGCCGGATATTTCAGAAATTTCTTGAATGATAAATGGGAATCAAGTGTTGAAGTGTACTACAAAAATATGCGTAATCAGAGCGAATACAAAGAAGGAAGTAGTCCCGACCAAACCGTTGGTGATAACATAGACAATTTGCTTGTATTCGGTAGAGGATATTCTTATGGTGCCGAATTTTTCCTCAAACGCAGAACAGGGAAATTAACCGGATGGATTGGCTACACATGGGCAAAAACAATGCGTGTGTTCGAAACCATTAATGAAGGAAGAGCTTTTCCAACACGTTGGGATCGTCGACATGATGCCAATTTGGTTTTGACTTACCAATTGAATGACAGAGTTGACTTCGGTTTTGTGTTCGTCTATGCCACTGGTAATGCAATTACTCTTCCTGTTGCAAGGTATTTCTTTGAAGGAAACATTGTAGACATTTACGGTGAGCGAAATAGCTTTCGCATGGCGCCTTATCACAGAGCTGATTTCAGCGTTAATGTTAAAGGAAAAGCAACCAGAACAAAATATGATGCCTTAACGAACACGGAAATAATTGAAAAGAAAAAATTCATTAGCAGCTGGAATTTTTCGGTCTATAATTTTTACAACCGTATGAATCCGTATTTCATTTATTTCGGTGCAGAACAAGTCAACGGTGGATTCCAAATTACGGCAAGACAAGTTAGTTTATTTCCAATCTTACCAAGTGTAACTTGGAACTTTGAATTTTAAATTGTGAAATCACTCAGACATATAAATCCCCTCTTTTGGAAGTATAAAACCAGAATTTTTAGTGGATTTATATTTATCGTTCTCTCGAATTTTTTCATGGTATACGCTCCGGCCATTGTAGGTCAGGGTATTGACTTTTTAACCAACGCCCTGCTGTACGCGCAGCAAAAAAATGATTCACTTGAAGTACCACTATTACTTCAACGTATTTACCCCATTTTAGGGTGGGACACGGCCATTCCATCACAAACAAGTATTCACCTCAGTTCATGGGTCATTCGCATGGCCACTTCGCTTGCAATACTTTATTTTCTATTTTATTTTATTAAAGGTATATTTCTGTTTTATCAACGACAGACCATCATAGTCATGTCTCGTCACATGGAATTCGATTTGAAAAACGAAATTTACAATCACTATCAAAACCAAGATACAAGCTTCTTCAAAACGAACCGCACCGGTGATCTCATGAATAGAATTAGTGAAGATGTAAGTCGCGTCCGAATGTACATAGGACCTGCAGTCATGTATACAATGAATCTGATAGTATTATTTGTGATGTGTTTGTATACCATGTTTCACATAAGTCCAAAACTGAGTCTTTACACGCTACTGCCCATGCCTTTTATGATGGTAGGAATTTTTCTAGTCAGTAGAGGAATCAACAAACGCACGGAACAAGTGCAAGCCGATCAGAGTATACTCTCTACCACTGTTCAGGAAAGCATGAGTGGTATTCGCGTGTTGAAGGGGCTTCATTTAGAAAATCACTTCGTTTCTTTTTTTACACATCAAAGTGAATCGTATCGAAACAAGCAGTTGCGTTTGGTTCGCATGGATAGTCTTTTTGCTCCGGTCATTGGTCTATTGGTTGGAATTAGTACCATGTTCACACTGTATGTTGGTGCTTTAGAGGTACAAGCCGGAAATATTTCTTACGGAGTTATTGTTCAATTTGTCTTCTATGTTAATCTACTTACGTGGCCATTTGCTAGTGTAGGCTGGGTTACCAGTTTAGTCATGAAGGCGGAAGCTAGTATGACCAGAATACTGGAATTTTTAAACCGGAAGTCTAGGGTTACCAATGGACATATGACCATAAGCACTATTGAAAAAATTCAATTCAATGAAGTTCACTTCATTTATCCGGAAACTCAAGTCAATGCAATTTCAAATTTCAATTGCACCATTCATGCAGGAGAAACTGCAGCATTTATTGGAGCAACTGGATCGGGAAAATCGTCGATTGTTCAACTTTTGACTCGCATGTACCTCACGAATCAAGGGCGTATTTTGATCAACGGCATACCCATGGAATCCATAGATGAAAATAGCTTCAGAGATAAAATTCGCGCAGTACCTCAAGATGTCTTTTTGTTTTCTGATAGTATTCTGAGCAATGTTAAATTCGGGAAACCTGATGCCACTCTGCAAGAGGTTCAAGCTGCATGCAAAATGGCAGATTTACATTCCACAATTATGGAATTTCCGGACCAATATGAAACCATGCTAGGCGAGCGAGGAATAAATTTAAGTGGTGGACAAAAGCAACGACTTTCCATTGCACGCGCGCTGATTGGTAATCCTGAAATTCTCATTTTAGATGATTGCTTAAGTGCCGTTGACACACAGACGGAAGAACGCATTTTAGAAGCAATTAAGGAAGTGAGAGTGGGCAAAACCAACATCATTGTCTCGCATCGTATCTCTGGAATTCAACACGCGAATCAAATTCATGTCATTCATGAAGGCACTACCATTGAATCAGGCACACACAATGAACTCATAGAAAGAAAAGGAGAATACGCTCGGCTCTTCCAACAACAGCAAGTTCAACCGAACTAAATAACCTTTGGGTTGTTTTAATACTATGAATATTTTAATTACAGGAGGAAGCGGATTCATTGGTTCACATCTGATAGAATCGCTTTTGTCTAAAGGTCACAGCATAACAAACTTAACCACAAAAGAAAACCTCCCAAAGACCGACAGTATTCGAAACGTTTATTGGAATGCCCATGAAGGAAAATCGAATTTGGACTTGAACGAAAACTTCGACGGTATCATCCATTTAGCGGGCTTCAGTGTTTCGAACAAATGGAATAAAAAAAACAAAGCACTCATGGTTTCAAGCCGACTAGAAAGCACCACTTTTTTAGTTGAACTTCTTAAGAAAATGAAAACGAAACCCA
>Ga0194116_10004317_pt1 | contig 16385 bp, 8 predicted proteins | sample TA2MahsurfametaG_4_FD_148617 | JGI IMG/M metagenome (GOLD analysis project Ga0194116, IMG submission 148617) | Freshwater microbial communities from Lake Tanganyika, Tanzania - TA2015008 Mahale S9 surface | ecosystem: Environmental > Aquatic > Freshwater > Lake | place: Tanzania: Lake Tanganyika...
TGTGCCACTGCACAGGGCAACGCCATCACCAGCGCGACGGCAAACCAAATGATCCGCTGCCCAGACGGGAGGACAGTCACTGTCGTCAATCTTAAGTTCGTCCCCGGAATAGCGGGCTCGGGCCGATGGCCGGCAGAAACTCGAAATACCAGAGTTTTCAAGCCACCCCTCGCCGCGCTCATCGAAGCAATAAGTCGATACACTTTCGTCGTGATCTCGACTGTGCTTGAAGGGTTCAGTTTGCCAACAGCCTTTGAGAAAGGAGAGATCTGTGGTCGGCTTCTCTGGCATTTTGAGGACGAGACCTTGGTTGCCTGCACCCCGTCCGGCTGCGCCGTGGCGTTGCGGTACACCGGGCGATGTCCCCGGTGCTCCACCGGGCATCCCACCCGGCGGTGCGCAGTTCATTTGTTGATGTACGCCGGTTGCAGCGCGGGCGACCGCGGCCTTGAGCTCTTCGAGGTCTCCCGCCTTGACGATCGTCCCCTTGGTCACATCAGCAAGGCATTGCAGCTGCGACGTTCCTGTCACATCAATCACGTGGATCTTCAGGTTCTTGTACGCCTGTGCCAGCTCCCGGGCCTCGCCGCAGGGATCGCCCATACAGGTCTCCTCGCCGTCGGTGATGAGAATCACCGACCGCGGGGTGTCGGGATCTCCTTCAGTCCCGAACGCGTCGCGCACCCGGCGCAGCGTCGCCGCGATCGGTGTCCTTCCCCCTGGCTTGAATGCCTCGATCACCCGCTTGGTCTGGCTGCGGTCGAGGGTCGGCACGACGTCGATCTTGGTTTCGCATTGACCATCGAACGAAGCGATGCCGACTGCCGCCTTGCGCGATAGCGAGCCGATCAACTCGTTTGCGGCGTCGCGTGCATCGTCCATCCGCTTGCGGCCCGGCTGTTTCATCAGGGCTTCCAATTTTCGCCCCTCATAGGCGTCGCCCGCGGCTGCCTTGCGTTCCATCTCAAGTATATCGGGACGATTGCCGGCGGGCAGACTCATGCTGCCCGACGTGTCCATCGCCAGCATGACCTGGGCTGGTACCTCGATCGTGTCGCACGGCGGCAGCGGCAGGGGCTTCGTCTCTGTTACGGCTGGCGGGTCAACGGTGCGCTGTTTGCGCACGATCGGAGGCGACTGCAGCGGCGGGTCCGCCGGCTTTGCTTCCATCGGCGGCATGACGGCAGGCGGCGTAGGTGTTGCGAGCGGTGGGGTTGCCGGCGGGCTCATTTCACCCAGACGACCGGGCCGGGACGGTTTCGGTGGCTGTTCCAGTAGCCGACCCGGCAACCGGTCGGGCGGCACGGTGCAGACGTCACCGCCCATTAGGGTGCGCAGCCGATCGCGTTCCTCGGTCAGTCCCTGCGTCACAGTATCGTTCATCGCGCGCTCAGCGAGCACGCTCGATTTCTGCCACCAGATCCAAGGGCGCACCGTCAGCAGCAGCAGCCCGACAAGAATGCCCAGCAGGAACAGGGCAATCCCGGCCCCCAGAAGCCGCCCTTGTGACGGCGCCGGCACAACCACGACCGTGGGCCCGGCGGGCGGTGGAACGGCAGCCGACGGCGGCGGCGGCGGCACCGATGGCGCAGTTTCCGACGCGGCAGTTGGGGCCGCAGGGACGGGAGGAGGCTCATGCGCCGGGCGCACCGGTGGACCGAGCCGTGGCACCTCGACCTCGCCGGCCTCGTTGATGCGCGGCAGGCCGGACCAGCCGACCAGCGTCCCGATCGTGTCCACGAAATGCTTCTCGAGGGCCGCACCGGTCTGTGGCAGGTTCGCCGGAACGAAGCCCCAGTTTACCAAGACCGCCTTGCCGTCGATCACGCGAATGCTATCCGCGGTCGGCACGATGAAGGCGGCCCTCAGCCACGCGCCGAACGGTACTTCGCTGACCAGATCGACGATCGCGTCGAGGCTCCTCCCGAGGTGGGCGATCGCTTCAGCGCGTTCCTGCGCTGGGACCTCGCTAAGCGGCAGGCTCTCGCCTTCGACGGCCGCGTACCAGGCCGCGCTCTTGTACCCGGTGGGCGTCGCCGCCCCGAGCACCGGTTCGGCCAGAAGGGCGGCGCCGCCAAGCATCTTAGCCTCGACGGAGTCCCGGAGGCGCTCGTAGCGGGTCGAAACTGCAACGCCCTCCACGAGCACGGGTGACAGGCCGGCCAGATCCGTCGTGACTATCAGCCTAGATCGCGCCATGGTCCCGCACCGTGGAAAGCATTGCCGTGTCTCTGCCTACATTAGGAGCACTTGGAGGGTCTTGAGGTTGGTCTGGGTCTCCTCCTTGGTCAACTCCGCCGTCTGCGTTATCGCGTTGGCGCTGTTCACGACGGTCTGGGTGCCGCTGGTGGCCGGAACCGTCGGGTTGGTATCGCCGGCCCGCTTCAGCGCTTCGAGACGCGCGGAATTGTAGACTTGTGAGCGTCCACGCACCTCGCCTACAATCTTGTCGATCAGCTTGCCGTCGAGCTTGATGGCCGCCTCGATCTCATTGCGCATCTTGATGCCGTTTGCCTTGCTGATCCGGCCAGCGCGCAGGCCGGCCACCAGCTCTTGGATCTCCCGGTTGCGACAGGCGCTCAAGCCGGCCAGCGCGCTGCCGATCGGCGAGAAGCGCTGCGCGTCGGTACCTGCGTCGGTATCGATCGCCGCAACTAGTTCAGCCTGACTCTTCACCGTTTTGGCGCGACTGTTTAGATAGGAAGCGGCTGCCCCGGCGAGCCCGCCCGCTAGACCGCCGATAGCGGCACCCTGGACCCTACCGGTGGCTAGGTAACCTAACGCCGCCCCGACGATAGCGGTGCCGATAGCGACGCCCGGTGAGATTGGCTGCTCCATCTGCTGGCCGACCTGCACCATTGGCATGCGGAACTGCGAACAGACGTCCGAGGCAACCATGTACGTGGAAGTCTCGGTGGTCTGGCAACCCGACACTAACGCGGCGCAACTCACCGCGACTACCGGCCAGCGCGACCGGCGACACACCGTCTCAATGAAAGTCTCCATTTTTCTCTCCCTAAAAAAAGCACCCCCAACTTACTATTGACGCTTCAAGGAATCTGCATCGCAGCGGCGATTTGCTCGCGCCAGGCGGCAAGGCGGGCCGCATTCAAGGTTGCCGGATTACGCCGAGCCTCCTCGATCTGCTTGTCAACCAGCGGCTTTGCCCGCTGGTACCATACCAACTTCTTTCCCTCGAAATCACGGTCTAGATCCCGGCTTGCTGCGGCCAGGACATCGGCCGGAATCTGGGACAATTCCTTCACGAGTTCTACGTAGGCCTGGAAGTTCTGGGTGTTCGTGTCTCGCAGGTTGAGAATCTCCGAACGAAATAACGGCAGGCGCTGCTCGAGCTCCCGCCGAAGGTCGGCCGGGTGTTTCGAGAGCCCCGCCTCCGTGTCCTTGAGCGTCATTTCCGCCACGAACACGCGTCGGCGTAAGTTATCGAAGCTATTAACCAACAGTACCGCGGTGGTGATCTGCTGCCGCAGGAGGCGACGGTTTCGATCGTTGAGCTGCGCGTTCGACTTGTCGAGCTCGGCCTGGATCGCGCCCAGCCGCTGCGTCAGCTGATCGGCACCGAGCTTCCGGCTGACGTTGTCCTTTTTCAGGTTCTCCAGTTCTTGGAGCAGCCGCGCCTGGTCGACACCGTCGGGCGGCTTGAGCAAGCTTGCGCGCGCCGCAGAAAGCTGTTGCGCCCGCTTGGGGTTGCCCGAAACCTCCTCATATTTGTCGTTGCGGCCGTTCATGAAAACCGGCGCCGCCAGCACGAGGCGGAACCCGACTACGGGCGCGCGGACTGGTCCACGCGGCGTGAAAAACGGCGCCTCGCGCCGCACGCCGACGCCCAAAGTCTCGAGCGGTTGCTGCGCATTGCCGCCCATCACGGTAACACCGCCAGCCTGGCCGGCCGGCGCATCGGGGCGGCGCGCGCGAAACAGGTCGAACGTCAATTCCTCGGCATTACCGACCATGTCGTAGATGCCGAGCAGATTAGGAAGCCGGCGGCCTTGGTACATTACTTGGCTTCCGTCGGGTGCAGGATCCTGTGCTGTTACAACCGAAGCGATCTCTGCCATCTCGGCGGTCTTTGGCCGGCCGTCGTCACCCTTCACGCGGTAGGTACGCTGCGACTGTCCGGCGCTCTGCGCCTCGCCACCGCGTGCCGCGTACTCCCACTCGGACTCGGTCGGCAGCCGCAGGAAGCCGGGTGCGCCCTCCTCCCACGGCACTGACGGCGCTTCGCGACGCGCAATCCGGGCATGGTCGTAGGCGATCAGCCAGGAGCTTAAGGCCTCGGCATAGCGCGTCGCGTCGTGCCAGGAGACGCCGGTCGCCGGCAGCACGCGCGTGCCGCGAACGCCGTCGACCATAGCACGGATGGGCGCGCAGGCCGGCGCGTCCACCTCCGTCATACGCCCGTCGTCGGGCAGCAGGCCGTGCTGGAGAAGCGCGTAGTTGGGTGCCGATAACTCGTACTTGCCGATGTAGTAAGATCGCTCCATCTGCCCGCTCGGTAGCTGCTTGGTGAAAGATCCCGCCAGCAGGTCAGAGCGCGGACCTGACATCACGACGTCGCGCGCCAGCTGGTCAGCACCGCCCTTCTCGTCGAACACCGTACCGAGGAAAATCTCTCGGTGGTCGAGCAGGTGGGATACCGTGAGGGTTACCTTACGGAGCACCATGCGCCGGCCGCACGGCAGTGGGAGAATCAGTTCCTCGGGCAAGGACTGCGCCGGCGTTGCTACCGCGCATGCCACCTGGTCGACGTCGCGCAGGCCAAGTCCCTTGCGGACGCGCTCTGCCTCGACCGCGCCCGGATCGTCAATGCGACACCAGCCGGCGGTCGCCGCGGCCGGCTGGGACCTGACTGCGCCCGCTCCGGCGAGGAGAAAGCCCACCGCAAGGAGAGCCGCGAGCGGGCGGTTGAGGTTAAGAACCTTCATGGCGCAATCCCTTGCTCGCATCCTGACGCAGTACGTGAAGGCTGGCGGCGAGCGAGGCGAGCATGCCGGCCGCCACAGTCAGCAGGATGGCTGCGCAGACGTGCCCAGCATCGAGGCGTGCGACCACCGCGCTACGATCGACGCCCTCGGCGAAGCGGCCATTGAGCAGCGGCGCGATCAGACCATAAGCGCCCAACGCCAGCGTCGCGCCGAGAGCCGAGGTCAGCGCCCCCTGGAAGACCGGAAAGACCGCAAGCGTGAAACCCGGCATGCCCAGAACCTGCATCACGGCGATATCGCGCCGCTTGCGCTCGGCCGCCGCCCACAGCGTCATGCCGAGGCCGACGACGCAGCCGCTCATGCCGAGGCCCGCCACCACGGAGAACAGAAAAGCGAGGTTCTCGTCGAGCTTGCGGACGAGCTGGATGTCGGCGGCGCGGCTCTGGATGTCGAGCCCCTCCTGGACCAGCCGCTCGCGCAGCGCCTCGACCGACAGGATGTCCCGCGCGAACAGCCGGAATGAGGCAAACGCCCGGTCGGTCGACGCTGGCGCGCCGCTGCCCCAACCGCGTGACGGCGCTGCGCCGCCCTCGCGCCAGTCCTCGGTCGCCGTCAGGAACGGCAGGCTTACCATGACGACGTCCCGGTCGGTCACCGTCGCATCGAGAACCCCGAGCACTGTCAGCGGCATCCGCTCGACCTGCCGCGCGTCGCCGACCATGCGGCCAAGTTGGCCGCGCAGCGCGTCGCCGGGCGACAGCCGCAGCTTGTCGGCGACCGAGCGTGAAACCACGACGCCGGTGTCGCGCGGCTCCAGCAGGCCGGACAGCAGCGGATCGCTGCCGGCACTCGGCCACATCTCGGCGGTCACCAGGTCACTTGCGTTGTCGGACCGGCGCAACTGCAGGGTGGCGGCGAGGAAGCGGGTCGCTGGCACGAGGAAGCCGACTTCGGGCCACGACCGGACCCGCGCAAAGAACGCACCGTCGAAGTTACCGTGGCCGATCAGGCGCAGCTCGCGGCTCCGCGGATCCTGCGCGAGCCGCTCGCGGATCGAGGCGACAATGCCGAACTTCAGCGCGTAGAGAACCAGTAGCGGCGCGACGACCGCAGCCAGGCCGAGGACCGCGCACAGCGACAGTCGCCACTCGTGGCGATAGTCGCGGAGCGCGAGATTCAGGCCGAGGGTGAATTGGCGGGCCAGCATCAGTTTTCGAACACCGCATGCATGGCATGGCCGGCGCCGCCCTCGACACGGTGTCGAATGGCCGAGAAGCCGAAGCGGGACAGCAGCGGCTCGTCGTGGCTCGCCACCACGAGCGCGGTCTCGAACTCGTCTCCCAGCCCGACGAGCAGCCGCATCACGTTCTCCGCGTTCTCGCGGTCGAGCGCCGCCGTCGGCTCGTCTGCCAGCACAAGCGCCGGCCCATGGGCGACTGCCCGCGCAATCGCCACCCGCTGGCGCTCGCCGACCGACAATTGCGACGGCATCTTGCCGAGGTGGGTGTCAATGCGCAGGTAGGCCGCGACCCGCTCCACAGAGCCATCGGGCGGAAAGCCGAGCAGGCGTCTCGGTAAACCGATGTTGTCCCGCACGTTGAGAAAGGACAGCAGGCCACCGGTCTGCAGCACGTAGCCAAGCACGGCGCTGCGGATCATCCGGATGCGGCCATCGGCGTGCTGGGCGTAGAGGCGGCCTATGTCCTCGGGGCCGTTGGCCGTCGTGATCTGCCAGGCGTCGAGGCTGGTGGGCCGCAGCAGCAGGGCCAGCGAGTCAAGCAACGTGCTCTTGCCGCTGCCGCTCGGACCGAGGACCGCCAGCCGGTCGCCACGCCGGATCGACAGGCTGGGCACGTGAAGCTCGAAGCTGTCCGAAGCGTGGGCCGAACCGCTGGCATGCCGGTATCGCAACCCGCACAGCATCGACACCTCGCTCACGGCAGCAGGTCCAACGGCACGGGATAGACCGCCTGCCCGGGGTCCTTCGCCCCGAGATCGACCCAGACATCCGAGGCGTTGATATCGGCGTAAGCCCGCAGCTTGAATTCCAGCGCGGAGATGATGGCCTGTTGTCCACTGAAGCCCTGATCTAGCCACGACTGGTGCGTCAGGCGCAGCAGCTGGCTCTGGTAAGGCAGCAGCTTGAGGTAGCTGGGCAGCAATCCAGCGTCGGCGATCGTCTCCGCCTTGCGCTGTCCGGGGGCGACGGCCGTCGCCGCCGAAAGAGCCCGAAGCTGGTCGAACAGGGTTTGCGGCGCAAGCTGGGCGCGCTTGGCCGCATCGACGACATCGCGCAGGGACTGGGCTAGGTTGTTCAGCTGGTTGCGCGTCAGGAAGACTCCGACCTTCAGGGCTTCGTTGCGCGGATTGCCGAGGTCCTTGTCAGAGGCCCAGCCGCGGACGAAGGGCGGTGCGTCGGTGCCGAGCTTCTCACCGACGTAGGTCTGCTGCACGCGAAACAACTCATTCACCAGCAGCTCGGCCAGCGGCGCCTGCGGCGGCAGCGCCTGCCGATTCAGCATATTGTTGTCGACCAGGTCGGTAATCGCGGTGGCCAGCCGGTCGACGGCGGCGCGGATCACCGATTCGAACTTATCGGGATCGCCGGCTGCGATCGGGATGTACTTATTGGTCGCTGGGTCGCCGGTGCGGCCCAGCTCCTGGTACTGGCCGCGAGCCTTAGCTGTATCGCCTTCCCTCTGGGCCTGAGGCGTGAGCAAGTGGATCGGGATCACGGCGACGCCGAGCCGATCGGCCATTTCGCGGATATTGGTCAGCGAGACATCGCGCAGCTGCGCCTTGGGATTCCCCCCGTCGAGCATACCGGCATCGCTAATCTGGACCAGGATACGGGCGTCAAACTTCGACCATTGCATATCGGGGCTGTTGAGCGCCGTGAACAGGCCGAAAATACCATCCTCGTCCCAGCTGTGGGTCGACACCGTCGCTGGCTTCATGCGGTCGAGGCTGGCGAGGACCTGGTTGGGAGGCGCATTGGGACGCAGCGGCTGGTAGACCTTGGCGACGTACTCGAGTTGTGGCCGGCCTTCGTTGTTGTTGCGGTATCCGACGACGCCGAACGATGTCTGCTCGAGCTTATTCTCACGTTCGAGCCGGGCATAAAGCTCGCGCACTACCTTGCGTACGCGATCGATATAGGGGCCCATCGAGGATGTCGTATCGATCAGGAACACGACGCCTACCTTGAGGCTCCGCACGTCGGGCGCCTTTGCCGCCGCCACCGACGACGGCGGCACCGAGTTCACGCTCGCCACCTGCAGCAGCATAGTACGGCCGCCGACGTCGAACTCGTCGGCCTGCGAGGCGAGGATCGGCATCAGGTACGGCCGCGTGCGAAAGTTGGGCGTGCCCTGCCGGTCCGCCGGCTCGATCGCGATGACGCTCGCCTTGTCGTGTGTTCCGGCATCAACCGCCTGCACGATCGACCTCGACTTGTCGCCGACCCGCGGATCCTGGACCAGCGACGACAGCTTGGCAGTGTCCTTGAAGAACAGCACGCGCTGCCGCTGCCCAGGCGGGGCGTACTGCATCACGAGCATCACCGCCCAGTCCTGTGCGGCCTCCGCCGGCAGCCACGATGTTGACTTGCCGTCGAGCCCGGAACCGACCTCTAGCCAGGTCTCGCCACTCACGCTACGGCGCGCGTAGACGTAGAGGATACTAAAAGTCGGCGGCTTGGCCTCGACTAGCTTGGCCGTCGTCGAGGGCTCGGCCCGCAACTGGGCGCCGGGCAGCGTTAGGATGCGCTGGAAGAACTCCGGGTGGCCCTCCATCGCTAATGGCTTGCGTACGTTGGGTGTCTGGGCATGTACCACGACGCCGACGGCCAGCAGCGCCAGGAACGACAGCACAACGGCCAAGAAGTGCTTGCGCACGGAGTGCCAGGTCATGGCCCGAGAAGAAAGCAAAATCATGGCCAATCCTACTGCTCGCTAGGGCTTCTTCGGCCAGGTATCGAGCAGCACCCGCGCCGTGCTGTCGCCGGCCTGCGCCGCCTTCTCAATCGCCTCGCGCAGGCGCTCGAGATCCTTCTCCGCGTCCGCGCTGCCGGCTTCAAAGGCCTTGCGGTAGAGGGACACCGCCTGCCGCGCATCGGCCGGCGAGCGCTGCGTATCTCGGCCCGGCACGAGGTCCACTGGGTCAAACAACTGGCCGGCCAGGCGACAGGCCTCGACCTTCCCGCGGTCACAGGCGTTGCGGTATAGGAACTCCGCCTCATCTAGTTCCTTAGCGGCTTGCGCCGTTCGCCCCGCCGCCAGCGCCACGTCGGCACCCTGCGCCACGATGCGGGCTAGCCGCTGCTCGCGCGTTTCGATCGACGCTGCACTGGCCCCCGCACCTTTCCCTGCACCGGCGCTGGCTCCGGCACTTCCCGAAGAAGTTGCAGGAGAGGCCGGGTCGGGCGTGCTGGCTCCGGCGATGGTCGTCGCGGTCTTGTCGCGACCAAGGAACCACCAGTAGGCGCCACCGGCCACCGCCAGGATCAGCAGCAGTGCCGCCCCAGCCGCGATGGGCCAAACGGAGCGGGCGCGGTCGCTGGCAGTCGTATCTATCACCACCGCCGACGACGACGACGTCGTCGGCGCGGGTGGCGTGGACGGGACCACGACCGGCGGCGGCGCGACGACCTCGGTGGCGGTCGGAGCGGCCGGACCGGCCGGTGCAACCGGAGACGGCGGGGCGGCCTGTGGCCGGGCGACGAAGCTGGCGAGATCGCCCGGCCGCACCGGCGCCACCCGCGCCCAGGCGAGCGTGCACTCGCGCGGCACCGGCGCGCCGTCGAGGCACAGCGTCAGGCGGTAGTTGGTCTGCTGGTCGAGGTGCGCGTTGACGTTGCGCCCGAGGTCAAACGACAGTTCGTTGGCCTCGACGGCGACGGCGTAGGGCGTGATACGTCCCTCGTCTGCACCCCACCGGTACTGCAGCGCCTCCGCGCCATCGACCGCGGCCCCGCCGATCTCGTTGTAGGCGCGCAGGTACTCCGTGCCGCCCTGCGTCCCGGTGCGCCCGATGACCAGCTGGGCGCCGTCCGCGGCGAGGTCCTCGCCCTTCATGCGCACCCGCACGAAGCCCTGGGACAATCCCGGCGCGCCCCCGGCACTCATCAGCAGCACGCGTGGCGACATCGCGGCCTAACCTTCCGCCGGGACGGGCTTCTTCAGCTCGCCCAGATAGCCGCCGAGCTGCTCGTTGGCAACGACGTTGATCTTGATGCCGGCCTCGAACTCGACATTGTCCTGCGCCAGCTTGAACAGGCCGCGCAGCCAGTCCGTGAAATACAGCGCGTCGTAGCGGGTCCGCTCCTCGCTGAGGACCGGCTCGTCGGCCACCGGCGGTGGCGCGGCGAATAGCCGAAACTTGCGGCCATCAATCTCGACTTCGCTCCCCTCCGGGGAGCGGCGCCAACCATTGCCCAGAGTAGCAACGAACTCGTTCACGGCCTGCGCGGCAGGCTTCGCCTGCTTCCAGATCAGCGACGACTTGGGCACGTTGCGGAACGCAGCCCCGGCCTGCGTCGCGCGGACAATCTCGTCGCCGAGTCCCAACCGCTTGGCGCCGTAGATCAGATCCTGGGTCAGCCCAACCACGTCCTCGCGGGACATGAAGAAATACTGCAGCAGCGCGGTGTCGTTGGTCAGCGCGGCCAGACGATCACTCCAGAAGCCCTCGACGCCGGCGGCGAAGCGGGTTGGCATGTCGGCCTGCGTCGAAGGTACCGTGGCCTTGGGCCTGGCTTTAGGCTTCTCCTCGGCAAGGCCGAGCAGATCGTCGAGCAGCTCGGCCGATTCCTCGGCTGGAGCCGCCTCGGGTGGTGGCGGCTCCACAGGCACCACGGGGCGACGCTCGAGTAGCTCGTACACGCCGTACAGCTCGCTGGGATCGACCTGCAGGACCTTCATCAGCTCGGCGAAGCGGTTACCGTCGAGGCACTTCTTCAGTTGCGGTGCCAGCCGTTGCATCAGCTGGCGCTTCTTCTGCCGCTGCTGCGCCACGTCACCAGTGTGGAAGAACGGCTCGAGATTTGTCAAGATCTTGGCCCGAATATCGCCCGCCTTGCGCACGACCTGCTGCCGCTTGGTCCCCGGGTTGCAGACCGGTCGAAGGCTGGCGGCGATCCGGCCCACGCCGCCGTCGTTCAGCTGCATCAGCGCGTCCCATGCCTCTTCCGGCTTGGCGTAGTATTGGCGGACGATGGCGTCAGTAACGAACACTCGGCGCAAGCTGTCGACGTAATCGACCTTGTCGGCGCGCAGCCCGGTCTCCGTCTTGCCCTCGTACTCGAACAGACTGTCCTGGATGATCGCCGGGTTACGAAGCAGGAACACGTTGTTGAACGGCGTGTCGGGCAGCCACTCGTGCACCCAACTCTTCGAGCCGTTCTCGTAAGCCTGCTTGCCGTACGACTTCAGGAGGTTGTTCTCCAGTCGGAAGTGGAAGCGCGACGCATCCTCGCCCTTCCCGCTGGACTGCTCGAAGATGCGGTCGTACTTAGTCATCACGAAGAACAGCGAAGTCCGGTCGCCCGAGCGCTGCGCCGGCTGCGCGCCGTTGGTCGTGCTTATCCAGTCGTAGATGGTCGGCGGCAGGTCCCAAACCTCGAAGTTTTCGGGGCCCTGGCACAACAGGATCGAGGTCAGTTCCTGCTCGTCGGAATAGCGCTCGAACAGGTACGCCACCTTGCCGCGGATGATGAATTCCTTCATCCCGTTCTCCGCGAGAAACTTGCCCAGCCCCGCCTTGGCGACGGGATTGCGCGAGCGGTAGCCCGGGAAGTCGAGCAGGTCGGTGTAATCGAAGAAGTCGAACGGCTTGTTCTCCATCACGATCCGCAGCTCGGCCGTGATCGCCGTCAGTTCCTCGCGCAGCAGCGACGCGGTCTTGCCGTCGGCCGTGTAGACCTGCAGCGGGTCGCCCTTGCCCTCGCCGACGCCCTGCAGAGCATCGACCCTGATGATGCTGTTCAGCCGTTCCTCTAGCGCCTCGGTGAACTTCACGTAGAGCGACGGCGCAAAGCCGACCTGGGACAGCGCCTGCGACAGTCGCCGGTAGACGTTGGTGAAGCTGTCGATATTGTCCCAGATCAGGCCGAACAGCTCCGCCCGGTCGTGCGGCGACAGGAAGGGCGCGACGCGCGCCGCGATCTTCCAGAAGTTGGTGCGATGCAGGACCTTGATGCGCGGCGCCTTGCGCAGCCGGCTTTCGCAGTAGGATTCGAGGTCGACCACGTCGACGGCGTCGAGGATTGTCGTCGGCTTGTCCTGCACGAGCGATTCCAGCCGGACCAGTGCATCTTCGATTTTCTGCGGGTCGTGGTTGCTCTCGTCCTCGTCCGAGTGGTCGATGTCGTGGACGTAGGCGTTGGCAAGCACCTTCACGAGGTCCTGCTCGGTGAGCAGCCGCAGCTCGGCCAGTTCGCCGGGCGGCAGCCCCTTGGGCCGGTCCAGCGTGAAGCGCGTGACGAGGCCGGTCGTCTCCTTACCACCTTCAGGGTTGATGTCTTCCAGGAAGTTGACGAGGCGACCGCCGAAGTTGGCCATCAGCGGGTTGGTGCCCTGACGGGCGAGCGCGGAGATAAGGAACGACTTGCCGGCCTGGCTGGGACCGAACACGCCGATGCACATCTTGCGGTTCGCGGCGCGCTCCAGCCTTCTCGTCTCGACGCACTGTTTGCGCATCTCGCGGATCTTTCCCTCGAGGTTCTGGGGGATCCAGGAGGCGTTGTCGACGAGCCACGCCATGCCATCGTGCGCGACCCGGCGGAGTTCGCTGCAGTAGGCACCGAGCGCGTTGGGGGTCGTGATATCGGTCATCTGTTCAGCCTCAGGAGACGTTCAAGTTGCCGGTATCGAGCCAGTAGCCTTCGCGGTCCTTGAGGGTCTGGAGCCGCAGGGCGAGGTCCTGACGACGCACCGGCGTACCGTCGCGTGCCTCGACTTCCTCGATCTTGAAGACGCCTTCCTCGCGGTAGCTGCCGCGCGCACCGCGTCGCGGCGACTCCTCCGCCTGCTCGGCCCGGCGGAAGACCAGCTTCGCCTTGTAGGGCGTGCGACCGCGTCCATCCTCGGCTGCCTGCGCGTTCTCGTACTCCAGCCGAAACAGCGGGGTCGCCGGCCAGCGCGTGATCTGCAGTTGCCGGTAGCCGATGTAGACCAGGCCGTGGAAATCAAAAGATGCTTCGAGTTCGGCTTCCTTGGGGTCATCGAGGTCGATGCGGCTGAACAGCGGCGCGCGGATGCGGCCGCCGGTATCGATGTCGCCGATGTAGCGGGCAGTCGATTCGGCCTTCAGCAGGTGGCTCTGGAACCGGAACGCCTCGGTGTAGCCCTCCGCGAGCGCGCACAGCATTGCGCCCACGACCACCGTCGTCTTCGGGTCGGGGATTCGCCCGTCGGCGCCGCGGAACGGGTACCAGCGGTCGACGCGGTAGCGGTTGAGCGGGATGACGGCATGCGGCGGCACCGGCAGCCGCGCCAGGAAGCCGGCCTGGATTGCCGGGTAGCACGAAGTCCGGCCGGTCAGCAGCAGCACGTCGCAGTCGTACTGCCGCAGCACCTCGGAAAGGTCCTCGATGACGCGACCAATCTCGTTCTGGACGGTCAGGTCGATGTCGTTCGAGGTGAACGCGAACGATACCGCCTGGATATCGAAGCCGCGCACGCCCAGCCGCTCGATCTCCTGGTCGAAGAACTTGACCAGGCCGGGCGGCAGCACCTCGTGCACGAAGAACGAGCTGAACGACTTCTCCCACATCACGTTGCCCCGCCTCGGATCGCAGGCCTCGTACTCTCCCAGCATCGCCAGCGCGATCGGCACGAGCACGCGCTGAGTCAGCTGCGCCCGCAGTACCTTGACGCGCGTCGACTTCTGGATCTTGTCGCCAAAGAAGGTGTTGAGCACGCCCGCCGGGTCCGCGTGCCCGAGAGTCGCGATGTTGTCTCGAACTGCGGTCATGACGTGGTTCTCGATCACCGCCCGCACGACGTCGTCACCCGCGATATTGAATCCTTCTCGGAAATTCTGGATCGGCCGCAGCACGGCCGTCGCGCCGGTACCCTCGCTGACGTAGGTCGTGACGATCAGGTCGGTGGTACCGCCGCCGATGTCGACGCTCGCGACGCGAAGCGAGCTTGCCTCGCCGGCCGCCTGACCGTCCGGCCCGGAAATGGCGCGGCGGCGGCCGAAGGTCTGGAAGTGGAGGTCGATGTCGCCTTTGAATTCCTCGAAGATCTCGTTGTACAGGTAGACGAGTTGAGTCGCGCTTGCCTCGTCCCACTCGCAGCGCACCTTCGGCGGTCTCCGCGCCTCGCGCGCCCAGCTCTTGTCGTCGGACTGCAGGTCAAGGAACTCGGACCAGCCGAGCGACCGCCAGATGGTCTGGACAGCAGCTTCCGCCATCCGCCGCAGGATGTTGCGCTCGATGATCGGCATCGCCGTCGGCATGGTCAGGATGACCGAGCGCAGGCGCCGCGGAATGTCCGAGCTCGGTCGGTTGTACCGGGTGGCAGGCGCGTTCATGGTGACCAGTGCCTGGGTAACAAGCTCGCCCAGCATGAACATCATCAGCGATGCGCGGCTGAAGCGCGGATCCATCACCGGGTCGGGCAACTGCAACTCGTACGGCGCGCTGTCTTTGCGATTGCGCGTTTCACGGGTCCAGTCGTCGAGCAGATCGATCGGCGTGCCCTCGTTGTTGACAAACTGGACGAATGAGCCGCGCACCACCGGCGCCTCGGCGTTTTGGTCGTCGGCGCTGACGCTGTTGAAGCGCCACTGCTGCTGGCGCGGGAACTCGTCCCACAGGTAGCGCTTGGGGCTGGACATGCCGGTCAGCCCCTCTCCCTGCTTGGCTGCCGCCGACAGGCGCGCCGCCTCGGGGCCGACGCGCACGACGCTCGGCCAGGCGAAGGCCGGAAGCACGCGGCCGCTGTCCTTAGACAGTGCCTCGCTGCCGAACCGTGCCAGTGCGAACTCGATGCGCGACGAGAAGGCACCGCCGTAGCGCAGGTGGGGCTTCGAAAGGTCGCGCAACTCAAGAACATAGCTGTCGTTCAGCCGCGTCTGCTCGTCGGCCTGCGTCTCGATCATCATGCCGCAGGTGCGGGTGTTGCCGAGGTCAAGCACTAGGTCGACCTCGACCGGGACGAATTGGGTCGGGTCGATCAGCCGAAAACGCGGCATGATCTCCGCCTGGTCTAGGCCATGCAGCAACGTGATGTAGCGAGCGATCGCCTCGAAGCGGTACTCGAAGTCCTCGTCGCGCACCGGGCGGTTCTTCACGCGCTCGATATGCTGGCGATAGCAGCCCTCGATCCAAGCCGAGATCCACGCCGACGACAGGAACCAGTCGCACTGCCGCTCGTCCGACACCAGTTGAAACTCGCCGCCCTCCTGGACATCTAGGTCAGACAGAGCCGAGGTGATCAAGTCGCCGTCCTGCGGCGCATTGATGTCGGGACGCTGCTCGACCTGAGTGTCGAACGCGAGGACGACGCGGTGCGAGTTGCCCTTCTTATCGCGCTCGTCCAGCTTATGGATGTACATTCGAGCCCAGTTCGACGGGCCACGCGAGAACTGCTGCGTGCCGTGCGGTCCGGGACCGATCAGCTTGAAGACCGGAACCGGGATCCACTGCCCGCTAAAGGCATTGATCGCCACCTCGGCCTTCAGGATGTAGCTCTCGCGCTCACCGCGCTCGCCGGAGCCGAGGAAGTAGTTGCGGCGATCGAAGTAGCGCTGCGTCTCGGCGTCCTGGTCGAGGCAGACCAGCTTGAACTCGCGCGCGGCGCCGGGACCGGTGCCGCCGGTGTTACGTTCCTGGAATGACCGCGTGACCTTCGCTAGTTTGTCGATGTTCAGGTCAAAGTCAAAGAACTGCAGGGTTCCGCCGGGAATAATACTGGCGTGGCTGCCGTACTGAGGCGCTTCCGATACTTCAACCAACATCACGGCCTCTTCGCGACAATCACCGATTGGGAGCCTCTTCCTGCGACATTCACCGGACTACTTTTCGGAAGAAGCAACCCGGCGCCAGTCATAAGCCCCCCGTCGCCCGTCACCGTTCGCACTGCGATCAGGCGGCGGCGACGCCCAACCGAAGCTTCGCCTCCGAGACCTTTGCCTCGTTGTCTGCGAATTCGCAGCCTTGCTCGAATAGCCGGCGCGTGTAGTAGCGGTTGTAGAAGAAGGCCCAGATCAGCATCGCGATGGCCGCACCTATGCCAACCGTTACGATGCCCAAGATGGCAAGGACAACGAACCCACCGATGAAGGTGTGGTATCGCCGCGGAACAGGGCCCGGCGGGCGGTGGAACGGCAGCCGACGGCGGCGGCGGCGGCACCGATGGCGCAGTTTCCGACGCGGCAGTTGGGGCCGCAGGGACGGGAGGAGGCTCATGCGCCGGGCGCACCGGTGGACCG
>Ga0194116_10004321_pt1 | contig 16375 bp, 19 predicted proteins | sample TA2MahsurfametaG_4_FD_148617 | JGI IMG/M metagenome (GOLD analysis project Ga0194116, IMG submission 148617) | Freshwater microbial communities from Lake Tanganyika, Tanzania - TA2015008 Mahale S9 surface | ecosystem: Environmental > Aquatic > Freshwater > Lake | place: Tanzania: Lake...
CCCCATTTTAATTCTCTAAGAACATTTATCTTCGATAAATAAAAAAAATTAAATATCTATATTTATATTTAATTAATATTATTTATTCTTGATCTTTTTTTATATAATATTTAATCTAGGATCATTAAACAAATTTTAATACATTAATGGTTTTAAATTTTTGAAGTTTTGAATAGATTATTAAAAGATTAAATTAATAATTTATCAATATTTCGATTTTGAAAAGTAATACAGATAAAATTATTTAAATTTGAAAGTCTCTTGATTTAAAATTTTAATCTAATAAATTTTTCACAGTCTCATAATATTCATTTACATCCATCAAGGTTTTATAATCTTTAACATAATTTACATTTTCAAATTTTTTCTCTGTAATTGGATGGACATCATACATTTGAAGCCACTTGGCAATTGCTTGATTCTCAAAAATAGATCCATCTTTAAATTTTACTGGTTCAACAAATAATTTATTAGTTAACGGGCAAAGATATTCCTCAGGTATTTTACCATGAAAATCTCGATCTACTTTTTCATAATTTTCATTCAATTCTTTTAAATAATTATCATGTCTAAAATCAACTCCTTTAAATTTTTCATAGAATATTTTTAATCTTTTGTCTTTTTCATTTAATTCCTGAATATTATTAGAATTATTATATTCCTGACTTTTACCTTCAAGATTATCATTAAAATCTTTTTTTCTTATAATTTTAATTTTTCCGTTTTTTAAAGCATCATGGTATATTTTCAAACTCAAAATGACTTCTTTTATTCTATCCTGAGTTTGCCCTCTATTTTTCATATCATTTTCGTATTCTTCTAAAGTTCTTCCATTTGTAATAGCTATAGTACCCAAAATCAAATCAATTGATGCCTTGGGATTATCAATCACTAAAATCCTTTCTTTTCCTACTGTTCCTATCCATTGATCGATTTCACCTTCCTCTATTTTCTTATCATTATATGGTTTTTTTATTATAAAAACATTAAACTTTTTTTGCAAATCTTGAAAAATTTTCTTTCCTTTTATTTCTTCAAATTCAGAGTCTCTTCCCAGTTTTTTTTTTATTCGATATTGAGCAACTGAAGGATAATAATCTTCATCACAAGTTAAAAAGAAAAAAGGCAAATCACAATTTATTAAGTCAACCATATATGAATAGAAAAACCCTGAACTTTCATAAGCTTCGTGACGTATCATTGGTCCCATTCCTCCTCCTAAATAAAGAAGAGAAATTCTTTCATCTATTTCATGTGCATTTGAAAATTCTGTAACTTGAAGTGTTATTTCATCTCCATAATCTGCAACTGCACAAAAACTTATTTGTAAATCCGATAAATATTTATTCATCAAGATTTGTCCAAAAAACATAGGCATTTTATCATAAATAATTTGGGGCCATTCACTCATGCTTCCTGTAACATCCAAAGCAAATACAACTGGGTTTTTTGCAGTTGAAATCATATTTTTCTCTTTGTAATTTCTAGGATCTAAAGTAGGATGTAAGCCGTTTTGACGTCCTATTTTATTTCTTTGAGAATTGTAAGAATCAAGAGTATTCGAATTACTAATCATTGATCCTTCTCCTCCAAAAATTTGATTGCTGGTATAACTATCACTTATAGAAAAATTTCCTGTATTAAAATTTTCATTTGGTTCATTATCATTTGAAGACATTTGACGTTCATAATATCCTCCTCCCATTTTTATTTTGAATATAATCTTATTTTAAAATTATTTGGTTCATTTAATACATTATTTTTTTGATTACTTATATATTGGCAAATTTCTTTTATTTTTTGTTATAATTTTTTATAAATTTGAATTAATTCTTATACAAACGATAGATAGTAAATCTTTAAAATTGAATAAAAATATACACTTTAAAAGCTTTGGTTTTAACACTTTCTTTATTTATTTTACAAAAATAATTTTTATATTTATTCAATAGTTTTTAATTTTTTATTTTCGATTTTTTCCCCTAATTTTAAGTTTTTTGTCATTATTTTTAATTGTATCCCGATTTTGATTACTAATATTCATATTGATTCCTTCTTGCAAAAATTGAACATTTTTTTTAGCATTCTCATTACTGAAATTAGTATTTTCTAAAAAATTTACTTTTTGTTTATTGTTAAATTTTTCAAAGAAAGAATTATTATCTGTGTGAATATTATTATTGATCATCATAGGTCCTTGAATTATAGCGTTACTTGGATAAACACCAAAATTTGGAGAATAGTCACATTTATTCATTACATCATATTCTCCAAAATAATAATTAGCAGGGATACACATAATAGGAAACTTCTGCATATGAAGAAATGCAGGGTTATTAAAGCCTGCATTTCCCATTTGATTAATTTGCAAGATATTATGATTGATAAAACCAACATTTGAGTTACTAGAATTCTTTTTGGATTTTCCAATAAAGCCAGTTGGATCAGGAATATCTATATTTGTAAAAGAATTTGAAAATCTGGGATTCATTGAAGAATTGAAATTATTAAAATAATTATTTTGATTAATTATCCAAGATTTTTGTTTTTCATTATTATATATTCCATTCTCAGGATCAGGATTATGATTGAAATTTTGATTAAAATTTTTAGTTAATTTTGTTTTTTGATTTTGTGTAAAATTCCAAATGTGACTATCATTTAAATTATAATTATTATTTGAATCAGATTTATTAATATAACAAACATTTTGGTTTGTATTGAAATTATTGGTCTTTTCAATATCATCTAAATTAAGATGGCTGTTACGAGATTTATTTAAATGTTTAGAAATTGAATAGGATTTATTTTTTTCTGTTTCATTTAGAAGCTCTTCTAATTTAATTGGTTCTGTTCTCTTAAATATCTTATTTTTTGCTTTTTCTAAACCTGAAGAATTTTTTCCACTTGAATTCTTTTTATTATTACTCGAAATTGATTTATTTTTATCTTTTGTAGAATCGAATTCAATGATATCTTCTTTGTTTTTGAAATTACTATTGCCATTTAGCTCAGTCTTGTTTTGTGGACTTTGAGTAAAAATTTTAGATTCGGTTTCTTTTGTTCTTTTTGTCTTTTTTTTTGTTAATTGTATATTATTATCGTAATTTTTATTATTTTCACCTTTTATATGATTAATTAAACTGGAGTTTTCATCTTTCTTTTTATCAGAATTATTTTTTTTATTTTCTGTATTTATGAGAATAGTTTTGTTTTTTAAATTAGTGGTGTGTTCTGGAATATTAAATTTTGGAAAATATTTTTCTTTATCTATGAAATTGACACTATTATTATAAAATGAATTAGAATATAAATTGGATCTCATTTTATCTGTGTTAATATTGAATCCTTTTCTGATAATTACAGAATCTTCATTATTATTGTTTTTTATAAATAAAGAATTAAAATTATTAGAATAGAATAAATTATCAGTATTGAAAATGTTAGAGTTAAAATTATGATTTTGGAAAATCCTCATCGAGTTTTCATTCTCATAAAATAAATTAGTAAAATTGCCTCCTAATGGAACAAAATTGGAAACTTCATTCAATAAGTAAGGATGATTATTTTGTATAGATGGATTTTCTTCTTTTTTATCTAAAAAATTATTTCCAAAAGAATTATTTATGTTATTATTGGTATGATTTTTTATAGAATTACATAATGTATCCTTATGATTTATATTTTGATCTTTGTTTGAAAGGTTTAATTCTATTTTTTTAATTGATTTATCATTCTTTTCTTTTGAAGTATTATTTTCGACTGTTTGCTTTTGAAAAGATTTTTCCAAATTTTCTGAAAATTTAATTATAAATTTTAAGCTTATAATTTTTCTTTATTAATTTTTAAAAATTGGTTTAAAATAAAATATTATTTAAATTGATACTTGAAATCGAGTGAAGATTATTTTCTGCATTTTCAATCTCCACTTTATTTAAGCTTTTTTCAATATTAATTTTATCAATAGTAACATTGTGTTTATTATTTGATTTTTCAAAACTTTTCTTTTTTTCAGATGAATTTTTATTTTCTTCAACAAAGCTCATTTTATTTTTTTCAAGTACTTCATCTTTCTGAGAAAATTCTTCAATTTTTTCATTTTTTATAAAAATTTTAAGTGGAGAATTCGGTAAATTTAAATAATTTTTGGGCATTGATGTATGAGATTTGTGAATATTAGTTTTTTCTTTATTAAGTCTTTCTGGTGTAATTCTCACAAAAGGAATTCTTTTAACTTTTTTAGGGGTATTATTGGAGTTGTGATTTTTAATCTTAAGCAAAGAGACTGAAGGAGTGATATGATTATGTGTTTCTTTTTTACTTGATTCAATATTTATATAATTGAAATTTTCAACTTTGAAATTGATATTGAAATTTTTCTTTTCTATTTCTTCTTTTTTCAATGAATTAAAAGTAATTTGCCCTTTCGTTACATCTTGATTTACAGGTTTTTCATTAGTATTAAATTCATCTATTGACTTTTTTTGGAATACCAATTGTTTTTCATAATTAGTTTCATTTGGGAATTCACTCACCTCTTTAATCTTACATTCTGAATTTCTGCTATTTTTTGATGAATTTGAATTTAAACCCAAATTATAATTTGATCCATTAATTAAATCATTTGTGTATCCTAAAATTATATTTTTATCGTTTTTGGTGTTCTTTATATCACTATTGGAATCAATTAAATCATTTTTTGGAGAAAGCTTACAATTTATGTCTCTTTTCTCATTGTCAAATTTGATATATTCTAATTCAATATTTGATTTGTTGATATTTGATTCATTAATATTATGATTTCCCATACTAAATATATTTGTTGTATTATTATTTATATTTCCACAATTTTTAATAAGCAAATTTGTGTTTAAATTATTTATAGAATTATTTGTTGCTGATTTATTTGAATTATTTGGATTAAATGTCAACGATAAGTTAGATTTTAATTTTGAGCCCATTTCGGAAAAATTAATAACTTTAGAATTTAATTGATCATTTAAATTAATAAAATTTGAGGAGTTTTTCGTATTATTTATATTAAAAATAGCATTCGATTCTTCATTTGGCTTTTTGCAATCATCGTTATTTTTAATAGATGAAGTGTCCTTTAGAGAATTGCTTCTTAATTTTTTAAAAAACTCGACTCTATCAAATGTGCGATTTTCTTCATTTAATAAATTATTGTTAGAGCTTCGAACAAAATCATGTTCTTTTTTTTCTGAATTATTAAATTTATTTATAAATGGGGAACAATTCAATTCATTTCCTTTTAAAGAATACTTTTCCTCATTTATGCTTAATTTAGAATTTACATCTTTTTTATAAAGATGATCTTTAGATTTTTTTATATTCTTCCCTAATTTTCTTAATTTTTTTTTTGATTGAATTATTAAATTATCAATATTTATTTTATTATTGTGAGGATTAAAATTGTTTCCTTTTCTTTGATTAACAGTGTTATTTTCTGAATTGTATAGATTCATAAATTTTTTATTTTTTAGGGTATCCAAATTGCTTTTTGAATTTAAGTCATCTATCTCATTTATATTTTCAGTATTTTCATTTTCGAAAAATCTTTTTTCAAAATCCGATTCATTTTCTGATAAATTATTGATTTCATCTAATTTCTTATTATCATTATTATAGACACCTAAAAACTCTAAAGGATCAAAGTCGTCATATTCTTGTTCTAAAGGAGTGAATGATTTTTCCTTTTCTTCATAAGAATTTTCACTTTCTTCATATGAAATATTTAATTTTCTATCTTTTGATTTTGTCTGAAAATCATTTGGTTTAAGAATTTTATTATTTTGGATTCGTCTATTTTTCCTATAATAAAAAGTTTAAGAATTTACACAAAAATTTTTTATTCTTTATTGTATATTTATTTTCTAAGTACATTTTCATTTTCAAATCATTTTCATTTAGTATATCTTCTATATTTAACCCTCTTGCCAAATCAGCCAATTTTTTATTGTCTATTGATTTGCTTTGCATTACGCTTAAGAAATCCGAATTCCCTTCCGTTATAGAAAAAAATCCTCCTATAAAAAAATAATTTTTATTTTCAATTTATTAAAAATAGCAAATATTTTTCAAATAAAGATTTAATTTTTTAAAATTGCCTCACTTTTTTCATTATTTTCTTTTATTTCAGAAATCAAAATGGTTGAATTATTTAATAATTTATCTGTATTTCTATCATTATTTTTATTTGCATTAAATGGAATAGTATTTTTGTTTATCTTATTAATCATATTATTGAATAAAACCTCAGAATTTTCATTTACAGAAGCATTATTATTAATATTATTGCTCTGTTTTTCTAAAGTATCAGTCCATTTATATTGTAAATATAGAATATTTGTTTGAGGATTTCCATAGCCAATATATATATCTCCAATATCATAATATTTTTCATCTATTTATTTTTAATTTAAAATCAAGATTATAATTTAATTTATAATTAAAATTATAAAAATTTCTAATAAATAAAGTGAATTAAAATAAATAAAAAAATGAATATTTTACCTTCCAAATTAAATATAATGCTTTGATTTGATATCCATAAATCTGATATTGGAAACAAGCTCAAAATATGGTTGTTATTGTTTTTAATCACATTTTTCCATTTATTAGTTAGAATCTCAATTACCTGTTTAATGGAACGATTATAAGCTACTCTAAAATAAATTTATTTAAAAAAATACATTACAATATTTCTAATCTTGCATTATAATTCGCCTCAATCATTTTGAAATAGGTTTCTTGATCATTTGGATACAAACGAATTACAAATTTCTCATAAGGTAATCTTCAATTAATTTGAATATTTACTTTCTATTAATATCGGGGTCTATAATTTTCATAATAGTTGATCCAGTATTCAAATAATTGCTATTAATGGAGTTTCGAACTTCTTTTTTGAATTGAGCATTTTTGGAACAGTTCTTCATCTTCTTTAATTATTTTTAAAAATTAATAAATGTTTTGAATGATAAAAACTAATATCAATAATATTTATTTTCTGTATTAATTATAATATTTCTACATTATTCCTATTTCCTAAAGAATTTCCAATTTTTTTCACTCGCATAGACTTAACCTTCGATGTAATTAGCTTTTTTAAAGTTAGGGCAGTCTTTTTAAAAAGTCTCGGATGTTTATTCAATTTTTTCATAGCATCAAGATTATTCTATATATTTGATTAATATTTAAATCAAAAAATAAATTTTTTTATTCAATCTTCACTTTCAAAAATTATTTTTAAATTGATTACAGATTTTTTGGAGCTTGAAGAAGTTATCATTTTTCCATAGCAATTTAAAGCCAAAAGGACTTCATCTCTGTTCTTTCTGTTAATACCATTATCTCCCACACTTTTTAATAATTTATTGACATTTTTCAATGCTCTGTAATAATAATCTCTAATTTTTTCTGTGCTTTTTGTTCCAATTTTCTAAAATATATTTGTTTTTAATTATTAATAAAAAAAATATTAATTAATACATTGCAAAAAAATTAATATTAAAGTTTTTTCTTTTAATCTTCGAGATAAATAAACTAAACAACTTTAAAATATAATTTTTAATTAAACAATAGAATGTTCAAAATTATTTGAATTTAAAGTAAAAATAAATTACATCATTCATATTTTTGAAAAGTTTTTGAAGTGAAGTATAATTAGCACCATTTGCGATGGCTTCATAAAATAGCTCTTTTTCCGATAAAGACCAACTCTTCCATTCCTTTTTCTTTTTCGAATTTGAAATTTTTATATAATGCATCTCGTCTAGATTTGAGTTATTGTCTTCATATTTTAATAATAAATCTTCATTTTTTGTGTTATCATGGTTTAATTTATTATTTAAATCTGCATCAAAATTATTTGGCGGTATAATTTTTTTATTAGATTCAATTTTTAGATCCTTTATATTTTCAGATTTAGAATGCATATTGAAAACACTCTTTTTACTTGTTTTCAAATTTAAATTGAAATCGAATTTGTTATTATTAATATTATTATTATTATTCGCCTTTATTTTTTTCTCTTCATTTTCATTGATAAAATCTTTACTTGCTATATTTGTAAAATCCTCTAATTTTCGATTATTTTTTTCTTTGAAATTTTTATCAATTTTCATTGTCGGATAATTTTGATTTTTATTTATAATTTCACTTGAATTAATATTTAAGTCATTTTCAATGTTTTTAATATTATTATTTTTTTTTTTAATCAACAAGTTTTTTATTGAATTTTCTTTTTCGTATTTATTTTTTCTATTATTGTTATTACAATTTGTATTGAGATTTACATTGAAATCAAATAATTCATCAATCTTTTGTTCTTTTTTAAGGCATTTTAAGTTATTTTGAGAATTAAAGTCAACAGAATTTTCTTTTTTTATTACTCTTATAGGAGATTTTATTATTTTTAAACTTGAATTTTTTTGAGGGGTATTGCTTTGTGATTTCGCTCTTGATCTTTGCTCTTTTATTTCCGACTTTTGCATTTTATATTCAAATTAAATATTATAATTTTTTTATTATGAATTTATCGTTTATAATTTATTTCCTGTAATATTTTTTATAAATTTTCAAGAAATTGTTTGGAAACGAACAAAGAAAATGTTTGAAGATCTTCAAAATTCAATTTCTTCAAAAATTCAACTTAAGGCTTCATAAGATTTTAATTAAAAAGAAAATCTATATTTTTAATTTGAATAAGTGTTTATAATAATGTTCTATAATAAAATTTTTTTATTTTTTAATTCTAAAAGAATCCCATAAACATTTAATTTAATCATAAGTTATAAAAATTTTGATAATTGTTGTATTGATCTTATCAAATCCGTTATTTTTACTTAAACTAATCATATAATTTATCCTTAAAACAATTTTAGTAATATTCAATCAATCAATAATAAAATAAATTATTAAATTATTTAATTTTTCTAAGAAGAAATTGAAAAAAGAAAAATTTCTTTTAGAATTTTTAAATTTGGATTTTTGCTTTTATCTCAAGTTTATTATATATGAGAATTAGTCGAACCATTTAGCGAAAATATCATCATTTGAGTGAATCTCATTAGGGAGATTTGCAGAATCAGGATAATTCATAAATTGAGATGTATCAGATTCTCCTCTAATTATTAATTATTTATTTGAAAAAATTTTGATAATCATATTTTAAAAAATTTAAAAATTATGTTAGAATTAAAAATTACTTGACATGAGGGATATAATTGGGTTTGATTCTTCTGTTAATCAAATCATCAAAACTGAAATTTTTAAAAAATCTATGCTCTTTTATATCTGCAACACCATTCTTTAGATTACCATATCTCCTTGAAAGGTCTCTATCGCAAAGATGTTTGATTAGGCTTTTTGCATCACTAAAAATTTATTTTATTTTGTAAATTAAATTAATTTTTATTTTTAATTATTTACGGATCAAAATCTTTTGGAAATGCAATATTCTTTTGTAATATATTTTGAAAAATCTTCATTGTATCTCCAGTTCCATCATTAAAAGGATCAATTCCGTTTAAGAATTCATAAAGTAAAATTCCAGTTGCCCACCAATCAACATATTTACCATATCCTAATAATTTTGTATTTTATTACAGAAAATGAAGAGAAAAAGCGTTTTTTACCTTTGTTGCTTATAATTTCAGGAGACATATATTCAGGAGTACCACAAAAAGTATAAGTTCTACTATCAACAACTTTCGCCAATCCCATATCTGTGATTTTCAAGTAACCAGTTTTGTCAATTAGTATGTTCTCTGGCTTTAAATCTCTATAGGCAACGCCTTTAGAATGCATATATTCTAAAATCAAAACTACATGTGCAATATAAAATCTACGTTTAATAAAATAAAAGTAAAAAATTTGTTGATGAATTATATCAAAAAATTTTTAAATTATCACATTTTAAGATTAAATTTACCTTGCTTGATCAAGAGAAAATTTAGAAATAGATCTCAAATACGTAAATAATTCTCCTCCATTAATTAATTCTAAACCTAAATATACAAATCTTGGATCTTGGGAAAAACCTTCGAATTTTACAGCAAATGGATGATCAATTAAATTTAATATTTTTATCTCGTTTAAAATATGGTCTCCTTGCTTATTTTTAAATATTTCGAATTTTTTCAAAGATTTGATTGCTATTGAATTACCGTTATTTTTATTTTTCGCTGCTCTGACCCTTCCAAAAGCACCTAATTAATAAATTAATTATTTTTGTTTATTTAATTAATTCTCTTCTATTACAATTCAATAAAAATCAAATATATATTAAAAAACTAATAACTAACCTTTTCCCAAAGTTTTTAATATCACAAAATCATCCAAAAGAAATTTTCTCACTTTCTTTCCATTTTGCTGATTTTCTTTGGACTCAATTATATTTATATTTTGAATAGGAAATATTGGAGAGTTTGAAGTTTGAATATTACCTAGTTTATTATTATTGTTATTGTTATTCATGTTCCCCCCAACAGTATTTTCATACGAATTACTATTTTTTACACTATTATTATTCCCACTATAATAATTATTGTTATTACTAGAATAATTATTAGCAAAATTATTTACATTTAGGTTTTCAAACTTCTTATCAAGATTATAATTTGAAAAATTAGATATGTTATTGATATTTGAATTTATGTTGGGATTTTTATTAAGTCCATTATTCGTAGAATTAGTCGTAATAATAATATTTGAATTATTAGTATTATTTGGAAAATTAGAATAAGATCCATTAATAGGAGCTTGAGAATTATATAGATTATTAATATTATAACTTGAATTTGAAGAATTATTATTCAGATTATTTATATTATTTGTAGGATTATATGCAATATTTCCTGAGCTCTTAAAATGTTTTAAAGAGTCAACATAATCAGATTGATTATTTAAGTTACTGTTATAAAATGGTGCATTTGTCCCTGAATTTGAATGTGTAAATGTATTAATTGATGAACTTATTGGGTTAGAATTTACAATGTTATTGTTATGTTGATTTCCATAATAAGAATTGTCTATTCTATTTCCTTCGCTGGTTTCAGCTGTATTTGTTAGATTTACAGCATAATTAGGATTTGGATTAATATTATTAAAATTTAAATTAGTGCCGATATTCGAAGCATTAACGAAACTATTTTTGTAATTATTAGAATTATTCGTTACTGAAAAATTAATATTATTACTATAAGATTTGAGTAGATTTGGCTCGTTACTTGGTATCTGATTTATTTGATAATTTGCAAATTCTAGAAAAAATTATTTTTTAGTTATATTACTTGAATAATCATTATTTTGTTGAGAAGTATTTGTTGTATTTATATTAACTCCTGCTACTAAATTATTACCTATCGGATTTTGTTGATTAGTGGTCTGGTAATATTGATTTCCATAATTGTATTGATGACTTGAATTATGTTCCATAAATTATTTATTTAAAATTTATTCGTTAATTTATTATATTTTTAACACTTTAATAACTAAATTTTTTATGTAATTTAATTCATTTGGATAAAAAGTAATTTTATTTTTAATAAAATTATGACTAAGATTGTGAATTATTAAAGAAAAAAATTTTTTGTCAAATAATAAATTGAATTATCAAAAAGATAAATTATTAAAATTTTGGGAATTTTTTTAATAAAATAAATCTTTAATATTTTTAAATTTGATTATTAAATTTCATAAGATAAAATTTTATTTTTAGAAAATTTAACTTCTAGATCTGCTTCATCAATACACAGAAAACCTTTTTCTAGCATTTCATCAATTAATAATTTTGAAAGCAATAAATTTTTTATTTTTGAATATTCTGCAAATTCATTCAATGAAATTTCCCCTTTTTCATTTAAAAACTTTTCAACTTTTAGAAGTATGTTATCAATTGAAAATTCATCTAAGTATGAGTAATTATTTTTAAGATAAATTTAATTTTCAAATGTAATTAAAGAATCTAAATATTTACTTGTGTATAGGAGAATCATATCATTTTTGAATGATTTTATGTTTATTGAATTATTTGTTGAAAATTCAAGAATTTCTACTGCTTTTCTCATGTCCCTAGGAGAAATAGTATCTTAGAATAAATAAATTTCTATAAAAATGAAAAAATTCAAATTTTTTTAAATTTTAAATTTTTTATTACTCATTCCTCGTGCTCGATTATAATAATGATAAGCATCGATCAATGTTAAAACGCCGATTGAATTTTTATTGAAATAATCAAAAAAGAATTCGCTTATTTGTTTCCCTAATTCAATATAATAATCTTTTCCTGAAGTTTCTTTTGTAACAGGATCAATAAAACCAATTTTTGATAATATTCCATTTATTTCACTGAGCTTAGTTTCTTGATTAATATTAGATAATTTTCCTCGCATTACTTGTGCTAAAGTTATCTAAACATAAATTGATAAATTAAATGTGAATAAGAAAAAATTTTTCAATATTAATTTATATATTTTTTAATAAATTACCATATCTTGAGCATAATTCCTTAATGAGTCTAAATCTGAGAAAGCATTATTTATTTTATTTTCATTTTCTTTCATTTGCATATTTTGAAGATTTTTTATTCTCTCTTTTTATTTTAGTAAGTATTAAAATTTTTATGAAAAATATATTTATATTCTATAAATTAAAAAAATAAAATTTCATTTAATAAGTATAAATCTTTGAAAATACCTATTCCTGTTCCTCTAGGTTCAAAATTTTGGTTTTGTGTAATCATATTTGGTAAGGTAGAATTTAGGCCATTTTGAATTTCTTTTTTTTTAAACGAAATCTGGTTTTAGATTTAAAGATTTTTTATAAATAAATAGATTTTATGTTAATATTCAATTTTTTTAAATTTTTCAAAAATTAAAAGCTTGATTTATTATTACATTCCATTCTCGTCTATTTATGATCATTTTCAAATGATTATAAGCATCATCAATATTGGAATCTTTCCCTCTAAATTTTAGCATTACATAACTTGGAAATTGATATAAAGCGGAATTTAATTCTTGAGGAAAATAAAAATCTATAACATATTGAGGAAGCTTGTTTCTTGTAACTTGGTCAGCTATTTGTAAATAAATGTAATTAGATCCATACAGAATTGTTTTCTAAAGAATAAGAATGTTTAAATCTCTTAGAAAATTTTCATTTGCTAAATACTAAAAAAAATATTATTTTACTTTCACATAATGATGAATTATGAAAGATAATGGAATATCAAAAACAGTTTTATTATTTATAACAAGAACTCGAAAATTAGTGAAATAACAATTATTTTCATAAGAAACATTGGAGTTGCTGATAATTTAATATTCAAATTTTATTGACAAATTTTTTATTTTACAAATATATAATTAAGATAAAATTTTATAAATAAATTATTTTATTACTCATCTTCTAATTTTATTTCTTCTAATTTATACATTATGTTTTCTCCTTCAAAAAGTTCATCTTTTTTTATATCTTTTGAAGATGTTGTATTTGATGATAAATAATTGAATTTTTTCAACATTTTATTTTTATAATTTATTATAAATTTCCCAACTACAAATAAAAATCTTTTTTACTAAAACAAAGCTTATAAATTCAATAGATTTATAAATAAACATATTATCCAATAGCAATCATTTGTATAAAAATTCTTTTAAAATGTATTAATGTTTATAAATTGCGAAAAATCATCGCAATCCATTTATTGGTCTATAAAATATATTATAGTTTAATTCAATATAATTAAATTTAAATAAATAAATCTATTTTACAAAAATACTAGTGCAAATTTGGAAGAATTTGTATTTTAGTTATCAATATTTTAAATTTATAATAAAAACAGTCTTTTTAATTATCATTTTTTCTGGGCTTGTAATCAAATAAACTAAAGCTTGTCTTTGTATTGCTATGCAATCTGTTTTTTAAAGAGTTAGCAAGTTCTTTAACCACAATGTAATTTTTTAATACTTCCTCTGAATCATGGTCATTATCTGAATTATGTTTATTAGCGATTGCTCTTATCTCTTGCATAATATCTGCAAGAGACATATTCCCTTTATAACCTTTTTTATTGTTTCCTTCAAATTTAGTAAGTGTGTCTAATAATTATATTTATTTAATTGAATTTATTTTACCTTGAGAATTTGTATTATCAGTTTTCATGCTCATTAAATCTTTTATAATATTTGTATTTTCCTTAATTCTTATTTTCCCTGGCTGAGCCTCTAAATTAGAAATTTTATTTAAATTAACTTTATTTCCTTCGTTTGCAGTATACATAAAATTTCTATTTATAATATTCGATACATTTTTTTTCAAAGAATTAGTTTCTTCTAAATCATTTAGAAGTTTTTTATTATTTGTATTTTGTTTATTATCTTTCTTAAATGTATTGTTGCAATTCAGAGAATTAGTATTACCTGCATTTGAATTGGAATTGTTTTCTTTATTTAAAGAAACCCATTGGCCTCCGAAATCATTATTTGAGACCTCGTTTGTATTATTATTAATTATATTTATGTTATTATTATTGAAATTTAATTTATTGGTGCTATTGACATTTTTTGCTCTTTTACTTTTTTTTTCTCTTTCATTTCTACATTGCTCCATTATTTTTTTCATATCTTGATTGTTTTTAATATATTCATTGTTCCCTATCTTTACATTTGAAACTATTTCATTAGCTATTGATAGGAATTCATTTACATTTCTTTTTTCAATTTCATATTCTGGCTCCACTTTCTGCTTATAAATTGAAGTTTTCATATCAACAAATATTGGGATGATAGAATACTTGTAATCTATTATTTTTGTTATAGAATCGTAAAACTGATCAAAATGAACATATTTTTCAGTTGTTATAATTTTGCTTAATTCTCCTGGCTAAGGTCAAATTGAATTAATAATAAAAATTAAAAAAAATAAATAAAAAGTTTTATCCTTTCTTTTCAGATTTCTTCTGAAATGAGAATTTATTTGTTAAAAATTTCATAATTAAGATTCTTTTTCTATTACATATTTCATAATCATGTTAAAAATCTGTTGACTTTTGATACTTGCAAGAGATTGATTTACTATACTAGAATTAGATGAAATCAAGGATTCTTCATCAGAAAAAATAAAATTTACAGTGGTAATCATATAACGTATTTCGTTTTCATTTATGTAGCCATCTTCATCAACGTCAGTAATATCGAATAAAAGCCTTATTTTTTCTTTAAAATCGCATTTTATATATATACTTAGGGCAATTGCTATTTCAAATACGTCAATTTCTCTTTCTTCTGGGATAACATCATTTACTATAAAAATATCTTTTTCATTATACTTTTGATTAATTTCGTATTTTATATTTTCTGATTTGATATCATATTTTACAATTTTAAACCTCTTAAAAATTAAATCAAATATTGGATCAAAATCTAATTCGTCCGGATTTACAGCTTTATTATTAAAAATATTTTTCATGATTGAAATAAAATTTGTGCGATTCAGTTTACTGGTATCACCCTCTATCTTATACTGATTTTTAATTTCCAGATGCTCTAAAAATTGTATTTTATCAATAAAATTTTTATATTAAAGAATAATAACTGATTTATTTAATTTTTTTTATTAAATCCCTTTTCTTATTACACAATTTTTTTACTTTCTTTACAGGCTTTATTAAATTCTTTTATGCTTTTGGGATTCAATATATTGACAAACTTTTCTATTAATATTTCAATATTTGAAGTCTCTGATCTCATCACCCATGAAATTGATTTTGTGTTGTTTTCTGCCATTTTTAATCTAAACTTAAATTTTTGATATTTGTTTTAAATTTTATAACATTCTTTTTATATCAGAGCGTAATTTAATTTGATCTTTTATATTAAAGTTTCAAATAAAATTATCATTTACGCTAAATATTTTTACAAAATAACAATGAAGAAAAATTTTTGTTTTTAAGTAAAGCTCTAGATGATTAATTGAATTTATGAATAAATTTATTAATTTTTCTCAAAAAAATTTTATTAAAATCAACATAAATTATATATTTTGATTTTGGTTCAATCTTATGTTGTTGCATTATTTATTTATATCTTTACTTTGGATAATCTTTAAATCTTATTTTTTATCATATACTAATTTAAAATTTTTTAGATTTCCCATCTTTTAAATTAAGAATTAATTTTGGTAGCTTTATATAATTTAGTGATTTAATTTTTTTGCATTTTTCAAATAAAAAAAAATCCGAAACTATACAATCAATGAAAAAAATTTTTCAGAAATATCATCGAATAGAATAATAAAATTTCAAATTTTAAAATTAATATTTTTTATTAACTTTAAATTATCAAAAAAT
>Ga0194116_10004322_pt1 | contig 16374 bp, 11 predicted proteins | sample TA2MahsurfametaG_4_FD_148617 | JGI IMG/M metagenome (GOLD analysis project Ga0194116, IMG submission 148617) | Freshwater microbial communities from Lake Tanganyika, Tanzania - TA2015008 Mahale S9 surface | ecosystem: Environmental > Aquatic > Freshwater > Lake | place: Tanzania: Lake...
GATGAAAATGATTTGATAATTTCTTCAATTTCTAAACTCATTTTTACTTAGTGGAAAGTATAAATGATATTTATTTCATTTTTTGGGGGGGAAGCGCACTTCCCCCCTTACCCCCATGCTCTAGCAGCCCCACAGTTGTCGCATTGAAGCAAAAATATTGATAAATTAATGATGGAATAAAAATATTTAATAAATAATTTTGCAATAATGTGGCGAAGAAGAGGGGAATTGTTATGTAATACAAATGCCCAATTATTGCCAATATTGGCAACCTAAGGCGCCGACTTTGATGCCCCACAGTTGCCGCATTGAAGCAAAAATATTGATAAATTAATGATGGAATAAAAAATGTATAAAATATTTTGCAATAATGTGGCGAAGAAGAGGGGAATTTTTATTACATGACAATTTCCAATCATTGCCAATATTGGCAAATATGCAAGCGTTTTGGGGGTTAGCACCTTTTACCACGAAGTGGTGAAAAGGGGCTTTTTTATTACCTGACAATTCCCATTCATTGCCAATATTGGCAAATATGCAAGCGTTTTTAATCTCTCAGCACCTTTTGCTTTTGACCAACAATTGTTAGGTAAAAGATAAAAGAGGCTTAATGTTGAGATAATAAGGGAAAATTGATATACAATATTTTCTAGTAATTTGGTAAATAAAAAATGTATATTTTACACAAAAGTTTTATTGAAATTTGTATCTTGAGACAAATTACTTTTTCGTTGTCTCATATAATTATTATAATTTTTGTTTCTTTGGTTTTTTTCTATTTCTATTGTTTCTTCACAGGTTTCAATTAATACATCAATACATTGTATTATTTTTGGTAAAGCTTTCTTTTTTTCTTCCGGCGTTAATTCTGTAAGTAAAATTTTCATTAATTTTAATTGTTCTAAAAAAAATTCAATATCAAAAAATTTATATATATCTTCAAGATTCATTTTTAAATATTGTAATTTTTTATTAACATTCACTGTATATTTTGATAATATATTACTTGTTATTTTTTTAAAATATTCTACTCTTGCGTTTGTAATACTTTTTCTAACTTTTATTCTTTCATTTTTTGAAAGACTTTTCCAATCTATATTTGGGGTTTCATATGGTATTAATTTATTAGTAATATAATATTTTATATCAAATTCTATTTCATGTATAATATACCAAAATAATTTCTGAGCATCAGAATCTTTTTTATTAGATAATAATTGTAAAAATATCATGTTTTTTTTAAATATATTAATATCATCTATGTACTCTTGATTATACAAAAATATTAAATATTTTAATAAATTAATATTATGAAGAAAAATATCATGTTCTATTTGTGAAAAAGGTGAATAAAAATCCGCATTATGAGATTTATGTGGAACACCAACTGCTGTAATAACTGGAATACTATATAAACTTATAAATTTTGATGGATTTTGAAAATAACTTGTGAATAATATTAAATAAAAACTATTTTGGTCATTAGATAGTTCTCTTAATCTATCTATAGATTCATTTTTATTTGAATATGTTTCTTTAGAAATTGTATGATAAATTTTATTTTCATTATTTTTATTAAATAATTTAAAAATATTTTCACTTTGATTTTGATTTTGATATTCAACATATAAATTAAATTGTTCATCATATCTAATCCTAAATTGAAACCAATTACAAAAAGCAATATGAGTATCTAATAATCGACCATATTCTCCACCACTTTTATAAAAATCATCCAATAATCTAAAATATTTTTTTAATAATTCTAATTCTTCTGTGAAAACTTTTTTATTATTTGAATTATTTTTTATACCGTATATTATATAACTATTACAAATACATGATATTTGATTTATAAAAAGGAAAAACTCAGCATCTAATATTTTCCATTTTAATTTTGGAATACCACTTGTTCTTAAATTAAGCCACCAATTATACATTTTTTCAGGACTCCATCCTTCAAATTGTTCTGGATTTTGTTTTGAACCCATATTAAAATATCTTAATTTTGGTTTTTGTTTCATAAAATTAGATAATTTTAGTATATTTTTGGTACTAGATTCATTAGCAAATGAAGTAAGTTTTATAGAGTTTCCTTTTAATTTTTTTTCATGAGATTCTTTTAATGGAATTCCGCTATTACGATGTATTTTATCAATTTTAAATCTTGAAGTTTTATCAGATTTAAATTGTTGTTTTAAATATTCATTATTAAAGAATTCACTAGAATCTAAAATCTGCAGAATATCAGGAATATCAATGAGCTGATTAATTTGAATAAATAATTTTTTTTCAAAATTATATGTATTGCTCATATTTTTAACATATATTTTTTTTTTTTTAATATATAAAAAATAGAAATATAAAATCGTAACTTTGCATATCAAAAAATTTTCACATCTGATAAAAATTACTTATATATTTTATCATGTAATAAAAATGTGGCGATTATTTGGGGAATTTTTATTCCATACAAATTCCCAATCATTGCCAATATTGGCAAATATGCAAGCGTTTTGGGGGGTAATTAAAATGATTTCGTCATTTTAACTTCTGAGATTAAAAACTTGTAAGTTTTTAATCTCTTAGCACCTTTTACCACGAAGTGGTGAAAAGGGGCTTTTTTGCTATAATGTGGAGATTATTCGGGAATTTTTATTTCACGTATTATATCTTCCATGGTTCTCTTTACAACTTCTAATTCATTTTCATTTAAAATTCTAGCGGTTATACGCAAATGTTCATATATCATAAATTCTGGTATTTCTAAAAATTTTTGAAGTATTTGACGTAATTCTTCAGAAATAATTTCAACTTTTTTGATTTCATCTAAAAGAATTTTAACAATTTTATAAAAGTTGCTTAAACTTGTTAGTATATTTTTTTGTTTACCAACTTTCATTAGAAATAAATAATCATTTATATAAGTATTTGGTTCTATTAAAATACCCCAATCAATTAATCGCATTATTTCTGGATCTTCGGGAAAAAAAACAATATTGCCTAAATCTAAATCTGAATGAACAATACCACTTTTATAAAATTCATATAAACCTGTAAAACAATTTAATATTCCTATTAATAACTTTTTAATAAAATGAGGTGTAACTAATTTAGAATATTTTTCTAAATTTTTTAAAAAATGTTCAATACTAATGCCACCATATTGATAAGTAATTTTTAAATTATAATCATTCATATCATTTTTTTTTTGATTTACATTCGGTATTGCATTTATATTTTTTGATGATATTTTTCTATAACCTAACATTTTAACATGATATATCCCATCGCCATCAACTCTATTTAAATCATCTTCAAATGCAATTAATTTGGCTGCTTCTTCTGGACTAGCTATAATTAATTTTGAAACTTTACTATCATTATTTAGATTATTTATATTTGGTCTTAATACAATACCTTCAAATCCTTCACCAAGAATTTCTACACCACCTTTCATTTTATTATTTTTCTTTTTCAATTTTGCAATTGGTTTATAGCGAATTACGCGCCCATCCAATTCAACTGGTTTATTCAATTTTTGCATATGTCCTAAATAAGGACCAAAAACCTTTTTATTTGACCCTTGTGTAGTTTCTCTAATGCTAAATTCTACTTTATTATTTTTATTATCAGCGCACAATTTTGAAACAACTTTTCTAGCAGCGGAAGATGGTGTTGAAGAAATATAATTTCCATGTTCTTTAGAATTTATTACAACTTTGAAATGACGCTTTGAAGATGACATATAATATTATATAAATAGTTTTTGAATTTTTGTAATTCATTAAATAAATATTCATCAGTAATTTTGCCAATTTTGGCAATTTTGGGCAAAAATATTGATAAATTAATGATGGAATAAAAATATTTAATAAATAATTTTGCAATAATGTGGCGAAGAAGAGGGGAATTGTTATGTAATACAAATTCCCAATGATTTCCAAAATTGGCAACCTAAGGCGCCGAATTTGATGCCCCACAGTTGCCGCATTGAAGCAAAAATATTGATAAATTAATGATGGAATAAAAAATGTATAAAATATTTTGCAATAATGTGGCGAAGAAGAGGGGAATTTTTATTACATGACAATTCCCAATCATTGCCAATATTGGCAAATATGCAAGTGTTTAGGGGGGAATTTTTCTTTCCTTAGAATTATTTATAAATTACTGTATTTTTGGTTTTTTCTATTTATATCAAATAATTTTTAATCTTATCATTGACACATACATCAGTAGTATAAATATATTATTATTATAATATATTATTATATAAGGAAAAATGTGGCGATTAATGTTATTAGATGATCTACCATCAGTCTTCAATATAGCAATGAACGTCTGGGCTAAATATGGTGAGACCTTTACTATATACGAAAATAAATTCCTTACAGCACCACAAGGATGTTACGTATATACAATAAATAAAAATATTATAGGATATTTAATATCACATCCTTGGAATATACTTTATCCTCCTCCAGCACTTAATACTCCCCTTATTAAATTAGAAGAAAATTGCTGGTTTATTCACGACATCGTTATCTTACCGGAGTATCGTGGAGCAGGCGTGGGTGATGAAATTATTAAAAAAATTTTACATGATAATTCTATTGTCACATTGGTTGCTGTTGATGATGAAAATATCAAAACAGAAAATTTTTGGATGCGTTATGGCTTTACAGTATGTGATATTCACACTTGTAGTTATGGTGTCTTTATGATAAAATATAGTTAAATAAATAACTCTTTATATATATAAAACAGTTTTATCATAATTAATATTTAATTTTCTTTCCTTAGAATTAATTATAAATTCCTGTATTTTTGGTTTTTCTGTCTCAAAACCTAGTAGTTTTCTAAAACTTTCATGAAGTATTCCAGCCTCTTAAAACTATTACACCAACCGAAAAGAAAAATGAGACAAAATATTATAATATTTTATCTCACTTAAATTTTTTGTAATGTATTTTAAGAAAATTTAAAAACCCACCAGTGCTTCGCACTGGCTCACGCTTACGCGTGAGGTTCGCTTCGCTCACTTTTAAATTTAAAAAATAATTATTTTATAAATAAAAAATGAACAAAGAAGAAAAAACTAAAAATTATTACAAACAAAAATATATAAATTCAAAAGTTAAATCAAAATATATAGAATTTAAGAAATCAAATAGATTTGATATTATTGATAGAATAATTGATAACCTAAGAAGAAGAGCATATTTATACATTAAAAAAGTATATATTGCAAATATTCAATTGATTGGCTGTTCTAAAGATGAATTAAGAGTATATATAGAAAAAAAATTTAAAAATGATATGAATCTTGATAATTTTGAATAATTTTTTGTAAATTCTAAAATTCTAAATAATGGTATTGTGTAATTATACAATTAGACTCAGCAAGTTAAAGAATATTCTATAAATATAATATATCATGAAGAAATTGAGTGAAAAATTTAAAGATGAACGAGAGGCAATTTGTGATAAAATTATAGAAATTCTTGAACTAACAAATGGAGAATTTATTTTATGCAATTTGGATGAAAATATTGAAAAACAACAAAAATTGTTGGAATTAAAAACGGAAATAATGAAATATTTTGAGTGTTCTAGTATATCAACTTTTAAACCCAATTTTGAATGTAAAAAACCATATTTGAATTTGGTTAGAGGAATATTGAGAAAACAAGGGTATACAGTTGAAAGTTTTGATTATTGGATAAAATATGAAAATGGATTATTAAAACGTTCAAAAAAATATAAAATATTTAGAGATAATAAAAACAATTCTTAAAAATATTATGAAACTAAAATATTTAGTTCGCGATTTTATTTAAAGAAAAATATAGTAATAAATATAATAATATGGATTACATCTATCTTCTTAAAGAAAGAGAGTTTATTAAAACAGGCGAAGACATTTTTAAAATTGGTAGATCTTCACAATTTAATGATAAAAGAATCAAACAATACCCAAAAGGAAGTATGGTATTATTAATGATATTTTGCGGTAATTCTAAACAGATTGAAATTTTTTTAATTAATAAATTCAAAGAAATTTTTATACAAAGAAAAGATATTGGAGTGGAATATTTTGAAGGTTGTTTATTTAAAATGAGAGAAATTATTATAGAAAATATAATTAAATTAGATAATCTAACAATTGAAAAATTTAAACAAGAATCTCTTAACAAATTAAATAAAACAAATGATAATATCGAAGTAATTATTTCTGAAAAAAAAAGAATTGATGAATTAAATGAATTAAAAATAAAATCAATTCTTGAAAAAGAAAATAAGAAAGAAGAAAAAAGAAAGAAAAAAGAAGAAATAAATAAACTTATAGAAGAACGAAAAAAATACAGAGAAGAACGAAAAAAAGAAATAATAGAAAAATTAACAATTAAAGAAGATGATGATTTAGATAAATTAGATATTATTGATAAAATATTGCCGTGGTTTAAAGAAACTTATGAACAAACAAATGATAAAGAATTTATTAGAATAAAGAAAATATGTGATGATTTTTTGAAAAGTTCTTTTTGTATTAAGTTGTCTAGAGTAGTAAGAGAAAAATATAATAAAAAATTTTTTTTAAATTATTTTGATTCAAATATATTTTTTAGAGAATTTTATGCTGATAGATGTAATAATATTCGTTCAGTTATAAAAGGCTGGAAAGTTAAAATAAATGATGAACAAAATGAAAACTAAAATATTTCAAAATAATAAAAAAACAATTTGTAAAAATATTGTATTAACAATATTTATATTTCGCGATTTTATCAATGCAATTTAAGCCATTTTGTCATTTTGGCATATCATTATAGTTTGGTTTCTACTCAGCCCTTTCATAAGGACAAACTTAAAAGTAAGGTTTTTTTGGCAAAATCTGCCATTAATTAATCATTATATTTTTAAAAAATGGCAGAAATTTATTTTGGATTTTTTATTTGTCTAATTAAAGAATTTTTTATATTAAAATAATATAAAAATGGCACGTTACGAATTATTTAGTGTAAAAAATTATGAAAATTCTAATAAAAATTTCATAAAAAATAATACTATTTATTATCAAAATATTGATGAGTTATGTAGAGAATTAAAAAAAGATAATTATTATCATTTTCGAGTTCATAGAAATATGGAATATATTATTTTTGGAGATCTAGATAATTTCCATCCTGGTATTGAAAAATTTAAAGAAATTTTTATTGATTTTTTGAATAATAAATATACAATTAAAATTGAGAATATTGATATTAAATACACAATTAATAATAAAAAAAGCTGTTCATTTCATTATAGTGTTCCAAAATTATTTGGAAGCCTTGAAAAAATTAAGGAAATTCATAGCAATTTGCTGAAAATACACAAAGATATATTTATGTTCCAAGGAGAGAAAAAAGTTGAAAAATGTGTTGATACAACAATATATTCAGAACACTGGTATAGATGTCCAAACCAATCCAAAGGTAATATTTCCGATATTTCAAAAAATAATAAACATTTAATTATTTCAGGTGAAATGAAAGATTTTATAATTTATTATATTCCTGAAGATTCACTTAATATAAATGATTATCAATTTATTGAAAAAGTTGAAAGAAAATCAGAAGATAAAGTGATTTTAAAACAAAATACGAATAATACTAATACAAATCAAGTAACTGTATATAATAATTCTTCTGAATTAAGTTCTATATTAAATCAATCTACTTTATATAAAAAAATGTTTGACGAATGTTATAAAAAAGAAAGATTTGAAGTATATGAATATTGGATTTCAATTGGAATGGCTATAAAAAATACTTTTCTTAATGAAGAAGAAGCATTTGACCTATTTAATTATTATTCAGCAAAAGGAGCAAATTATGAAGGTTATGAAAAAACTAAATATAAATATACGACTTTTATTAAAAAAAATAATAGTAATGGTTATACTGTTGCTACAATTCATTTTTATGCAATTGAAGACAATAAGCCAAAATTCATTGAAATTATGAATAAAAATACATTTGAATTGGGACAAACTGATTTCTGTAAATATTTAAAAATTATTGCAGGATATCGTTTTATTTATAAAAAATATGATGATTATTATAAATTATATTGTTATAATGGAACAAATTGGGAATGTGATGATGTTCTTTTTAGAAAATGTTTAAGTTCTGAATTGTATGATTTTTTAAAGACGATCCTAATTGAAGTATATTGGAATCATCGTGATTTCAATAGTTTGAGAAGTAAAATTGAAAAATTGAAAACAATGTCATATAAGAGAGAACTTGTTGAAACATATAAAGAAATTGGAAGGAATGATAATATTGAATTTGATGATAATTGGAATTTATTTGGATTCACAAATATTGTCTATGATTTAGAAAAAGGAGAATTCAGGGAATATAAATATGATGATTATGTATCAATTACGTGTGGATATGAATGGAGAGAACCTACTGAAAAAGAAATTGAAGATGTGGAAAATTTAATTAAGTCTATTATGCCAATAAAAGAAGAGAGAGAGTTACTATTACAAATATTATGCACTGGATTAGACGGGAAATGTTTAGAAAAATTTGTAATATTTAATGCTGGAGGGGGAAATGGAAAAGGTGTTATTAATGACCTAATGCTTAAAGCTCTTGGAAATTATGGAATATTAGGAAATAATGGCATTTTATTTGAGTATAGCAAGACTGGTAGTAATCCAGAAAAAGCGAATATTCATAAAAAGAGGTATGTTGTTTTTAGGGAACCATCTGAAAAAAATAAATTTGAAAATTCAGTAATTAAAGAACTCACAGGAGGTGGGAAATTTTCTGCTAGAACTCATCATGAAAAAACGTCTGAAAAAGAATTAAACCTGACAATGGTTGTTGAATGTAATAAGCGACCATTATTTTCTGAAGAACCAAAAGAATCTGAAACAAGAAGAATTGTTGATATCTTATTCAGATCGACTTTTACAACTGATGAATCTGCAATCAATGAAGAAAAATTTATTTTTATGGCTAATCCAGACTATAAAAGCAAGGTTTTTCAAGATAATCATAAATTTGCTTTATTAAAAATTTTGTTTAATACTTATAAAAATTATCTGCAAAACAATTCTATTTTACAAATACCAGAATCAATCAAAGATAGAACACAACAATATTTGGAATTATCGTGTAGTATATTACCATGGTTCAAAGAAAATTATGAGCGAACAAATGATAAGGAATTTATCAAAATAAAGGAAATATATGATAACTTTGCAACAAGTAATTTTTTTTATAATTTATCAAAAGAAGAGAAAAGAAAATATAATAAAACCTTTTTCAATGAATACTTTGAAACAAATATATTTTTAAGAGGTTTTTATGCTGATAGATGTAATAATATTCGGTCAGTTATAAAAGGCTGGAAATTAAAAATAGAAAATGAAAATGATGATGAATTATAATTATCAAATTTTATGTATTATCACATATAAAACATAAATATTTACGTACTACGGGTTTCCAGGGCATGGGGGGCTAACGAATCGCAAGCGATTCGTTAGAGTAATGGGGGAAGCGCGCTTCCCCCCCAGATGAAAAGAAGATTGGAATAACGATGAAGAAATTTGGGATGGAAATAAAAAGATTTATTCTAAAAAATAATTTGCGAAATGTAAGAAGCGAAAATAAGAAAATAAATGGTGTTTGTAAAAAAGTTTGGTTTGGAATAAAAAATATTTCTTAAATTATTTAAAGTTACTGGTTACGGTTACACATATAGTTTATTCATTTTATAAAAATTTCATAAAAAAATAATAATATTTATTTTATGTAAAATATATATTATTAAAAAATTATATGAGTAACCGATACAATGTGTAACCGGATTATATCAACCAAAAAAGAAAATGAAAACTAAAATATTTCAAAATAATAAAAATAATTTATATTTTTATTTTCTCAATTTTTAGAAATGTCATTTTAGCCATTTTGTCATTTTGGCATATCATTACAGTTTGGTTTCTACTCAGCCTTTTCATAAGGACAAACTTAAAAGTAAGATTTTTTTGGCAAAAATGTATAGATTTTTATCATTATTTTTTGATAAAAAAATGGCAGAAAAATATTTTTAACTTTCGATTAGTCTAATTAAAAAATATTTATATCATTTTTATAAAAAAATGGCAAATTACGAAATATTTAATTAAAAATAAAGACTAAAATATTTTTTTAATTTTATGTTTTACCATATATAAAACATAAATATTTACTCACTACGGGTTTCCAGGGCATGGGGGGGTAAGGGGGGAACGGCTAAAAAACTCGTAGAGTTTTTTATCCATTGAGTCTTAAAGACTTCGTCTTTAAGACTGAACGGCAGTTCCCCCCCCAAAAAGTGATTTAATTATTTATTATTTTTATTCTTATCATACATGAATCTTACGATTACAATGACCCAATCAGCCGGACAATTTGGATATATCTATATAAGATGTCATCCATCCTATGATTTATATGATGTTTGTAAAATTGGTAAAGCAACTAATATTCCCGAGAGGGACAGTCAATATGCAACTGGTGAAATAAAAAGAGGGCATTTTGAAGCCGTATTTGAAGTTTCTATTGAAAAAATGGGTGAAATTGAACGTCTTATACAGAATGAATTTCGTGAAATTAATTTTTATATTGATGCCGGAACTGAATTTTACAAAAAAAGCATTATTTCTGAAATTGAACCTTATCTTATTCATCAAGGAATTTACTATAGAAAATTATCCAAGGAAGAAATCAGTGGTTTATTAAGAACTAACAGGATTAGAAATGAACCCTCTCAAATTTATACACCTCGACATGACCAATCTGCAATTATTGCCAAAGCGGTCGCCCATTTTGAAGAATATGATAAAGGTCTTTTAATTATTCCTTGTGGCGTTGGGAAAACCCTGATTTCGCTATGGATAACTCAAGAAATCCAAGCAAAAACGATTCTCATTGGCGTTCCTAATAAATTATTATTAAAGCAATGGGAAGAAAATATTTTGAAAATTTTTGGAGATACGCCATATCAAATTGTGTCAGGTGGCATAGATATTGGAGATATTATTGATTTTTTACAAGAGCACCATAAAAAATGTATTGTAATTACAACTTACTCATCTTCCCATAAAGTCTATACTGCATCGCAAAATATTGGGTTTGTCTTTGACATGAAAATATTAGATGAGGCACACCATTTAACCACACACAATATGGAATTGGAACAAACAACGAAAAAGTATGTTCAAATGTTGAAGATTCGTTCGGTAAAGCAACTGTCACTGACGGCTACAATTAAGCAATTAGAGGGCACAAATCCGGATGGATTAGTGGTATCTAATGATAATGCTGAATATTTTGGCATAGAAATTGAGAAAAAATGTTTGCTTTGGGCGATAAATCAAAAAATCATTTGCGATTATGTTATTCAAACTATCACCACAAATGAGGAACAATTGGAGTCCCAATTGGCGAGATTTCGTATAATAGATGAAAATGATAAACGCCTATTTTTAAGCGCATTTGCGGCATTGAAGAGCATATTTCAAGGTCATTCACATCATTTATTGATTTATTCCAATAACAAGAATAACTCTGAGAAATTGGTTCAATATATTCGGATATTACTGGATGATAATTATTTTCATATACCAGAATTATTTTTTTCGAATTATCACAGCGAAATGAAACTAAAAGACCAGAAGGAAATAATTAGCAATTTTGAAAAAGCTAAATTTGGAATAATTACTTGTGTTTATTGTTTGGGAGAGGGCTGGGATTTTCCACTACTGGATGCAGTCGTATTTTCTGAAAATATGAGTTCCAATATTCGAATTGTCCAATCTGCACTGAGAGCAAGTAGAAAAAACAAAGATGCACCTGCGAAAATAACGAAAATAATTCTACCTATTTTGAATAAAGAGGATTGGTTAGAAAACAATGAGAATTTGGATTTGAAGAAGGTCCGAGAAGTTATTTATCAAATGGGACTGGAAGATGTAACAATTGCTCAAAAAATAAGTGTTCTTCGAATGGATATTGAAAGATCTGGACCAAACCCTGTCCCAAAACCAAATTCTGAAATTGATGAATTCGGTGAATATGATGATGAATTAACACAAAAATTGCGGTTAAAAACGATTAATAGAACTGCTCTTGGCACGACATACGAAAAAGCCCGGAAGATAATTTTGGAAAAATCGGTGAGAAGCAAGAAAGCCTATTATGAATTGTGTGACAGAGATATTCGCCTTTCAAAGGAACCTGAAATATTATACAAAGAGAAATTCACGAATTGGATAGATTATTTGAGTATTCCACGGGTTTACTATGATTTCGAAACATGTAAAAAGAAAGTGACCGAATATTTAATGGCTTCACCTGATTTGAAGAAAAATTACATGGACTACTCATATTTATGCAATGAATTGTGTAAGATTGACCCAATGTTTCCTGAAAGTGATTTATGGGTAGATTATTATCCTATAAAAAATATTGGAGAACTTATTTTTTTTCCAAAACAAAAAACAAAAATTGGGAAACTTTAGATGGGGAAGTAAAAAATACTTTTTCTGAAAATTTTTAGAAAAAATGAATATTTTTAATTTAAAGAAATAATATCTTTATAATATATTATGTCAGAGAAAAAGGAATCTGGTTCTGAATCTGGAAAGATTTATACCTGCAAACTTTGCAAAAAAATATTCAAACAAAAATGTGATTACGACAAACATGCCAATAAGAAGGCTCCTTGCATTTCATTGGCGGCTTGTGAGGCGTTAATTGTCAAAAAAGATGAGGCAATTGATTCAAAAAAAGAATTAACTACTTTTTTCAAGAATTGCTTGGATCTATTGAGAGACAATGAAGGATTAACTGGTGAGAAGGCTTTACGTAATTTATCGTATTTATTAATATTGAAATTATTGGAGCCTCATTTTGGAGGTATTATTGATATCGACAATTACGAGTATGATTTGAGTTGTTTTGAAGAAGATGATATTGAACATAATAGGGCACGTCTGTTATCTTGTGTTCGTTTTTCAAATTTATCGAAGGAGAAAGAAGTTAATCTACCAAATATGATGAAATATTTGTGGGATATTATTTTATCAGTGCACCCATCGACAAAAAATATTTTCTTACCTGATAAGAAATTTGATATTCAAAGACAATCAACGTATAAGAAGATTGTTGATAAATTGAATCGTATTGATTTATCGAGTATCGAGAATGATATATTAGGTGATTCTTATGAAGAAGTAATCCAATATATTATGACTGGCAAAGTATTGGGGCAATTTTTTACACCACCTCTTATTAAAAAGTTCATGATCAAATTAATTGACCCACAAATATTCCCAAATGGGCAAATTGAATCTTGCTGTGATCCTACTATGGGAACTGGTGGATTTTTGATTGAATATATAAGAGTTATTCAGGAAAAGGCGAAATTAAATAATATTTCACTTGACTGGCAATTTATCAAGAATGGTGGATTGTATGGTAAAGAATTGGAGCCAGATACATACCAATTAGCGATTTCAAATATGTTAATTTCTACTGGACATATGTTTGAAAAATTGGACAGAGGAGATAGCATCCGCGAACCGATTGAGCAAAAATTTGACAATTTACTTGTTAATCCACCATTTGGAATTAAGGGTCTGAAATATGATGATTTTAATTATGCATTGAAAGAGCAATATATACCGATAAAGACGGATAATGCTGTTTCACTATTTATTCAAGCTATTATTTATATGCTGAAAATCGGTGGAAAATGTGCTATTGTTCTTCCGGATGGAAAAGATTTATTTACCAAAACAAATGCGACACTAGTTGCTGTTCGTGAATATCTTATGAAGACGTGTGATTTGAAGGAAATTTATTTATTGCCATCGGGAATATTTGAGCATACAGATGTTAAAACCTGTATATTCTATTTTGTGAAAAGACGCGAAGGCAATGAAGTCATTCGAATCAAAACGCAAACACAAAAAAATACTAAAAAAGAATATGAATTTTCAAAAACACATCAAACACCAAAAGTTTCTTTCTATGACTATAATCCTTATCAAGGTAATGGAATTAAGAATCTTTTGGTTGAAGTTTCTATTGATAAAATTATGAGTAATTCATATTCACTTAATTATTCTGATTATTTAAAAGATGATGAAGAAACAGAAAAATATGATGATGGAATTATTTTGAAGAAAATTGGAGAAATTTGCACTTTTCTACCAAAAAGTAAAAGACAAGCATCTTACGGTGAAAAACAAGGAAAATATCCATTCTTTACATCATCACAAACTTGTAATAAATATTGTGATATATATGATTATGAAGATGAATGCTTAATTATTGGAACTGGTGGAAATGCAAATATTAAATATAGTAGTAAATTTTCATGTTCAACAGATAATTTTGTAATTAAGATTAATTCGGGACAATTATTAAAGTATATATATTATTATTTATCAATTAATATCGAGATATTACAGAAAGGATTTATTGGTTCTGGATTGCAACATATTTCAAAAGAATATTTCAATAATATTAAAATTCCTATACCATCAATCGAAATCCAACAAGAAATTGTCAAATATTTGGACTTCATATATGAAAAAGCAAACAAAACAAGTCTTGAAAAAATTGCAGAATTGAAGCAATTGAACGAGTTTTGTTTGAATAATCAAAGGATATTTGGTGAAGATAGTGTGAAAAAATTAGGTGATGTATTTAAAGAAGTAAAAACGGGTAAAGATATTGTTGCTAGTGACAGAAAAAAAGGAGAATATCCTTTTTATGGTGCCAATGGAATTATTGATTATGTTGATAATTTTATATTTGATGGTAAATATTTATTAACAGCAAGAACAGGATCATTGGGCTCATTACATATATCAAATGGTAAATTTTGGTGTTCTGGTGATGTTCATAGAATAGAATTTGAGAATGATACCTTGTTATCATATACATATTATTATTTACAAACAATTGATTTCCAAAAATATAGAACAGGTTCTGCTCATCCAAAATTAAGTAGTTCAAGTTTAAAATCAATTAAAATTATTATTCCATCTCTTGAACGGCAAAAAGAAATTGTTGCATATTGTGAATTAAATGATGCACTTATTAAACAACTTGAAATAGAGATTGAAAATAATAAAAAAGAAGCACAACAATTTCTAAAAAATGCAATAAGATTTCAGACTCAAGAAGGCGAAGATGATGATGAAGATAAACAAATTTCAGAAGAATAATTTATGATTTTCTAAAATTTGGAGTAAATATTTTATATATGGTAAAACTTAAATATTTTACCATATATAAAACATAAATATTTACTTACTATAGCTTTCCAGAGCATGGAAAGCGCGCTCCCCCATTAAATTAAATTACTCTCGCTCCACCGCACCCACCGCAGCCCCCTGTTCGCACAGGGCGCACAATAGCTTGTGGTACTATTTCTGGTCTTGCCAGAGTCACCGGAGTGGGCTTCAAAGTAGTTGGTGTATTAACAAGGCGTTCAACAGGTCGCCTACTATTCTCAGGAATATATCCTTTAACCATTTTCTAATATTATAAAATATTTTTATTTTATAATTATAATGAGATTACAACATAGAGCAACAATCCAAGATTTTATAAATGCACAAAACTACGGAATTTATATTGGGCAAAAAATTCCCAATAATGGCAGCCTAGTTTTCGATAGAGGCGATAAATCAACTTTCGCTAAAGCCATCCAAGAAATAAAAAATAATAAAAAGATCTCACATTGGATATGGTATATTATACCGTCACCAGCGGATGCAAAAGCCTCATTAACAGCCCAATTTTTCAGCGTTAATCAGAAAAAAGTATCAGAATATCTCGGCGATAAAATACTTTTCAAGAGATATGTAAGAATAATAGAGCTTATTTCGGATAAATTAAGAAAATACAAGAAAAAGGAAGCCATTATTGAAATATTAGGTGCAGTTGATTATTATAAATTAGTAAAATCACTAAAAATTTTTTATCCGGTTTTATTAGAAAAAGCCATAGAGTTAGATAAAATAAAATATTTATATAAAGCATTATTCAATCTCTAAATCTAGCAAATTATCTTCAGCATAGGTCTCTTCTTTTTCGCATCCAATAAAATGGCGCCCGTATTTCTTGCAAACTAGTCCAGTCATACAAGATCCCATAAAAGGGTCCAAAACAACGTCGCCTTCGTCCGTAGAACACAACAGTAGCCGCTCAATTAGCTTAAAAGGCTTCTGAGTGGGGTGCTTCTTGGGGAACTTCGTATCGTAGAAATTAATGTCCGTCCAAACGTCCGTTAGTCCCTGGATTG
>Ga0194116_10004337_pt1 | contig 16329 bp, 16 predicted proteins | sample TA2MahsurfametaG_4_FD_148617 | JGI IMG/M metagenome (GOLD analysis project Ga0194116, IMG submission 148617) | Freshwater microbial communities from Lake Tanganyika, Tanzania - TA2015008 Mahale S9 surface | ecosystem: Environmental > Aquatic > Freshwater > Lake | place: Tanzania: Lake...
TATAATAATTACATCAAACCCTATTAATAAATGATGCGCCGCCCATTCTTTTATGTTTTTTTCATCTCTCGCATTACAAAATAATCCTACTTTCTTTGCTTGCCTATTTATTTTTGGTTTATATATATTTATTTACTTTATATAATGTAAATATATAATGTAAATATATAAAGTATTAAATTCTACCTTCTTCTAATAATGTTGAATAATCACTTATCTCAATATCTTTGAAAAAATTATTAGTTGCCAAATTTATCATATTTAATTTATAATATTGGTCTAGATTAAACCCTATAGCATAATCTTCTAAAAATTCTTTTTCAATGAATTGTTTCTTAGTAACTAGATTTGCTATTGCTTGCTTCGAGAGAAAATAAAAACGTCCACTACAATATTTTGTTTGAAGTATGGGTAAATATTCTGGTAATTCTGGATGAATTTTGTGATATTGTGACAAATAATTATGTTTAACGTCTACAATATAACCACCATAATGGATTTTTTTATTGTTACTTGTTATTCCTTTTACTACATCTAGAAATTTTTCATTTACTAAAATTTGGTCGTCATCTGTTTTATATAAGTACTTAAAATCAAATGTTTCATAAACAGCTTCATAAGCTCTTATAACTTTCTTTGGTAATGAGTTATAATCATCTTCTACTTTAACCCATAAAATCTTATTCTCATTATCAAATTTATACTTTGTATTTAGATCAGGATCACCAACAACATGAAAGAAAGATAAATAATCAGGTATTTTTGGTAACCAAGTCATCTTTTGAATCTCAGCTTTTTTCATATATTTTTTACAATTCATAATAAGCATTATAAATTCTTGTTGAATCATATATTTATTTAATTCGTTGTGTTTATATTTTTTTTAAATAAGTATTTAAATACGTATTTAAATAATATTATATTATTTTATGGATAATGTAATTGTTGAAAGTAATTCTAGTGGTTTTTTTTCAAATTGTAATATGATATTAACAAGAATTATTACATTTTTTAATAATTATAAGAAATTACCAAATGAACTTATAACAAAAGATGCTTTTACTATTTATAAAACAAATAAAAATGAACATATATATGATTTAATATTTTCTAATAATTCAAATATTTTTATAAAACCATATGACAATGAAATAAAATTTAATGATGAAGGATTTGAAAATCAATTTAGTGATTATAAATTAATAAAACTTAATGATATTAATCCATTCTTTGAAAAATATTTTCATTTAAATAATATTATTTTAGAAAATGTAAATTTATTGTTAAATAAATATAATATTAATGTTGAACATGAAATATGTGGTATATTTTATAGAGGTAATGATAAAGTAAAAGAAACTCAAAAACCTCCATATGATGAATTTATATTTAAAGCTAAGGAACTTAGAGAAAAAAATAATAATATAAAGTTTATTATTCAGACGGATGAATCAGAATTTTTAAATACATTTATTAAAGAATTTCCTGATTCTGTGTTTTTTGGTGAACTTCAAGTTATTAATGCAAGCAATCAAACTAATGTAAGTAGAATATTAAATAATGATAATAAAATAAATCATATTATAAATTTTGTTTCAATAATTTATATTTTTTCTAAGTTAAAATATTTAATTACAACATCAGGAAATTGTGAATTATTTATTATATTTTACAGAAATAATACTAATAATTTATTTCAATATTTAAAAAAAAATAAGTATATACATGGAGGATTTAATCAAGATTATAATGAAAATGATAACCAAGTATGGTATTAATTTTTTCGTGTAAAGACAACCATAAAATCATCAGCTCGATTAATAGTTTTTCTTGTATCAAAATACTTAATATCAAAATTTTCTTTAATATATAAAATAAAATCTTGTGGAAATATAGTTAAATCAATGAATTTATCTATATTATTGGGTTGAATATCTTCTATAATATATATACCATTTTTACTTAAAAATTTATGTAAAAACATAAAAGAAAATACTTGATGTTCACCATTATGACTACCATCATCAATAATAACATCTAAATTGACATTTATACTATCGATAACTTTTTGTAACTCTAAATCACTGCTTTGATCAGCTACAAATGTATAAATTTTATCTGTATTTAATTCCGTATGTTCATAAATATCTATTCCAATAATATTAGCATTTGGAAAATATTCACTCCAACATTTTAAACTATTTCCACTTTTATAACCATATTGAATAACACCACCCATTTGACCATTTTCTATAGATCCTATTCCAATCTCTAATAAGTTTTTTACATTATATCTAATACTATCAAAAACTTCTGTATAACCAGGAATATAATTATGACATCCAGAAGCAATATTTTTATCTAATTTATATTTTTTAGATAATTCGTCTAAACTTTTCATATATTAATAACTTATATTTATATAATGATTTTTGAACGAAACGGGGTTTGTTTTTTTTATCATGATAATATGGGAATAATTAATGATTATTATCAAATGATAGTTGAAATTATAAAACAAATAATTGATAATAATAAATTATTTAATTTAAATATTGTATTATGTAATAATGATTATAATTTTAAAAATATTAATAAAACAATCAAAATATCTATGAATTATGAACATACTTTGGTTAAAATTGGTGGAAGAAGTGTGCCTGAAAATACACCAATAGGAAATATTTATGATAATAATGGTAATAAATATTTAGTAAGAATAGATAGATTTAATGAATTAAATAATTCGGATATTATAATTGACTATAGCATTCCAAATATTTATAATGTAAAAGATAGTAATTTGTTTTATGATTTTTCAAAAAAACATATTTATATTAGCCCTACTATTTATAATTTAAATTTAATAAAACAAAATAGAAATATAATAACATTAACTACATTTATTAATACAAACGAAAAGAGACGGGAAAAACTAATTAGTAAAATTAATGATGCAAAAATTTCACATATAAATATTAATAATTGTTTTGAAAAAAATGATATCCAAAATTTATACAATAATACAAAAATTATTATAAATGTTCATCAAACTGAACATCATGACACATTTGAAGAATTAAGAGCATTACCTGCTTTAGAATGTGGTGTTATTGTTATTAGTGAGTTGTCACCTCTAAGTAATCTAATACCATATTCTGATTTTATTATTTGGATAAATTATGACGATATTATTAGAAAAACTAAAGAAATAATTGATAATTATGATTATTATCATGATTTAATTTTTTCAAAAGATAAAATTAATAAGTTGCTTGAATTAAAAACTATTAATTATTATAATTTACAGGAAAGAATACTATCAATTTAAACCAGTGAAGATTTAAAACGGCACCTTTTTAGGGTGCCTTGTTATAAATTTCACCCGGTTCATCTTCAATGATGTAAAAAATTATATCAAACAAACTTTATCAAAAATATTCATTACATTTTCTGGAGTATAAAACATATATCCATTCTCACTTACATTGTATTTATCTTTTGTAAAAGTTTCTAATATATTTTTTAGATCTTCAGGTGTGTTATATATTACAGCTTTTTCCTTTAATATCAAGAGATGTTCTCTTTCTTTAGAACCACCCCATGTGATAACAGGTTTTTTACAAATAGCAAATTCTCCACATGTTAATCCAAAAGTTTCTCCTCTATCTCTTGCATGAATTAAAGCATCACATGTATTAATAAAATTGCGTTTAAATATCATATCAGCATTACCTGGTAAGTGAATTATATTTTTATGTTCGTAAAATAAATTTGTATTCATAAATAAAAAATATATATCCCCTCTTACATTTACAATATTTTTAATAACATCATAAACAAATTTTATATCAAAAGATTCTTTACCTCCATATCTTCCAAATACAATAGCATTTTCTGGAATATTTAATTCTGATCTCAAATTATCGTGACAATCAGGCAATGTAACCATATAAGGTGTAACTGGGTAGTTTTTCCCTTGTAAATTATTGATTGTCTGACCAATTGGTGTATAAACTTGGCCGTGTGGTTGTGATACATCAAATACACAATGCATAATATTAATACAGTTATTTGAAAATAAACCATCCCAACTTCCTGCTTTTTCTATAAAAATATGAGTTACATTATTATTTTTTACAATTTGATCTATATCTTGTTGAGAACCATAATAAAATACTTCAAACCTATCTTTAAATTTATTGTAAGCTTGGATATCAACATCCCATTCATGTTTTATTTTTTCATAATCACGTGTTATTATAATACTTTTATTACCAAGGATTTTTTCATTATAATCGGCATAATCAAATATAGCAATTTCTGTCCCTCTAAGAGTTAATTTATTTGATAAAAAAGCTACAATTTTCATAATATTTAAATATTATCTTTTACCTTTATATTTATATTTATATTTATATTTATATTTATATTTATATTAAATATTTATTATATAAAGATTAATACAATATACTAATTAATGAAAATATTTTTCAATGGCTGGTTTAGTGGATTTTTAGATAAAACAAATCCTGGTGTTACAGTTGATTTTTTTGTTAATTTATTTAAACTTGTTTATAAAGAGAATTGTGAAATCGGAAGCATTAATGAATCTGACATTTTATGTGAATTTGATATGTTGATAGATTGCGGTGGTTCGTTAATTAAACATAAAAAATGGAAACAAACATATTTATTTAATGGTGAATCTACCATGCGTCAGAATCCAAACAATTATGATATTGTATTATGGGGTGAGAGAAATTATAATAACGTAATCAATGTCCCATTATTTGTTCCATATTTATATACTAATAATTTTCTTGATAAATTAAGAGAAAATAAAAAAATAACAAGTGTTCCAACTAATGATATATGTGTTATTATTTCTAATCCTGGAGGACACATTAGAAATTCTTTTTTGAATAAATTAGAAGAAACTTTTAAAGTAACATATGCTGGATCATATAAAAATAATATCGGCGGAAACATTCCATACCCTTATAATAGTAATGAATTCAGAGAAACTATTAGTAAATATAAATTTATTATTTCAATGGAAAATAGCAGAAATGATACTTATATAACAGAAAAAATTATTCATGGATTACTAGCAAATACCATACCAGTTTATTGGGGGTCAAAAAGAGTATTTGATTATTTTAATCCAAAGAGATTTTTGTGTTTAGAAAACGAAAATATGATAGATGATGTAATTGGAAGAATGAAAGAAATATCTCAAAATACAAATAAATGGCTTGAAATGGTAAATCAAAGTAATTTTGTAAATGGAAAATTAGAGAGAACAATAGAATTAATAGCTAATGATATTAGATGTTTAATTAATAAAGGTTGTTGGAATAATATTTCCCAAATATATTGTATTAATAACCCGATATTTGAGCCGGATAGACACGATTTGTTAAAAACCATGTTTAAAGGACTTAATATAAATGATGATTATATTAAATATATTAGTCCAACATATAAAACAACTATTACAAAAGAAGTTTATGACAAATATACATCAAATCAATTAGTAAGACATTTAAGAATTACAAACTTATCTTATGGTGAATTATCTTTATTTTTAAATTATAGAGCTGTTTTGGAAGATATTGAAAAAAACTATAAAGATGGATTATTTTTAATATTAGAAAGTGATGTAATGATTAATAGTGATATAAATAAATTTAACAGCTTTTTAGATTTTTTTAGTAATAAGGAATTTGACTTGATACATCTTGGGTTATTTGATAGCGGTGTATTTAATGTATCATTAACCGATGATTTTATAACTGGCTACAGATTAAAAAATGAAAGACTAAACGACGATGTATTAGATTACGCAAAAAAATTTACAAAACAAACTAAATATATTGAAGATATAACTAATCAAAATGATGAATTTAGAGTTATAAGAAAATTTTATACTAGATGTACGGATTCATTTTTATGGAAATATTCTGGCATAGTTAAATTTTTAAATTTTATGAGACAATTAGAAGATTATAGTTGCCCGTTTGACTATTATATGTGCAATTTCTTTGAGAAAAATCTGAATTTTAAACATTATTGGTCTGTAAATGAATTTTTCAAACAAGGAAGTAATTTACAATTATTACCATCTACTTTAAGATAAAATTATTTAGTGTAACCATCTGGATTATTATCCTTTAAATATCTTTCTTCATAATATTTTTCTGGGTCCCAATTATTAAAAAAGTCAGTATATCTTCTTGCTAATTCGTCAACGTTCGCTTTCATATGGCTTCTTAACAAAATACTGTTTTTCCCTGTTCTTGTTGAACCCCATTCTAATGGTGAATAATATTGTATCCAATATGAACCACATTTCCAGCCGTATTTTTGAAAAGCTTTAACACATAAATCATGATCATCCGCAGCTAACAATCCTGGCAAGGATTCGTCTAGATAATTTAATTGCTTGACTTTATCTAAATCCATCATTAATGGACCTCTATTTACCATTTGATTTATATAAACAATGTCTCTAGAAATAGTATTTGTCTTATTAAAACAGTTATGACCTACGGGTCCTTCTTTTATATTAAAAAAATGTCCGGTGTGATCCATTTGTAATGCGCTTCTAGAAGTAATCGCAAAAATATCATTAAAATGTAAAAAAGGTTGTATTAATCTCTTATCCCAATTTTTTTCTATGATTTCCATATCATCTTGTACTATACATACATATTTTTCCGTCGCATTTTTCATACCAATATTATTTGATCTTATTTCAAAAACATCATTTGTGTATATAATTTTATATGTAACATTTGGTGGTAAAAATTTAAGTGTATTCATCAATATATTTTCTGAATTATCCGTACAACCGTCTAATACAAAAATATACTCTTTCACTAAATCAGAAGAATTTCTAAATAATGACATAATTATTCTTTCAATAATTAATTCTTTATTGAAAATGCAGACAATAACACTTATCATTTGATATACAATATAAATATGTTTTTAAATATATTTAAATATATTTATATATTTAATTATTTAATTATTTAATTATTTAATTATTTAATTATTTAATTATTGGTTTTTTTCCAAACTCTATTATGACCACAAGCATACAATTCAGTCATCCTAATATCCTTATCAAGTACATCTATAACTGCTTTTCCTACATCTGGATGACCTTTAAATTCTCCGCTAGGATTTTCTATATATAATGATGAATCATCCATTACTAAATAACCACCATCATTTAAAAAAGGTATATAATTAATTATATCAGCACAAACTATTTCATAATCATGTGAACCATCAATAAATATTATATCAAATTTTTTCATCATACTTAACTCTTTTAATACTTTTTCATCTTGAGACAATCCTTTTATAATTCTAATATTTTCCATAGATAAATTTAAATTATCAAATGCTTTTTTAATAGCCATATAATAATTATCATTATCATAACTACTATACTTATCACCAATATTATCTAAAGGCGTTACACCAACAATATTGCTTTGTTTGTTTTGTAGTTTAGATAATAAAGCAATCAATGATAATACACGACCTTTATAGACGCCTATTTCTAAAAAATTAAAATTATTATTCATTGTTTTTAGAATTAAGTACCAATTCCAGGAAAAAGGTAATTCGCCATATCCTTGAGTTGTATTAAAATGTTGATTGAAAAATGGCATATTAGATACATTTTTTTTAAATTCATTATAAATTACATGATTCTTATCATAACTATTACTTTTATAAAATTCAATAACTTCTTCTATATTATCAAACATAAATATATATAACATTTAATATTTATATTATTTTTAACGTAAATTATTTAGATATATTTTAACCGTAATTATTATGGATTATGTTATTATCACTGGTGCAAATGATTCATATATTAATACAGTTATTGAGTTTATTCGAAATTATCCGGTTGATCCGAGTAAACTAATTATATATGATTTAGGATTTAATAATGATAATTTGGATAAAATTTTGTTTTTAAAAAATAAATACAACTTTATACTTAAGAAATTTGATTTTAATGATTATCCAGAACATGTTGATCTGAATAAATATAACGGGTTGTATTGTTCGTATGCTTTTAAACCAATAATTTTATATAATGAATCTAATAATCCAGAAAATAAAGAGAAAATAATTATATGGATGGATAGTGCGAATCGGTTTAATCAAACTCATATATACAATATTTATAATTTAGTTAAGCAACAAGGAATATACTCTCCTATTTCAGCAAATCCTGGTACAATTGAAGCAATTGAATTAAATCATCATAAGATTGTTAATTTGTATGGTCTTACCTCTCAAGAACATAATAATAACTTAAAATCCATATCAGCAAATTTAATTGGAATTTATTATTCAAATGATGCTGGATTTCATATTTTAAATAAATGGTATCAAGATAGTTTAAAAAGAAATTTTATATTACCTGATGGAATAAACAGAAATAATAACAGACAAGATCAAACGCTATTATCAATAATAATTTATTTATATGAAAAAGAACACAATATTAACTTTAATTACACAAATTTTGGAGTAGAATTTTGGAAAAAAGCAGATAATTCAACAATTGATAATAAATATCTACCATTTAAACTTATAAGAAAATCTGATAATCAACAGCTAGCAATTATTTATTGTACGAATATAAATGAATCTATTTTAATATATGCTGATAGAAAAAATATACCTGTATCTGATTTGTTAACACACTATTCCGTACAAAGTTAATTATTATGCTTTCGGATCTGTTAAATAATATTTATATATAAATATTATTATATATATATAAATATTATCATTTAAATATTATATAATATCTTATATAAATGAAAGTTTTACTTATTAGTGATATGCATCCTAAAAATAAAAACGCATTATTAAAATATAATATACTCGTAACGATAAATCACGATACTAATTTGGATAAAATTGATTTATCACAATTTGATCTTGTATATAGTCCATCTCAACCTATTGATATAAAAAAATATCCTAATACAAAATTTTTATTTGGTCCACATTTTAGTGTGTTTCCAGATAAAAACCAAATGGAACTTATTGAAGGTTCAAATTCTATTTATATACAACCAAGTGAATGGGCTAAAAATGTGTGGTTTTTAAATCCATTTTGTAAAAATATTAGGTTAGAAGCTTTACCATTTGGAGTTGAAGTTAATAAATTTACGCCTTCTAAACAAATTAATGAAAGAAATAATATATTTATTTACTATAAACGTAGAAATCCAGATGAATTACAAACATTATTATCGTTTTTAATGTCATATGGAATAAAACCACAAATATTCAACTATGTTACAAAATATTCAGAAGAAGAATATATTAAATATTTAAAAGAATCGAAATTTGGTATTTGGTTATCAACTCATGAAAGCCAAGGGTTTGCGCTAGAAGAGGCTTTATCATGTGACGTTCCATTATTGGTATGGAATGTTACTTCAATGAACCAAGAATATCAATCAAGTTATGAAAATATAGAAGCTACAACAATACCTTATTGGGATCATAGGTGTGGTGAATTTTTTTATTCAATACAGGAATTAGAAGTCATATTTGATAAATTTATTAATAATTTAATTAATTATAAACCGAGAGAGTACATTCTTGAAAATATATCAATAGAAAAATGTGGAAATAAATTTATTGAAGTTGTTAATAAAATATAATATGTATTTTAATTTATTTAAATATATATTTAATATTTTAAGTAAATTACATGTCAATTACTTTTTCTAGTTGTTTTTATGTTCTTAAATCTAAATTCGATCATCAACAATATGTTGAATGGATGAATAACTTTATTTCTATTGTTAATAATTTTTACTTAGTGATTTATACAGATCAAAATAGTTTTAAATATATTAATACAAAAAATAATCCAAACATCAAAATTATTATTAAACCGTTAGAAAGTTTTTATAATTATCAATATAAAGACTATTGGATTAAAAATCATGACAAAAATTATTTATTAAATGATAAATCATGTTGGCAGCTAAATATGCTTTGGTCTGAAAAAATACATTTTGTAAAGGAAACTGTAAAAAACGCATATTTTGATACAGAATTTTATGGATGGTGTGATATTGGATATTTTAGAAATAGAGCAGATGATAGTCATACTAGTACACTTTCTAATTGGGGAAATAGACAACAAATTTTAAACGAACATACGGACAAAATTTGTTATGCTTGTATATCAAATTATAAAAATTATCTAAATTATCTATACAAAATAGTAAATAATCGAAATGAAAAAGGATTACCCACACAACCTATTCCGCCCAACCAAAACTCAATAGCAGGTGGATTTTTTATTTTACATAAAAAAAATATTGATTGGTGGGCTACAACATATGATAGTAAATTAAAGCTATATTTTGAAAATGATTATTTAGTAAAAGACGACCAGATTATATTAGTAGATTGTATCTTTTCTAATTTAGATAAATTTTCATTATTTAGCGAGAGTCTTGAAAATATGGATAATTGGTTTATGTTCCAAAGAATTTTAAATTAATATACTTTATAAAATGATTAGTATATTAATGCCTATATATAATGGTATTGAATTTATTAATGAATCAGTATCATCCATTTTAGAACAAACATATGACAAATGGGAGCTTTTAATTGGTATTAACGGTCATCCTCCAAACTCTGAAGTATATCAAATAGCTAAAGCATTTCAAGAAAAAAACGCCAAAGCGGGTCAAGCCTTAGGCAAAATAAGAGTATTTGACTTCTATAATATTAAAGGTAAAGCCAATACTCTAAACGAAATGATTAAATATTGTAATTATGATTATGTAGCATTATTAGACGTGGATGATATATGGCATCCACAAAAACTTGAAATTCAAACTGTATGGTTAAATAATTATGATGTTATTGGAAGTAATTGTGTTTGGTTTGGTGATAGACCAGGAATAGTACCCAAAATACCACAATATGATTTTAGTAATTTTAACTTTGCTAATGTAAATCCTATAATTAATTCCAGTGTGGTTGTTAGAAAAGAATTATGTAATTGGAATGAAAATGGAATAGAAGACTATGATTTATGGATTAGACTATGGAAGCTAAATAAAAAATTCTATAATTGTCCTGAAATATTGGTAAAACATAGAATTCATAGTACATCTGCTTTTAATTCAGGAGGAAAAAATAACAATATTGTTCCTGATTTACTAAAATTATATGGTTTAACAAGAGGATAAAACAAGACTTTTAGACATTAATTTTATTCCAATCTGGAGGACATAAATCCTTTGTATTATGATTTGCTATCTCTCCAAACCATACTGATGGATAACATATTATTTTGTCCGACCAAGAATTAAAATACGCACTCCACCAACTAAAAGAACTATTAGCTATAATATTATGATGACAACAACTCATGAATAACATTTGTTCCCAGTCTTCTAATGTATTATCTCCTCTTATAAATTTATAATCTGGAAATTCACTTTCAAGTCTATTTATTGTTTGGGTAACATCATCTATATCAATATCTTCACAAAAATATAAAATATGATAGAATTCGCTACTTTTGTTTTTAATAAAATTCAATGAATTTCTATAATATTCATAGGTTGCTAATGGATGAAATTCTTGTATTTTTTTGTAATCACCTATTCTAAAATGCATACTAATACAATTGTTTAAATATTCATGATTTAATTTTAATTTATCTATTAAATCTTCTTTCATTTTTTCTAGCCCAATAATACGACAAATCATTTGATATTGTTCATGAAAATATTTATAACTTTGGAAATAACCATAAATTAAACAATCTCTTTCTATCATTTCAGAAATAGGTAGCTCATTAAATTTAAAATCCTTCTCTCGAATTACATGAATCGGTTGTGGAATATTATCAATTAAAAATACCTGTAGCCTCTTGAAAAAAGAGTTCCAAAATGTATTTCGTATGGTACACGACCCTCCACCGAGGCTAGAAACATTCAAAAATTTGAATTCATTTCTACTTTTAATAGCATAAGATATTGTAGCAAATATTTGAAATATTTGATTTCCTAAACCACCCATCAAATTACATGTTATCATTATAAATATTAATATATTTTGTATTTAAATATTTTGTATTTAAATGTTTAATTTATACCAATTAATTTCTTATTTATTTTTTATATAAAAATGAATGAAAAATAATGAAAATATTATATTAAACTAAATATAACAATGTTTACAACTATTTATAAGCCAAAACAGATTGAAGATTTTGTAGGAAATAGAAATATTATACAGCCATTTATACGGTGGTTATTAGAATGGAATCCTGATGATAAGAAAAATAAATGTGGATTAGTATCTGGATTCACTGGAATTGGTAAGACACTTTTAGTAGAGTTAATCTTAAAAAAGCACGATTATAATATTATAAATTTAGATTTAAACGACGAACGAGATAAAGAGTACATGAATACTGTAATTAAACCGCTATTAAAAACAAAAAAGACATTTGAAGGACAAGAAAACGTATTGGTGGTAAGTGAAATTGATGCTGGAGGTGATTACGGTTTTATATCATGTCTCACAGAATGTATAAAGGAAACAAAAATACCTATCATTTGTATGTGTAATAATAGATACGATCAATCCATTAAACCCATTCTGAATTATTGTTTCGATATTAAAATGGTGAAGCCTAGTTATCAAGAAGTATATAGATTGCTCTACAATATTGTAGTAACTGAAAAAATAAAAATAAAAGAATCAGAATTGAAGGAATTGTACGACCAATCAAATGGCGACATCCGGTTTATAATAAATACACTTCAGTTTGGTATGCGTAATGGTAAGAAAAATATACAAAGTTCAAATATATTTGATACAACAGGTAAATTACTCTCTATGGACGAGACAATAGATAGCAAATATGACACCTACTGGTTAGCCAATGACTTACACCCCTTGATGATTCAAGAGAACTATGCGAATAATATTATGGGTATTAACGATCAAGTGAAATGTTCGGATAACTTAGCTTATGCTGCGAGTGCCTTATCGGATGCTGATTTGTTTGAGTCTTATGTAAATATGGCAAACTGGGAAATTATGCCTTATGTTGGTTTAAGTGTTATAAATGCTGCCTCGAAATGTAATAAGAAATCGATGATAAAATTTCCACAATATTTAGGTAGAGTATCGACTATGAATAAAAACAAGAAAAATAATGTAAATTATGAAGACACTACATTCTTTGACGAAAAACACAAATCAGAAGAAGGAACAAAAATAACAAAAAAGACCATAGCAAAAAAACCAGTCAAAACTTTGACAGCAGAAAAGGTGCCAAAAGAAAAGAAATCAAGTGGCCGACCGAAGAAAATAATATAATATATTGGAAAAGGTACTTAAAGACGCTACACTACATGATGTAGGGATTTTTCGGGTTTTTTGAAAAAAAGGTCTATTTTTCTTCCCTACACGTGAAGAGAAAATGTTTGATTTCGAAAAATGAAAAGTATTTTGACTTTTCAAAAATGGACAAAAATAAATGTCCAAAAATGGGATGCCAAAAAGGTCCTGACTGACCGAATTTTTTAATTTGAAGGTCGGACCATTATCGTGTAAAATGAAACCATAACAAAAAATTTGTGATTGTAAAATTTTTTAATTTTTTGCCGAAAAGTATTTAGAAACTTTTCTTTTCCCTATATATATGATAGAAAATGATAGTGATTTGTCGCCAAAATTCGTCCGAAAATTTTGCTGTAAATTATGTAACTATTCAACAAGCAAATTATTTGATTATAAAAAACATTTGTCAACCGATAAACACAAAAAGAAGAGAAATGATAGTAAAATGGTAGGAAATGATAGCGATTTGTCGCCAAAAGTCGCCGACCTTTACAAGTGTGAATGTGGAAGAATGTATAAATATGATAGCGGATATTATCGTCATAAAAAAGAATGTAAATTAAATATTCAGACTAATGAAAAACAACCTGATGATAAAAAGACTTCAGCAATTGATAAAGATGAGTTAATAATTTCTTTATTAAAGCAAAACAGTGAGCTTTTAGAAATAGTAAAAAATGGTACACATAATACAGTAAATACAACACATACTAACTCACACAATAAAGCTTTTAATTTGAATTTCTTCTTAAATGAGACCTGTAAGAATGCTATGAATATTACGGAGTTTGTGGATTCTATTAAGCTACAGTTGAGTGATTTAATGGAAGTTGGCGAACTTGGATATGTAGAAGGTATTTCGAAGATAATTGTGAAAAATCTGAATAACCTAGATGAAACAGTTAGACCTATTCATTGTACTGATAAAAAGAGGGAAACAATGTACGTAAAGGATGCTGGTCAATGGGAAAAAGAAGATGACAATAAAACACGCCTTAAAAAGGTAATTAATAAAGTTGTTGATAAAAATATAAGGTTATTGCCACAATTTCGAGAGAAATATCCTGAATATAGAAATTCTGCTTCAAAAATATCAGACGTACATGATAAGATGGTGATAGAAGTTATGGAAACAGACGATGAGAAAAAGGACAAAATAATAACAAATATATCCAAGTCTACTAGTATTAGTAATAAGGGTCTTTAAGTTGTTTAATTATATATTATATTAGACAACTTAAACATTTTGTAATTTAACAAATATGTTTATAATTTAACAATTGATTTTGTAATTATCACACTCTGATTTATGATTTTTGTAACCATACCAAGCGGTGTAACCTTGTTGCTTCCATACAGTATATGCACAGTTCGTGTTTGTTTGACAATTAAATAAACTAGAGCAGGTAGTACCGCAACTATTATATTTGGATTTAGGGTCACCAGAACACCAATAGTAACTGTTAATCTGCATTAAACCATAATCAGTGGAGCCATCTGTATTTTTATTTGTAGCATCACAATTATACGAACTTTCATATTTACTAGTACACACCATAGTTGGAACTGAATATTCTGGAAATCCAGATTTTCTTAAATAACTTGCGACTTGACATTCTGTTTGGTAATTGCTTCTAAGTCTATTATTATTATCATTATTCAAATACTCTACATTTGGCTGGCAGTCTGTTTGCTCTATTGTGGTATATTTAAATTTATACTCATTTAAAAATGTTTCAACTTCCTCAGCATATAATTGGTTAAACTTTTCTACATCACGAGTTAATACCCATAATGATATACCAGATGGAGTAGTTATGATGCTATATTGATATTGATTATCAACGATTTCACCCAATTTAACTACCCAATATGGAGAATCTACAGGAACACCATCAAGATGGACGGTTAGTTGTCCTGGCTCAGAAATATTTTTATAATAAGCATATCCGTTTATCTTTTCAATTTGTTTATTTTCATCTAATTGCGAATTCAAAACACTTACTTGTCCGTTATCTAACAATCCATAATCAGCTGTTATACAAGTTCCATACCCTTGAAAAATGGTATTGGTTGGTGCTCCGTAAACTTGAAACCAATGTCCTAAATAACTATCAAGATTTAATTCGTCAACAGTAGACGGTACAAACTTACTTGTTGCTACGCAAAATAGTGATAATAATAAGAAGTTAACTAACATTATATTATATATCAATATAATAATAAATCTTTATATTTATTATGTAAAAAATAAATCCGTTTATCATAGGTATTTTACGAATTGGTACGGGTAAACTCGTATGTCTCTTTAAGTAGTTTAATAATATATTAAAATTAATAATTTAAAGACACCCTAAAAGTCCTCTTTAAGGTCAAAAATACCGTCATCTTTTTCTTTAGTTGCCAATGCATATTCTGAGACACGACGCTCGAAGAAGGATGTTTTAGATTCTAAGCTAATAAGCTCCATCCATTGGAAAGGGTTAACAACATTATAAATCTTTTTATAGCCTAATTGGACTACTAATCGGTCGGCAACAAATTTAATATATTGAATCATCATTTCAGAATTCATTCCAATTAGCTTACATGGTAATGCCTCACAAATAAACTCAGTTTCAATATCAACTGCCTCCTTAATAATTTCATTAATACGTGCCTTGTCAATCTTTTTCTGTAACTTGGAATATAAAAGGATAGCAAATTCGCAGTGAAGCGCTTCATCTCTTGATATTAATTCGTTACTAAATGTCAGACCAGGCATAAGACCGCGTTTCTTCAACCAAAAAATGCTGCAAAATGCGCCGCTGAAGAAAATCCCCTCTACACAAGCGAAGGCAACTAATCTGGTCGCGAAACTACTTCGGTTATCGTGAATCC
>Ga0194116_10004341_pt1 | contig 16298 bp, 11 predicted proteins | sample TA2MahsurfametaG_4_FD_148617 | JGI IMG/M metagenome (GOLD analysis project Ga0194116, IMG submission 148617) | Freshwater microbial communities from Lake Tanganyika, Tanzania - TA2015008 Mahale S9 surface | ecosystem: Environmental > Aquatic > Freshwater > Lake | place: Tanzania: Lake...
TTGCTACTATTTTTACTCGATTTACTTTTACTACTATAACTCATAATATCTTATAATATTAGTATATAAAAATATAAATAATATTCTTTTTATTTATATAGAACAGGTATGATTGAGAATTATAAAGATAATTATAAAAAATCAGAACAATACTTGTATATGGAAAGAAGAGATGTATCTATATGAAACCAAAAGGTACTCGCGAATATGTAAGCAAAGGAGAATATGTATTATTATCGGTATATATCAAGAAAATGCAGAAGAAAATAAAAATAAAGGGAGACGTAGGTTGTTTTGGTAAGAGTTGTTTTAAAAAAACTAATACTAATAATAATAGTAAAAATTATAGTGTTACAGCCGATTTAGGTTTTGTTTCTCATAATGTTTTAGAAATACCTCCTCCTGATGATACTATCAGAAAAGCCCAAGGAATGCTTGAACCCATCTACTTGCCACCTACTAACACACCTCGTAAGAACCCTTCAAGGATGAGAGTTACACTAGATAACGATAATAATGTTAATGTGAAAAATCCAATAACCAATACTACATATATTTTAGATGCTAGATCAAAAAAAATCGTAAAAGTCATCCCAGATGCTAATAAAGTAAGGAATGAATGGGTGGAGATGACATCAAAAACAACAGATAAAAAATATTATTATAATCCTGTAACTCGCGAATCACGCTGGACATTACCAGATGATGTTGATATAAGTGTTTTTAGTATTAATAAAAATGTAATGAAAAAAATAGCAGAAGTAGAACAAAGAAGCAGCACCAAATTACATTAAAAAAACATGTAAATTACAAAATTATAATGGTTCTTCTAAAAAACTAAATGCTTGTGAAAGAGAAATATTATATGAAATAAAGAATTAATATTCTAATTCATATTTATATATTAATGAAATTAATGATAATAATCAAATATATGTATCTTCTGGTCCTCGATTAAGCAAATATTTTAGAGGTGAAGAATATAGTATAGTTGTAAGTGATGAAAATAAATATAATAGTGATTTACATAAACATTATGATGTAACTAAAGCTTTAAGTAATTCGCGTTCAAGTAGATCAAATTTTTCAAAAGCTTCAAAAGCTATGTCTCTATTAACATCTCGATTAAAAAGAGCTGTTTTTACCTAATAAAGTATATTAAAATTAATCATTGTCTTTACAATAAAAATTTATCAATAAGCATATGTTCCCCAATGTCTGCACTTAAATTTTGTATATACATATACTTTACCACCCAATTGCGCCCATCTATCACAAAACCAATAGTCTTCTGATAAATATATTCCATCCTTTATTTCTGTATCAAAATAACGGAAATACACATGAGTTTTTCTAATATTCTCAGCTTGACTTAGTTCGTCAGCTACGTATACATCATTAGGAAAACTTTCGCGCATTTTGTCTATTACAATTCTTTGAATTAATAATATCCCAGTACCCGTGTATTTTGTTTCTATAAAATCGTCTTGTAAATTAATTGTAGGTTCATCTAATAATATTAATACAGATTCCTTAACATTTGCTTAAATAGATTCACATGTTAGTTCATTTTCATTATTTTGATTTACTAACTCTGTTATTTTATTCCAATTTATATATTTTTTTGGATAAACTCCGCCAACTAATGGTTTGTCATAATCTAACATTTTTATAATATCTTCTGGACTAAATTGAATATCTTGCATCTAAAAATAATAAATGCGTATAATTTGTTCGAGTATAAAAAATGTGCGTTAATGTATTTCTTGCTCTAGTTATAAGACTTTCATTATAACAGAATTCATAATCTATAATAATATTTTTTTCTTTACATAATCTTTCCAATTTTAATAAACTAGATAAATAACCCACATATGTTAGACCTCCATAAGCAGGAGTTAATACTAATATAGATATTTGTTTATTTGATTACATAATATTATTCTATTCTTATTATTTTTAATGTTAGTATTGTTTAAGTAAAAATTATGATTATATATAAGATTTTATCGCAATTAGTAATATGTAGTATATGAACTCACATAATAAAAGTATAGCAAATAACTATGATATTATATGCGATTCTTTTGATAATTCACGGGTTAGAATATGGAATAATGTTAAGAAATTTCTATTAGATAATCAAGGTTCTAATGAAAACTTATTGGATTGCGGTTGCGGTAATGGTAAAAATATGATATATGCTAAAACTCTCGGTTATAATTGTGAAGGTTTTGATATTTCAGATAATCTGCTATATATATGTCATAATAAAGGGCTTAATGTATTTTATCAAGATGTTTTGAATTTGAAAACAGAAAAAAAATATAATAAAATTATATCAATTGCGGTTCTACATCATTTAGAAACATTGGAAGATCAAATATCAGCTATTCGTAATTTATGTAATTGCTTATGTGAAAATGGAAAACTACTCGTATCTTTTTGGTCTATGGAAAAAAGTTTTAATGAATTAAATATTAGTAAAAGTGACTTTCGTAATTTTGCTCTAGGTCCAAATTATGTTGATTGGAAATTAAATAACGAGAATATTGTAAAAAGATACTATTATATCCACGATTACAATAGTATTAAAGAATTAGCAAAAAAAATAAATATATCAAATATAAATTATACTATTACATGGGAAGAACAAAATTGGTTTATTTTATTTAGTCATAATAAAACTATATAAGAATTTACGTATATTACTATATGGGTTAATAAACCTCTGCTCTCATAGCTCAGTCGGCAGAGCGCTTGGCTTTTAACCAAGTGGTCGCGGGTTCGAGCCCCGCTGAGGGTGTTATTTTTTATAGTTGTCATTTAGACAATATTTATTTTCATTAAATCATTAGAAATTTCTGCAATTTTATTATTAGTCTTTTCTTTTTTTGCTGTTGTTTTTTTATATTTATCCCATTCCTTAATAAACTTGTGGAAAACCTCATAATCTGAAAGTTTTGGATTTTCTTGTCTAATATCATTTTCCAAATAATTAAAAAGATGCTCGCCAAGTTCTTTTTTAAATTTTCTATAATTATTTTTAGAATACATTTCATATTTTTTATTTTTTTTCTTTTTTTTATCAATAGTCTTCTTAACATAATTAAGAATTTCCTTATCATTCAGATTATCTGGCATTTTTGCAATACTATCTTTAAATGAAACTTTAGGAACCACATTTTTAGTAGTAGTAGTAGTAGCATCGTCAGCAACAATAGACATAGCTTTAGTTGTAAATAATTATATATAACTATTTTATCAATTTTTTATTGAATTTTTAAATAATAGAACAAATATAAAATATAATACAATCAATAATAAAATAAAAAATATAAAATATAAAATATAACATATAATACCATTCATAATAATATATATTCACATAATGATGACAACTTTTTTTTATAGTTTACATTCTTTTTATTCTGTCAATTTTTTGATACATTAATTGTCTTCTTATATTCATTCCATTCTTCAGCAAGCTTTGAAAATCTTTGAGTGTTAGTTAGTTCCGGATAAGTTTCCTTAATTCTATTCTGATTATCCTTCAAAAATTGTTGGTATTTGTTGAGTGGTTTAGATTTTTTATTACCATCTTCATCTACCTCAATATTTTTTTTAGTTTTCTTGGCATTCTTCTTAGAAGTATCATCAACATCCTTCTTTCTCTTCTTATCTTGTTTGAATTCTTTGATAATATTCTTAGCATATGCCAAGATTTCTTTATCATCAAGATCATCAGACATATTCATAATCTTCTCCTTAAAAATAGCTGATAGGCAATTAGCATTTGTTGCGGTCATTTTATAAGGTTTGAAAGTTTTCTTTATAGGCTTTCAGGCTTTGATATCTAAGGTCTTTTGATAATCTAAACTGACTTTGTTTTTTAGTTGTAGTTAGTTATACTTAGTTTGCTTATCAATTTTTTGTTGAATTTTTAAATATTAGAACAAATATTAAAAATGAGTACATAATTAAAAAAATTTAGAAAAAATCTAAAACCTTTTAAAACTTTTAAAAAAAATAAATTATGTACTCATTTTTAAAACTTCTAAAATATAGCATCAAAAATACCATCTACTACATTATCTGCTACAGCCCATCCTAAACCAGTAGCAAATCCTGCTTTAGCATGTTCAAAAAAAGTCGGTTTTTCACTTGCTATAGTTATTATTTCCGGATTTTTATTATTCATAAAGTTTGTTCCATTTGTATAACCTATGTTAGCTTGATGATAACCTTGATGATAACCTCGGGGATAACCTTGGGGATAACCTTGATGATAACCTTGGGGATAACCTCGGGGATAACCTTGGGGATAACCTTGATGATAACCTTGATGATGACCTTGAGGATGACCTTGAGGATGACCTTGTTTAAGAGCTTCCATATCAATATTTATTTTTTTTGGAAAAAAAGCATCTTGTATAGATAAACCACCTTGTTTTTTTCTTTGTTGAATTAATTTTTTAAAATTTTTAAAGGTAACATATTTTGTTTTTATGAATATTTTGTCCTTTGTTTTTGAATTTATTTTATATTTTGTAATTAAAAAACCATCACTATTATAATCTCCATCAATATCTAAATCTTCTATTAAATAATAAAATCTTTTTTTATTTGCCATTTTATAAACACCAATATCTATTATTATTAAAGAAAGTAATTTATTTATTTTTTATTAATATTTTTTCATGTAAGTTTACTATTTTTCTTATATAAATGTACAATTTATTTATATTTATATTTTTCCCTTTGATTAAGTGAGAAAAATGAGAATTTTTTGAAATTACTATTTTTGGTATTTCATTTACAGGTAAGTGATTATTTCTGATTTTATTTATAATATTTTTTGATACAAGAATAGTATTTATATTCTTATTAACATCTTCTTTAATAACAATATTATCAATTATTTTTTTTAAACTTTCTTCTGTTATATAACAATTTTTTACATATACATATCTGTCTGTTTTTTTATCTATTTTAAATTCTCTTATTAAAACACCATCTGGTATTTTATCATTTGTTACATCAAGATCTTCCATTAAATAGTAGCTATTATATTTGTTCATTTTCTACTAAAATATAATATATTTATAATTATAATTATAAAATAAAATCATCTTAAGTTAAAAAATAATTAAATAAAATTAGATATATTATATATAAAAATAATAAAATACATAACTCTATATAACTTTAGAGATTAATGATAGTAAATTAAATTATATCAAATTAAGTCCGTCTGTATTAATATAAGTTTTTACTTCTTCCATAGTAATATCCTTTATTTCTTTCAAAGGTTTTCCATATGTTCGTGGAAATTTTGAAAATAATGTAGGTTTATTAGGCCAATGAGAAGTCATTCTTAATTCATTAAATATTTTTTGTCTTTTTTCTAAACTTTTTTTGTTCGCAAAATTTCTTGGAACCATACAAACATATACAACACATCTGTAATTAAATTCATTACTTGCTATTTTTTGTACAGGATTTCCATAATGTAAAGTTCTACTATCCCAGAAAACTCCATATCCTCGAGGACATTTTATAGCTATATTTCTACATCCTTTGTTAATATAGAAATCATATTGCTCTTTATTTTCTAATTTAAACCAATCTTTTTTATCTGTTATATTAAAATGTTCTTGAAAATCTTTATGATATTGATTGCTATTTTCTAAAATAACTAATGTAGCATCTCCTTCATTTGTATCATACGCATTAATCCAACTTTGTATACATTCAAAATCATTTCTCGTATAACTTTGATCTACATGAAACCATGTATTGTTTTCTCTTTTAGGTTTATCAAGTATATAAATACTTGCTCCATCAAAACTAACTATCAAATCTTCTGTATTCCATATTTTAGCAAATGTATTTATTACTTTTTTGTTTTGCCTTACTTCCCAAACCAATTTTGAATGTCCAATTTTCCAATGTTGTATAAGCATTTTATGATTAGGATATAATCCAGTAATTTCTTTATAAGTTTCTTTTTTATTTCTATCAATGGGAGTTTCAAAATTACTAGTTAAATGTTCTAAAATATCCCATTTATTATTTATCATATTGTCACATTCTTCATCATTTAAAATAGGACATATCGCTACTCCATATTTTAAAATAGTGTCTTTGATATTTTCCGCATCGCATAAATATTTTTCAAATTCATACTCCATAATACTTTTGAAATATCTGAAAGTATTTATTATATTAATTATATATTTAATCAATTTTTTAACTATTATAAAAATAATAGAACATTTTCGTATATAAAATAGTGTATTTATTTAATTTATTTATCAGTTAATTTTTTTCCATAAGTTATATTTGATACAGATGTGATTTTATTATAATTTATTTCTGCTATACATTCATTATCTTCAATTATATCTTGAATTAAATCTATATGAGATACTATAATAATACTATCAAAATACGACATTAATGATTTTAAGAAGTCTGGAACTATTGATAAATTATATTTATCAAAACTCACAAAACCTTCATCGATGAAAAGTTGTTTGCATGTTGTTTTATTTCCAAAAAGACATAATCTCAATGCTAAAGATATTACAAATTGCTGGTATCCTGAAGCCTGATTTATAGATATTATCTGTTTTTCATTATTACTTATATTTGTATTTTTAATTAACCAATTAATATGAATTATATCTCTTGTTACATTTATAATATAGTCTAATTCAAATGGTTTTGTATCTTTATGTGATATTTTTTTTAACATTTTATTTGTATTTATAAGTAATTTATTGAGAATAATTTTATTATACATATTTATTCTAAAATCTTGAAAATTTGTTATGATAGTTTCTAATAATGATAATATATTTTCAATATTTATAGATATTTTATTTAATTTTTCATATTTTATTAAGTTTTCCTTATTATAATTAATACATGTTTCTTGCTCTATTACAAGTTTATCTAATTTTCTTATATTATTTATTATTTCTTCAATAATACTTTTTAATTCTATATTCCTTTTAATTACTGGTGTATATTCTATATATTTATTATATAATTCATTATTTTTATAATTTTCTATATCTTTACATATATCTATATATTGTTTTGAATAAATTATATTAATTTTATTATCATATTCAAGCCATTTATTATATTTTTCTAACAAATCTCTATAACTCGTTATACGAGGTTTAATATTTTTATTATATTCCCTAATTTTTTCATAATTAATAAGTTTTCCCTTAATATCATTTGATTTATCAATACTATTTTGATAATTTTCTTCCCATTTTTTATATTTCTCATAATTTATTATAGTATTTAGATTTTCTCGCAATTTTATTGCTTTATTATTAAATGTATTTATAAAATTATTTATATTATTTAGTTCATTTGTACTATCGATATTTAATTTATTATATAGTTTTTTATTTTCTAAAACCTTATTAATTTTTTTATTTATTTCTTCGCGTTCCATTTTATATTTTAAATAATTATACCATTCTTGTAATAGCAAGTATCTTTCTTTAATATTTTTAAAGTCTTCAAACTTTTCTAACAAATTTTTGTTATATTCATCATTTAGTATTTTTTCATATGTATTTATCTTATTATTATAATTCTCAATTATGATTTCAAGCTCATTTATTCTTTTAACCCAATTTCTTTTACAACAATATTTACATTTTGGATCATAATGATAATCTTCATTTGTTTTTAACATATTTAATTCTTCTATATATTTTAGTAGCTCAACTTCTGCTTCTTTTAAATTTATAGAAATCTTATCAATATCGTCTACTTTTTCTTGATTTAATTTTAGAAAATCTAAAATATGTTCATAATTATTTTCACAATCTATTTTATTTAATTCTTTTGTAATATCATCTATATTTGTTATATCCAAAGTTCTTATCGGAATAGGTATTTCTATTAGATTTTCTCTTTCCTTAAAATATCTATTTATTTGTATATCAGAATTTCTTATTTTAATACCATACTTATCTATAGTATTTTTTAGTCGCAATTTTTCTTCCAATTTTATATTATAATTATCTAATGTCAGCTCTGTTTCTTCTATTTTATCATTAATTATTACATTTTTAGTATCTTCAATATTTGAAATTATATTATCTAAATTTTCTAAATTTCCAAATATAGAGATTATTTCATTTAAGCATTTTTTCCTTTCTTTAATCGGTTTATCTATTTTACATCCATTTGCAGGTTTTAAAGGTTTTTCACTAACTAATTTTATTAATGTACTTTCTATACTTTTATTTTCTTCTTTTAAATTATAAATATTTAATTCAATATCATTATCGTTCTCATCACCATATATATTATTATCATATAATTCAAAATATTCTGATAATGATTTGCGTTCATTTTCTATAATATTAAAGTCGCAAGGTTTATGTTCAACATCAGTATCATTATTTAATTCATATGAAGATTTATATTGCTTACTTAAGCTAATTATATCTTTATCTTTCAATAAATATTCTAATTCTGTCAATCTTTTTGTATAATTATTATATTCTATTTCTGATATTAACTTATCTAAATTAATCTTATTTTTTAATTCATTAATATTTATATTTAAAATTATATCAATATCACCTAAATTACTTATTAATTTACTATTATTATCGTATTCGTTATTTAATATGATATGTTTATTATTTAATATTTCTAAGTCTATATTTATTTTATATAATTCTTCTTCATTATACTGGTTATTATTAGATTTTATTAAATGTATATACACGTCTTTTTTGCTCTCAATATATTTATAAAATCCTTTATATTTATTTATTGTTTTATTAAATACATTATATAAATTATATATATATTCTATTTTAAAAGATTTATCTATTACTTCCAATACTGACTTGAAATCCAATCTCAATATATCACAATCTATACGTTGTGTAATCATTGATGTTGATAAGAAATCATCTAAATTTCCAAATAGTTTAAGTATTTCGTTATTACAAGCAGTATCTTTTTTAATAATCTCTAAAGATAAATTATTATTTTCTATAACATGTTTATAGATCACCGAATTATTAACTAATAATTTATTTGTGGCAATTTTTTTAGAATAATTGCGTACTATTCTATAAGTTTCCTTATCATTTAATTCAATATCAATTATAGTATATCCTTTATTTTTATTATTATTAACGATACCACTTGAGAATGCTGATTTTTTTGTATTTTCACCCCATATAGCTAAAAGTAATATATCATAAATAGCTGATTTACCTGTTCCATTTTTTCCTTTAACCATAAATAATTTTTCATTTAAATCAGTCATATTTAGCCAGTTTTTATTTTCATAACATAATAACCCTTCCCATTCTAAATATTTAATTTTAAATATAGATTTTGATGTAGAATTTGTATTTTCATCAGAACTTATATTTATAATTTCTGATATTTCTTTATTTATTTTAATAATTTCTTTTTGTAATTCATCAGGATAATTTTTAACATCTATTAATAATACCTCTTTATTCTTTATAATTTTACTTAAAAATATTAGATTTTCTTCTGTAAGCAAAGGTTTAAAATATTCGGTTATTATATCATCGCTAATACTAATATCATTATCATTAATATCATTAATAATTATTTTTTTAAGATTTGAAACACTATTTAGCATATTTGTATTATTAATTTTTTTTAGATTATTTAGTTTATCTATAGTATCATAATTGATACTATATTTTTGTAGAATAGTATTCAATTTAAACTGATCTATTTTGGTAGAATTTTTAATATTTATGCTTTTTGGAAAAATCTCTATATTATTTTTAATATGTTCTTCTAATGTTTTCTCGTATTTTCCATTAATTCTTATTAATATATCCTTATTTTCATCATCACTTTCTTTAATATTTATAAAACCATTATTGTTATAAACATTTATTTTTTTTATATCTTTATTATATAAATCCCATAATAAATATCCGTGATTAATTATGTCTTCACCAAAATTTTGTTGTATTAAACTCCCAGCATATCCACATATTGTTTTATTTTTATAAATAAAAACTTGTCTTTTGTGAATATCTCCTAATAGCACATAATCAAAATCTTTAACCCATTCTAAAGGATATGGGTTAAATACTTCTTCTATTGTATTACCATTGTATAATTTAGCAAAAGCAAATGAACCATGAAATAATGCTATTTTGTACTTAACTTTTTTCTCAATATCAGGAAATGGAGGTAAATCTTTAATTCTTCCACTATTTTTATAACTATCTAATGTTTTATCTATACTTACAAAAGATATACCTACATCATCTATAACAAATGATGTTGAATAATTTAATACAAAAATATTAGGTATAGCAAATGTAGATGAATATACTAAAGATGGTTTATCTATATCGCTTTGATCATAATCGTGATTACCGGATATAATATATGTCCTACCTATTTCTGATAAAGCTTGTATAAATTTACGATATATAATCAGTCCATAATTACCAATCACATTTTTATTATGAAAAATATCTCCTGTAATAACTATAATAAAATCTTCAAATGATAAATTTTTTAATTTTATTTCATGTTTTATTGATTTAATTGTTTCCTTAAATACTTCTTTATACTCTTCATATCTTGAATATTTATTATCTCCATTTCTAATATGTAAATCTGATAAATGAAATATGTGTGATAAAACCATATATTATGATATATATATATAGTAAGAAATCCCTATGTATCAATTTTTATCATACAACAAAAAATATAAATATGAAGAATTTTTTATAGACGAGTATGCTGAACTTAATGATATTATATGTTATATTGAAGAAAAAATATTAATATTATATTGGTATTTTGAATATTATTTTTTATTCTCCAAGTTTTTAATGAGTTTGGCATATTCTATTTCCATTATTCCAAATAGAAACACTTCATAACAACTATTAGTTATACTTCCATCAAATATGTATTCTCTATATATCATATTTAATTCTTTAATAATATCATCATATATTTCTATAGTTATTTGCTTAGATAATTCCTCTAAATCCTTATCATATTCTTCAACTTTTTTATAAATATTTCTTCTATCACCTTGATTTTTTATCATAGAATACATTTTATTTGTTATAATTATATCAATCTCCTTAAGAATTTGTCTTTTAATATAATTTTTTTTATGTATATTCATATCATTTTTAACAATCTTATTAAATAGTTTAGATACGTAACTAATTCTTGCACTATATTTAATATCTTTGCTAGTTCTACCGGTTCCACCGCATAATATTTTTTCTCCAATTTCCTCTTCTATATTTATGACATCAATAATGTTCAGCATTTTCTTAATATCTTAATATCTTAATATCTTAATATATTAATATGAAAAAATAAAACTTTTTAATCATTTTTTTGAGATTATATATTTTATATTGTTAAAAATGATTGAATATATATTAATAACTATTTATAAATATTATAATAATATGTATTTATTACCTTCCAAATAACATATTTGACATACTTTGAAATAAAGATGGTTGTGTTTGTTGTGTTTTTTCCTTTAGTTCTTGTTTTTCCTTTTCTATCCTCATCAAATATTCGTTTCTAATATCAAATCTTTTATCTATAAGATTTGAAATTAAACTTTTATAATCATTATTATAGTATTTTTTTATAAATTCTGAAACAAAATTATCATCTTTCATCATTTTAGCTATTCTTTCTTTCTCGTCATATTCTACATAATTTCTAAACAAATTTAGATTTTGTGTTGGATTACTATAATATTTTCTATCTTTCATCCAATTTATAAAGTTTTCATTATCAATTTCAGCTATATGTAGATATAATTTTTTATTAGTAGTATTTGGTGGAAGTCCCCACGAAATTATTACTTTTTCTCTAAATTTTTCATAATCTGCAGCTATTATATTCTCTTTCTCTTGTTTCTCTATTACTCTCTTTCTCTCCAATTCTTTTCCCTCATTTCTTCTTATTCTATCTCTTTCCTCTGCTTCTCTCAATCTATCTCTCTCTCTCTCTAACATAGTATTATATTCCATATCTTTTCGTCGCGTCATCTCAGCCTCTTCATCTTGTATAAAACCCAATTTGCTAATATATTTTTCATAAATAATATTATATTTATCTCTTATAGATTCCTCTTGTTTTTTATATTTTTCTCTAATAGGTCCTTCTATCTTATCTATTTTATCCTGAAGTTCTGCTATTTCTGTTTCCAATGCTTGGTTTTGTGACACATACGATTTTTCGCCTTTTGACATTTTGGTTAAATTATGATTAGTTTTTAGTCTTGACTCATTATCTTTTTTTTTAGATATATATTCGATATACAATTTATTAGATTTAAACTCTTTATCCATTTCTTCAGACAATTCTTTTACCTCTTCATTATATTCTTTTTCTAAGTTATATATATTGTCCTCTAATTTTTTTTTTTCTGTTTTTTTTATATCAATTAAATAATTTTGTATAGTATTTATATTTGTAAAATTTTTCACATAATTTTGAACATTTATATCGTTTAAAATTTCATCTACATTTTTATCTGATAATAATATACGACTACAATTAATATAGCTTTCAAGATAATTTTTTATTGGTTCATTTTCTTTATTTTCATTAACTTCAATATTAAATTTAACTAAATTATATATATTTGAATTTATTATTAATATATTATCTATTATTTTCATTTTTTTAAAATTTTCATGAATATATTCTTTTAATTTGAATATATTATCATAATCATCTATAGGTATTTCATTTCGTTTCATTGTATCTTCATAAATTTTTATTTTTTTATTAAATTTTACAAAATCATCATTATATTTCTTATCATTAAGATAGCAGCTTTGTTGTATATATTTTATATACGTAGGTATAATATTATTATAATTACTTAAAACACTAATATAAAACAATTTTTTACTTTCTATATAATATTTAAATCCTTTACATGAATTGCTACTATATATATCAGTAGTTGCACGTAATATTTCCATGCAATTTTCTTTATTAATATCATTATCTTTTAATTTATTCAAATTTTCTTCTAAATCTTTTATATTTATAAGTTCTGTAATAAAATCTATGTCTAAATCAAAACGAACGCCGCCTATGGAAACTTCTTTTTTAATAAATTCATTTTTTAATATAAATTTTTCTTCTACTTCAATAATTTGTTTGTATAAAATTATTACATGAAATAATTTTATAAGTTTTTCTAATAAATCATCATTAAGTTCATTAAGTTTATCTAATAAATCATCATTTATTATTATATTATTTATTAAATAATTATCTTCTATTTTATCATCATTAAGTTTATATAATAAATCATTATTTATATATTCTAATATGCTTTGTAATATGCTTTGTATAAAACGAAAATTTTCAAATATATAAAATATGTGATGACTATTTGTTAGATAACTATTTATTTTTATAATTAAATATACTTTTTTTAAATAAATAATCTTATCATATAAATTTTTTAATCCTGTAATTTTATTATATAAATCGTTTCTATTAGGGATTACAAATTCGACTAATTCGGTATATTTTTCTTGAATATATTTTATATTATCATCAATATTATCTACAATTTTATCATTAATTATTTCCGTTTTATGTATTTGTTGATTTGAAAAAACATCTAATAAAAAATTTGCTTGTTGTATATATAATTTATTTTTTTTTTGTAAAAGTTCCTGTAATTCTCCTTCCGCCTTTTCTCCTAATTTTTTTAATATATCATCATAAGCATCGATAAAATAATACTTCAGAAAATATACTTTATGATTTTCTAAAATATCACATATACTAAGAAGATTATTATAATCGTTATAAAGTGCTTTATTATTTTCATTATTTATATATTCAATAACTATTTTAAATACTTCTATAAAATATTTTACATCTATTATCAATAATTTTATTTTTACATCAGAAATGATATTTAATATTGTACATGTTCTTATATTAATTATATTAATATAATCAATAATATTAATTTCATAACTATATATTCCATCATTAATTAAGTTTCCATCATTAATTAAGTTTCCATCATTAATTAAGTTAAATGATTTTATATCTTCATCTGTCAATTCATCTACATCTTTTAAATTAAAAAAACGTTCGCTTATATTATATTCTAAATGTTTTTTATAATTATCTAAAGAATTAAAATTAATATTCTCAGTTGTCTTGTAATTGACGGAAATAGCATTATTTTTAATATCAATTTTTTCATTATTCGGTATTTCATTATGTCTATCTATTACAACTTGTATATATTCTATATAAGGTCTGATATTTTGAATTACAAATTGTTTAAGTTTTGTTATATTATATATAATATACCATATATCATTATCGAATATATCAACTTGTATAAAATTTTCAATTGTTAAAGTGTATAAATTATCAAGATAATTATTAAATTCTAATGTTATAGCAGGTAAATTTATTTTATGTATAAGTATTTTATAATATTTAATTATTAATTTTATATAAACTAATTTATATTCTAATAATTTTTTATATTTACTATTTTCACTAGTAATGAATATGTTATAATATAAGTTTATATCTGCTGTAGTTATACGATGTCTTTCAGTAAAATCTATACTTTTATTTTTTAACATATTGTTAATTTCAATTAATTCTTCTACAGCTATATTAATATAATTAATATAAGAATATGGTTTTAGTTCTCTTATAATTTCTTCAGAATGTTTTAAATAATTGTTAATCCAGTTAATTACAGATAATCTTTGTTCAGGTGTTATATCTATATCTATATTCGGATAATTTGTATGATTTGCTATTATAGGTATTTGTTCCTTTATATCATGTTGTATTAATTGATAATATGGCAAATTAAATTTATTAATTTGTGGTCGCATTAAAGGGCTAAATATTTCTTCATTGTTTAAACATTCTTCTTTACAACAATCTTCAAATACATATGTTTCTTCTATATATGTGGCATCATTGTCTATCTCTTCTTTTATTTTTATATTTATTAAATCAATATCAAAATGCTGACTTGATTCCCTTAATACTTTTAAACTTTCTAACAATTTACTATGTGTCGCACTTCCACCACTCATGGAATATGTATTATTTTTTTTATCTTTTTTTACTAAATATCCTTGTCCGCCTCCATTATATCCACTTGGACCTCCAGGACCACTAGGAGGACCCTGTTGTGAAATATGTGTAGAATTATATATTTTAATACCTTCTATTATACTAGAATATTCTGGTAATAATGTTCTTTTTATTTCTTGACATTTATTAGATATTTTTATACCTATAATATCTATATCATTATATATTTTATAAGATGAATTTATTATATCATTGAGATGTTGATAATAATTTAATATTATTTCAATTAAATTATAATATGTATAAGATTTTACAGCAGATTTATTTAATTTTTCATTTATTTTTTTTTTAGTATCTTTAGTATCATCATCGTCATCAATTTCATTTTCATAAATATATTTATAAACTTTCAAAGCATTATCTAATGGATTAATTGAAAAATCATTATCGCCGTTTTTATATTTGTCGTATATATTTCTAATTAAACCTATATGTTCATGAATATTTTTATTATAGGTTACGATTTGTTCTGTGTATTCTGATAATATTTTTATATAATTTATTATCTCATAAAATCCCTGTTCTGTTATATATAATCTAAATCCTTTTTTTTTACATATATTACTTTCATTTAATATATGTAAAATAGATTCTAAATGAGAATATATTTCTTGAATTTCTGTTAAAAAATTAACATAAAATTTATTTAAAAAATTTAAAAATATAGTTGTTTTTGTATCTTTTAAGCTTCTGGCACATACTTTATCATTAATACTTATATAATGTTTCTCTAAAAATGTATAAATGTCTTTAATAGACTTTAAATATAACTCATTTTGTTTACCATTATCTTGTTCATATGTTTCTTTATATTTTTCTATAAATTTAGGTCTATAATCATCAAATGTTTTTAAACTTTCAGCTTCACTTGCCTTTATTATTGCTATACCGTTAACTTTATCAATAAATTCTTTAGTTAAATGAATAATTATTCCAAATTTATAATCCGTATAATTTTTAATTCCTTCTATAATTAAATCATATGTAATATTTATCAAACTGAAATAATTAATAAATATTCCAATTGATTTAAAAGCTGTATAATATTTTCCTGATGCTTCTATTTCATAAAATGCGTTAAG
>Ga0194116_10004352_pt1 | contig 16273 bp, 16 predicted proteins | sample TA2MahsurfametaG_4_FD_148617 | JGI IMG/M metagenome (GOLD analysis project Ga0194116, IMG submission 148617) | Freshwater microbial communities from Lake Tanganyika, Tanzania - TA2015008 Mahale S9 surface | ecosystem: Environmental > Aquatic > Freshwater > Lake | place: Tanzania: Lake...
AATCCCCTATAAAGTAAATAAATAGTTAGATTTTATTTTATCTTACAAAAAAAGAAATATAAAAGTTTAAATGGCATTTCTAATATTTATTAAATCAATTATTAATAAAGAAAAAATAAAAAAATTTAATAAATAAATTAGTTACAAAAATGCAAATGATCAACTTAATGCATCCAGGATATAAAAAAAACTATATAAATCCTTATAGACATGGAGTATTGATAGGAAATTTTGTTGAAGACATTATTGGTGAAGATTTAAAAAATAAATATGAAGAGGACGAAAAACAAGATAAAACGCAACAATATATTTCAGAAACTAAAAATCAATTTAAATGGCCTAAATTAAATGATCATCATATAAAAGTCCCCGGGAATGATTTAACAATGAGATGCAATTCTAATTTTGATTTAAATATAGATTTTAATAAAAAAAATGTTTCTGATTATTTAAATTTACAACATTTAACAGAAAATGAATATCAAATGAATAATAAAAATTTGTTTTTAAAAAATCAAATCGTTGCATCTGATTTAACCAATAAAAAATTCAACCCTGATATTCAAGATAATATAAGATCTCAAACACAATCAAAGTTGAAAGAAGACCATTTAAGAGATTCAAGAGGGATTCTTTACACCAAAAAATCAGGTCTGGTTAAAAACTTATTCTTTGGTCATGGAGATCAGAAAACTTTTGAAAAAAATCAATACGCAACAACTTATTTGTAATATTTTATTAATTCTTTATTTTAAATTTTTATTAATTTTAAATTTCACAGATTGACTATAGATAAAAAAGAGAGAACTAATAAAATATATACACCTAACTATGTATCTGAACATGCAAATAAAAAACCTGAAAAGCAAACCTTTGATACTTCGGATTGGCCTTATAGAAAGTTTAAAATTTATGAAGATTTCACCAAGACATTTGACAAAACCACTAATATTGAAAAATAATTTTATTTTCACTTTATAACTAATAAATGCTTAAAACAAATTTTATATATTCAAAATATTAATAAAAACAATTTTATTTTTTTATTAAATTCTTAATAAAAATATTAAATATTCTCTTAAAATAAAATAAATATATAGATAGATTAAAAGTTAGAAATAAATCATTAAAATATAAAATTAACTTTCTTTGTTGAAAAATTATTTTTAATGTTTTTGACAATATGCAATTTAATTCTTACAATAAAAATTTTTTATAAAATTAATCTTTATATTATAATTTAAATGGCTGAAAAACAAAGTCCAGTTATGAGGAGAGAGTTGAAAATTGATAATGAAACTTCGAGAAAAGATTTTTCTGAATTGGATTTCAAATTTCTTAAAACTATCTCAAAAAAATTTGATAAACAACCACTCTCTTTAGAAAATCTAGATAAAGTGTATTCTGATATAGTTGAGAAAAATAAAACTGAAAATAAAGACAAAAATAAGTAAGTTTTAAAAATTTATAAAAAAATTCTATTATAAAAAAAAGTAAAAAATATATATATGCTATTCTAAAGAAAATTTTATCTTGATTAGCCAGAAAAACAAATCAAAAAGGCAAGAAGAAAAAGCAATTTTTTATGATATATTTATAAAGCCAAAAGAAAATAAAATTAAAGAATTGACAATTAAAAGAAATGAACAAAAATTACAGATGGAAGGAAAAATTGTAGCAGAGGAAACCAATGCAGATTTAGGCAGCAAAGAAAAACCGAAACTCTTTATTTCAAATAAAATCACTGATTTAAGCAAAAATAAAGTTATAGGCAATAATAATGCTTCTGCAAATGTAAATGATTTGAATAAAAAATCTATTGGAAATACTTCTACAACTAAAACAGGAGTAAAAGATCATAATTCAAATATCAACACAACTAATAATAATAATAAGAATACTAATAATTCAATTTCTGGATTGACAAATTTAAATGAAAATGACTCTGCGAAACGGATAACAGAGAAAAACTTATTTAAAATAAATTTATCAAATTATATTAAAAATGATGAGTATTTCGATCCTTCTGATAATATGTTAAAATTTTTAAAAGAAAAATTTATTCCAATTTCAAAAGAGAGCTTGGAACAAGCAAATCTAAAAAAGAATTTCTTCAATCAATTAATTCAAATTAAACCTCCTGAAGGAATAAACGCAGTAGTGGCAAGTCCTCTAATGGATAGTAAAGGATGGGCTCCTTCAATTCCTTCTATTCAAATCGATAAATCAAAAACGAATTTAAATGATTTAATGATGAGAGCCAAAGGAGGGATTCAAGCAGGAGATATTCCAAAAGAGGCGCATATGGCTTTCTATCTAGGTTTGATGAACGAAGAAGAGAAAAAATATGAAGAAGCTTTGAAATTTTATAAAAAATATTTTTTATCGGCTAAATTATTGCAAGATATTTATGGAACAGAGTTAGCTCTAAATCGAATTGCAGTAATATATTCAAATTTATTAGATTTTGGTAAAACTAATCTTTTTGCTATTTTTAGGATATTTTATCTTGATTTAAATATTTTTTTTAATATAGAGCAAAGTTTGTATTATAATGATAAGCACAAGGATATAACAACTCATAATATCAATGGATTTGTTGCTGCTTATAATTGCGGAGTCTGTCAAAGAATAATAGGAAAATATGAGGAATCAATTAAAAATTTCAATATTGCATTGAAGATGTCGAAAGAAGAGAATGTAAATATCTATTTACTTAAAATATAAAAAAAAAGTTTTTCAAAAATTTAAAAACATGCTAAATTGATATTATAGGATTTAGAATCATATACTGTCTGCTTATGTCAAATTTCCATTTCAAATTTATTCATTGGAGATTTAAATTCTTATTTTGAATTCTCAGAAGAATTTTTCAATAGAAATAAAATGCTAAAACATGCAGAGATGGAGTTGGAGATGCTAATGTTGACTGGATATGTTTATAATCTTTGTAGTAATTATGAAGCTGCAAAAGAAAGTTATACTCTAGCATTGAAAGTAATATTTAATTTTTAAATAAAATTCAAGCAATCATCTGTATTGAAAAACGAGGAGTATCGAGCTATTGCATTAAGTAATTTGGGAATAATTGAATCAAATAAATATTTGGACGAGTTTATGAATAAGTTAGGTGAATCATGAAAACGAATAAGAACATGAAATTTTTGAATTTGAAATATTAAAGAAATTAATGAAATCTCTGTATTTTTTCTAATTGAATTATTTAAATAATATTAAATTGAAATAAAGAAACATTTATAGTTATTAAATCAAAAAAAATGCGAAAGTGTTTCTAAAATTTACAAGGATTAGCTTTCTTATAAATTAATATGAAATTTTAAATTTAAAAAGTATTAAAGGATTCAAGTAAACAAATATCTTATTGATTATTAGAAGAAAAATTCTTTCTGATTTATTCATATTTAATAAAATTTTTAATGCTTTGGAATTATATAAATTTAAGAATTCTTATATTTATTATTATAACATTAGAAATTTTATCCTTATATTATAAAAATAATTAAATGGCAAAAAATCCTGAGGTACTTTTTCACAATTCAAACAATTTTAATTTTCAATTTTTTCAAAATTCTCAACATTATTTTTTAGACTTTAGATTTTAGTATTCCAATGAATACTTCAACAGGAGGGAATACACAACCTGCAATTATAGCCGATTATGCACCTGCGAATACAGGAGGAGTGGGAAATCCCACTGGTAAAAAAGATCCAATCGATTTTACAAATTTTCTTCAACATGCTCATAATCCATGTGTTGTTTTATTTACTTTATTATTTAAAGCTGCATCAATAGTTAGCTTTTTAATTCTCAACATTTTTTTGAACAACGAAGCTCTAGTTTTTATTTTAGTTGTTATTTTTAGTGCTTTTGATTTTTGGTTTGTAAAAAATGTTTCAGGGAGGTAATTGAAAGATAATAAAATAATAAATTTATTTCCTTCCAAAAACCATTTTTAAAATTAAAACAAATGTTATAATCAATCCTTGACTTTTATTTTATTAAGAGAATAGTAATTTTTTTAAAAAAAACACTTTTTCCATTATTATATATCTTTGAATTCTCAGTTTTTTATAAACATTTAGACTATTAGTAGGTTTGAGATGGTGGAATGAAGTGAAAGAAGATGGCAATGAAGTTTGGATTTTTGAATCAGATCATGAAGTAAGAAAAACAAGTATCGATACCAGTATCTTCTGGTTTTCCTTATACATTACACCAATATTCTGGCTTTTATTTTTAATTATTGAGTTCATTGGAATAAAATGGATGTGGGTAAATCAAAGATAATTTAAATATTTTTTTTTTTAGGCGATTGTTTGCTTGATTTCTTTAATTTTGTCCGGATCTAACATGGTCGGATATTATAAATGTTCTGGTGAACAAAAGAAAAAATTGACTAATTTCATTTATACAGCAGGAACAGAACAAATACAAAATCTAGTTATGGGTGGATTTGGTGGACAAAATAAAGTCTAGGATAAAAAATAATTTGAAGAGAAGCCTTATAAAATGTTAAATTCTATGTGAAGGTTAAAAATGAACGATTTAATAAAATTAATCTTACTTATCATTAATTGAATAAAATTAAATTTATAATTTCATTAAAAATTTTTTTTATATTTGTTAATGAATCATAATAAAAGGATAAACACAGGATCTGAAATTGATGATTTAAAAAAAATGAAAAATTTAAATACATTTAGATAATTTCGTAAGAAATAATATATTAATTTATTATAATCTTCTTATGAAGATTATAGTTGTACTTGATAATCAAAAGACATAAATTCGTTTATAATAGAATTTTATGATATTTAAAAACCAAAATATTTAAAAAGTTCTCAAAGATTGAATCACATTAAAAGAATTGATATGAAAAATCAGAGACATTTAACTATTTTTGTGAAAGAAAAAATCAATTATTATAATTATTATTTACTATTTTTGAAATATTTTTAAACAATGTGCGTGTGACATCTTTTTAAGAATATTTTGATCTAGATTAAAGAATTAATTAAATAAGATTTATTTTTTTTGTTTTGAAACTCCATAAGAAAAATGTAATCCGACTAAATCATTTTTATCAAATCTATATCCTTGAAGAGTATTTATACATATAGTAGATTGTAAAATATCATCAAAATCCGCGAAACAGATAACAGATTTTTCTCCCGCTTTATCTCTTGTAATTATTCTTACAGATTTAAAGCCAGGAAAAGGTCGAAAAATATGAGCTACTTCTCTTTCAGTAGCACTTAGAGGAAGTCCTTCCACATATACGATATTGGTTGCATTCTTCTTAAAGTCTAAAAAATGTTTAAATTTATCATCGTATTTGTGAAGACTATTTAAAAAGCTATTCGATTTAGAATTAGAAGTTGAAGCATTATTATTTTGATTGCTATTCATATTATTATTTTGATTCGAACCCAAATTTTGATTGGAGATAAGATGATTCGATAATAAACTGAGAGCATTATTCGAATTATTATTTTGATTAGGATTTAAAATTTGAAGATTTTTAGATTCTTGATTAGACTGGTTATTGAAGTTTTGAGAATTGTTATTTTGTCCTGTTAAAGAGTTCAAAAGTTGAACTGTTTGGATATTATGCAGAATATCCAATAAATTATTATAATTATTATTTGTTTGTTGGTCTACGTTGTTGTTTGCCATAGAATTATTATTATTTAAAACATTTAAATTAGGAGAAATTCCTGCGATGTTGTTTAAATTGCCTGGATTTAAATTGAGACTAGAATCTTGTTGTAATAATAAATTTGGATTTGCTATGTTAGTACCTAAAGGATTAATAGTGTTTTTAATTAGTTGTGATGTGTTATTGTTATTATTATTATTAGAATTTAAATTGCTATTATTGTTTAGAAAATTGATAAGTTCTAGAAGATTGTTTGGGTTTTGAAAATTTGCAATTTGAGAAGAATTATGTTGAATTTGATTTGGAACATCTAATATTTAAAAGATTATTTTAATAAAAACAAATAAAAAAATTTTTTAGATTTTTAAGAAAAAAATAATCTTGAAATTTCCAATTTTTTTACTATTAGAATTTAAATTTTGAATATTTATTTGACTTTCATCATCATCTCTTTCCGATGAGTTTTCATCTGAATAATTTCTATATTTGCTTCTTGAAGCCCTTTCCCCAGAATATTTTCTCTTTCTACTTAGAAATTCATCTCTTTCTTTCTTTGGTTGAGATTGACCTGTTTTTGTGTTATCAGAAAACTTAATTATAAGTCCTCTATCATCAGGATCAAACTTAAATCCTTGATAAGTATTCATTGCAAATTTCGCTTCATTTTCTGAATGAAAATCAACAAAAGCTATCTTCCTTCTATCATTAGTGTTTTTCATTCTGGTTTCTATATAACCTTCCATAGATTTGAATAAATCTTCAATATCTTTTTTGATTGTGTTTTTTGGAATCTCACATATATACAGAGAAACAACCATTTTAGTAATTATTAATTTTTATTTTTGATTTTAAAAATTATTTCTTATTAATTTATTGAAAACTAATAATTATTATTTAAATATCAAATATCAGTTAAATTATTAAAAGAAGGAATAATATTAGGAAATAACAAATGCTTGTAATTAATTATTTAATTTAGTCATTTATTAACCAATAATTTAATAATTGATAAACAACTTTATAAATATTATTAATTTAGATAATAAAATTCGAATTTAAATTTTTCTTTTTTCGCATTTAAAAAATCTATACAAATTTACTAGCATGATTTAATAGAGAAAGCTAGGTATTAATGCTCGGACGCATGACTTTTTACATTCATAAATTTTAATAAAATTACTTAAATTTTACTAAAATTTTTAATTATTTAGAATTAAAATTATAAATCTCAATATGAGATGCTTTGAAATGGTTCTCTACCAAATTAATCTATGTGACTATTTCTTATATGGACGTCCTCTCCCTTTTTTTTCAAATTTGTGAGCTAGACCTTCAGCAACCTTTATTCTAAATTCCTTGTGTGAAATTTTTTCATCTTTTTTTACAATTTTGTAGAGAATGTAAGCATTTATGAGGCATACATCAATATTATAGTAAAATAGTACTTTCCACCACTTATTTGTTGCGTGTTCGTTTTTATAATTACTTATCATTCTATTGAATACATCAACTCCACATCTTTTTAAATTATATATTTCATGTTGTTCTAAAATTTTTGTTTTTTGCTCAACATCATCTTTATCTTCAATTGGTATGTAATCTGAGTCATATTCAGTATATTGCTTACATCTTTTCTTTTTTACTTTTTCTCTTTGTGTATTAGTTTTATCGATCCACTTGTAAAATTCATTAGAGATAAGATAGCATTCTTTTTTTTTATTATTATTTATTATACGAGTTATGTTGAAATTTTTGTCTGTATCAAATAAAGTATATTTCGGTTTTACTTTGCCATATTTTTCCTTACAACATTCTTGATATTTATCCTTTTCAACTTTGCTAAAATTTATTGTACCAGTGATCCAAACGTATTTTTCTGCTAGAATATTCATTAATCTAATTGAGGTATAGTAATTATCTATTATAAGACTGTGATTCGAATTGAAATAATTTTGCAAAAAATCATATACCAATGAAGATCTGAATGATAAATGCATTTTTTCATACTTTTTAACATAAAATTTAGAAAAATTTGTTTTTGTATATATTTGATAATCTAAGCAGTAATAAGTGTTAGCATCACAAAGAGTATATACTCTAAAGCCCCATTTACATGGCTTTAATTTATTATAAACATTATAAATGTGTCTGCCGAAAAAAGGTGCAACTGATTCATCAAGACAGAGAAATTTTTGGGGATAATAATATTTCTTCTATTCTAAATTCATTGATAATAATGGTTTTAGTTTATACAAAGGATTTTCATCTTTCAGTTCATTATCAGCTAAGTGTAAATATTTTGCGACTCTCTCGAATTTTCCTATCCCTATCCATTTATGAAATTTTGATCCTAAAATTTTGTCCTGTTTCCAATGGTCTCTGTGATCAGAATTAGTTTGTATTCCCATCATTATATGAACTGCTATAAAACTGTATATTTCACTTATATGTATTTCAGTAGAGTCGTTTTTATTTTTTTCTCCTTTCAGCTTTTGATTTCTGTAATTGTTTGTTTGTAGTAGTATTTCTTTCATCAATAATTCAGTATAAAATAATTCAAAAAATTCTATTGGATTTTCTCTATTTTCTGGAATATTTTGGGGGCCCCACTGATCTTTTTTCGTAAATAATTTTTCTTCAATATTACTATAATTATCGACTTCATAAACTTTAAAATTGTAATCTTCAGTTCCTGAAAATAAGGCTTCTTCTTCAGCGTTTTCTTCAATAGTTTCATTTTCAATGTCAACATTGATCTCTTCATTATCAAAAGAATGATCTACTACTTCTTCTTCATTTTCATCGTTGATATATGGATTCAGACATTGCTGATCATTTTTTAGTTTATTTTTTGATGTTTTACGTTTTATTGATTTTTCCATTTTCAATTATAATAATAGTTTTTTAATTTATAAAAATATTAAAATTTATTTTTTAATAATGTATTTCTTAACTTCATTTTTAAATAATTATGCGTCCACCAATTAATTCATATTTAATAAATTCTGTTTTTCTTCAAATGCAATAAAATATTATTAGGACTTAGACTTTAATTAAGTTTCCTAACAATAAACACAGAAAATCAAAAAATAAATATTCTTAGAGTTAAAGTCCAATATAGAAAAAAATTACGAAATAAATAAGAACAAATGGAAATATCTATGATAAATAATGAAGACAATAATGATAACTTCTCCTCTGATGAAAATTCAGACATCAATAGTAATGATGATGTTTCAAAAATTTCCTCAATTTCAGACAATGATGATGAAGATGAAATTGGTTGGGAACACTTTATTTCAAGGAATAATGAAGAAGAAATTGACGGATTCTTTGTTTATGAAAATGATAAGGAAGTTAGAAGTTTTATAAATGAAAAACCGATAGATGTTTTCAAAACTCTTTTTCATGAAGAATTATGTCAATACATCGCAATGAAAACTAATGAATATGCAGCTTCGATCATTCAAAATAGTAATCTTTCTGATAGAAAGAAAAGATGGAAGGGAACTAATTCTTCAGAAATTTATGAAATGATCGGAATGATAACATACATGGGAATAATTCAGTTACCTCAAATTTCAGATTACTGGAGCACGAATCCTTTATATGGAAATAACCTATGTCGCAAGGTCATGTCGAGGAACAAATTCCAAAATTTATTGAAATATTTATACTTTCACACTCCAAATCCTCATTTGAAAACTCCAAATATAAATCTACAAAATAGAACCTCGCATTTCAATTCTATACTAAAGACAATTAGGAAAAAATTCCAAGAAAATTTCAAATTAGGTAGTAAAATTTGTATTGATGAAAGTATTCTAATGTATAATGGACGTTTGATAATGAAACAATATAATCCTTTCAAAAAACATAAGTGGGGTATCAAATTTTGGGTTCTTTGTGATTGCCTATCTGGTTATGTTTACAATATAAAATGCTATACAGGACAAATATGTAATTCTCAAAAGGTAAAAGGGCTTGGTGGAAAAGTTGTAATGAGTTTAGTGAATAACATCCAAAGCAAAGGCCATCATATTTTTATGGACAATTATTTTGTATCAATAAAACTCGCCAAGTTTCTTTCAGAAAATAGTTTTTATTTTACTGGAACAATAAATAAAGGGAAAAAGGAATTCAGCAATGCAATTAATTTTCAATTGAATAAAGGTAAAATTATAGCTTATTAATAGGGGAAAGGAAATATTTGATGTATAAGGATAACATATTAGCTCTTTGGAAAGATAAGAAAATTGTTGGACTTTTGTCAAATTATTATAAAAATGAAGAAATAAATAAAGAAGCTAAATATGGAAAACCAGCTAAAATTATTCCAAAATGCATTGAGCAATATACTAAATTCAAAGGTTCTATAGATAAAATGGATCAAATGTTATCATATTACGCGTTTTCAAATCGTTTTGGAAAGTGGTATAGGAAAGTATTTGTTTATTTACTTGATATAACTCTTTACAATTCTTACATTCTTTACAATAGAGATAACAAAGAGATTAGTTTCTTAGATTTTCGTAAATGCATAGTAGATGATTTATTAAGAAAATATATTATAAAAGTAAATAACATAGATAAAAATATAAATCATTTTCCTTATGTCGATGAAAACAAAAATAGAGGAGATTGTTCATTCTGCAAATCACAATTTCAAAAAAGAACAAGAATAATTTATAAATGTAAAGCATGCAATAAATATTTATGTCCTGAAATATGTTTTGAAAAATATCATAATGATAAATAATTACTATCATATTATTGATATTAATAAAATTTGAAAACTAATATAAATTAAGGCAAGGAGATGGTTTAACAACTTATTACAATATAAACATATTCAAAAATTTTCTTAAAGACAGTCATATAATGGAGACAAAAATATATCTTTATTTGAAATTTGATATAATTAAACTAATTATAAAATTTAATTTATTAGATTGAGTAAAATTTTATTAGAAACTAATTTATATTAATAAGTAATTTTCCAAGAATCCCTTTACTTTAATGATAACATAAAATTTATTGAGTTATTAGTATTTTCATTTAAATTACCTAGATGTTTAGGATATTGAATATTTTCAATAAAATATTAAGAAAGTTATTTAAAAAGATATATTTTAAGCAAATATATTAATGAATTATTGATACCTTTTTTATTTTAGTTTTATCGTTTTTTTTTTTTCTTTTAAATTAAAAAAATTTAAATAATTAATTTTTAATGCTTTAAGTATTGAATGCAAATACCATTTTTTGCTAAATACAAATTAAATAAGGTTTTTTAAAAATTGACTGCCTCTTTATATATTAAAATAAACATTTAATAATATTATAAGAATGATTATTGTGATGGATTAAGTAAAACATTAATAAAATTAGTTTCTATAATAAACTTTTAATTACTTTCAAATTAATTAATTATTTGTTCTCTACTAAACTTTAAAAATTCAAATTTGTAATGATTACTTATATAATTAAAAAATTTAAAGAAAATAAAAATTTAAAATGGAGACTTCATCATTTATTTTAACAGACATCGAAAAAATAAAATCACAAAATAAAAAGGAAAATTTAGAAAAAGAAATTCAATCAGAAAACATAGAAAATTCGATTAAATTGATTAATGAAAGAATTTGCAATGATATTCCGAAATCTTATGAAAGATTTGAAGTTAAAAATATAAATGGTTCGGTATTAAATATTCATACAAATATTGAAAAAAAAGCTTTCGATGAAATATCTTGTAACAAAATAGAAAAAATTCAAACTCAAGATTTATGTGAAGAAAATACTCAAACTTTTGATACTAATGAATGTATTCTAAGAACTGGATTTTCAAATAAAACTCATAATTATTATGAGAATATAAATACTATTATATCTAAAACAATCAATGAATCTTCAAACATAAAACAATCATTTGATAAGTATTTGCACACTGGAAGCGGAGATATTTCTGAAAGCAAATATAATTGGATAAATCATTTTGAAATTGAAAAAATTAAAAATAATGAGTTTTGTTCTGATATTAATTTAGATAAAATTTCTTCAAAGATTTTCGAGACCCCTCAAAACTTTAATAAATCATCAAATGAGACTGTTTCTAGCGATAATAAAGAAGTTTGTGAATTTTTTGCAAGATATAATACTATTGATAAAAAATCTGGATTATTAAGTTATAAAAGAAAAAGAGAACAATTAATAAAAGAATCATATGAAGCATTTGGATTTTCTTTCGATTCTGAAATTAACCTTAAAAAAGGATACTCAAAAGTCGAAAAAGAAAAATTAATCCTTAAAAGCAAAAGAGAAAATCAAAATTCTATAGATAATGAAGAAAATAAAATAATAAAAGATATTAGAAAAAAAGAAAGTGAGTTAAATATCAATGAATATGAAACTAATATTAATTTTCTCGAAGATAGGCATTCCATCAATGAAAAGATTAATAATAACGAATCTTTTGAAGAGATTAAAAATAAAGAAAATAAAATTCCGTTAAAAGTCTTGAATAATTCTTTTATGCAAGACGCAATTGTAAAGAAAACAAGAGTTGAAAGAGATAAAGATTTATTTTTAGAGGAGCAAAAAAAATTAAAAGAAAATAAGAATCCTGAAAACACTGAATTAAATAATTTAAATTCAACTTATATGAATTTTAAAGAAAAGAAAAAAGCTTTATTGAATGAAATTAATCAAGGTATAGAAAAAAATAATTCACCTATTTTTTTCTAATAAATCAGAATTACATTTTTATTTTATAATATTTATTAGGATGGGGAGAATTCATGACACAAAATGTTAAGAAAAAGTCTAGGATAGAATTAGAAAAGGAAAAATTTTTAGAAGAGAAGCAAAAACAGGATACGAATTTGCTTAAAATGAAAAATTCTGAAATAAAGTCACAAGTATTCAAATTTGATATGGTAAAAGCAATATTTATTTAAAATTACATATTTTATTTTATTGATATAAGTATTAATTTTTTTTAAATTTATAGCTAGATCTAACTCAGAGTAGCAGCAAAAAAAAGTATATATAGAGAATTATGTTCTTGATCATAAGAAAAAAGAAAAATGAGCCTTTAAAGAATTTTATTTAATATATATAGTAGTTTTATTTTTAAGAGTATTTTAAAATTGAAAATCCTAAAATTTTTTATTATATGTTTGTTTGTGAGAAGGATTTCATTATTTTATTATTTATAAGAATATTTAGAAATAATGATATTAAAAAGGCATTGTATCTTGGATTATGAATATTGTAAATAATATAACTAAAAATAATTGGCAAATTAGGTTCTCAAAGTATGAGCTAAAAATTATTAAAAAATATTTTTTTTGAAAATATTTGATTTTTTATATAAGATGTTAATTCAATTTTTTTTAAGGTTTCATATATTTAAATTTTTAAAATCGAGTTCTGCATGTTGGGCAACTATAAACATTACCTGCCATCTTATTGAAATGAATATAATCGCTTATACACTTTCCATGGTAAAAATGCAGGCATGACAACTTTATTAGTTTATTTTGATTGTCAAATTTTTTGCTTAGAATTGATTTAAAATTTAAAATATTAGTCCTCAATAAATTTTCTATCTTCTCTTTAATGTCTTCATAATTTAAAATTTTATAGAATACTTGATTAGTGTAATCTTCAAAACATATAGTGCAAGCCTCTTGATTTACCTTTTGATCAAGAAAATTATTAGAATTGAATATATCATTAATATTATTTTCTATTTGAAATCTGTTTGTATTTGAAATGTTACTCATAAAAATTGGACCAATTTCATAACAAATATAAAAGATGAATTTTTTTACATGTATTGAAGCTTTACTCATTAAATTTAATTCGATTCCAATAATGATTATGGACAAATATCCAAAATGGTTCCAAAGAAATATGGGATTAAATAAATTAAAAAAAAAAAAGTAACTGTTTCTTTCTAAATATGAGTTATTATCGTTGATATAAAATAAAGTGCTACTTTTGCCTGTAAAATTTACATATATATAATCTATCCCATAAAGTATATAAAATAAAACATTTGATGCGGAGTAAATTAAAATCCATATACCAGAAATTAATTTAGTAATCAGATAAAAAATCGTTTCAATGAACGTAATTAATAAAGTATATCCCCAGAAAAAACCTTGAGGTATTAAATTTTTCCAGATGTAGCTACCTAACAAAACAATATTTGTAGTAAAAAAGCTGAAGATACCCAAATAATAAAAAAACATTATCAAATGATAGGGAATTAACAATACATCAATGATAAATAATATAATAAAGTACAAAATTCTCAAAAATGTCAGAAATGGATTGAAAATATTAATCAAATGATGAAAAATATCAATTATTGCGTTATTAGAATTTTCATTATCCCAATTTTGAAAAGTTTCTTGATTCTCAACAATAAAAAAAATATCAAAGGCTATAATTATCAAAAGATAATAATTAGTATTTTTTTTGAGCATCTTTTTATAAAAATTTTGATTGACCTATTTAATAATTATATTATTAAAGCCTAGTAATTTATAAATTGTTTAAATAAGAAATTAATTTTAAAATTTAATTTATATGTGAATTTTATTAAATGTTTTTTATTTAAAAAAATATTTTTTTTATGTTCTTATATAATTATTATCTTTGTTAATTTTCAGTTTATTGTAAAAGTTTCATTAAAAATCATTCTAATAATAATATCATCAATTTTTATAAAAAAAATAAATTTTAACTAAACTAAATTTTTATATTTAATTTCTTTTCAAGTTTTTTTCACAATTCTAATTTTGAATTAAATTACTAAAAACTGCTACAATTTCATCAAGTGTAGGCCTTTCATTAATGTTGTATCTAAGTATTCCAACAACCATAGATCTAATGAAAATGTGCTTGTTATTAATATTTCTATATAAGCTTTCTGGAAATAGTTTTTCATTTTTATAGAAAATATCAATTATATCGAGTTTTTCTATATCAGATATTGATAAAAGCTCAAAATCTTTGCTATTTTTACTAGTATCTAATAGGTAAAAACTCTTTGGATCAAAAATTGTTTTTTTATAGCTAAATAAATAAGATAAAATTATTCCAATTGACCAAATATCAACTCCAAAAATGATTTTTTTTGTTTCAATTTCACTAAAATTATTTGGATTGGCATAAGCAACTGTTGAATTTATTTTAGATAAAGTATCTTTTTTATTATAAAGCGATTTTATAAGCTTGTTATTAAGATCATAAAAATCAGGAGGAAAATTAACCTTACAATTAAAAAGAGATGAGAAATGAAATTTTGAATGGATAGTTTTTAAAAAAGCATTATTTGAATCGATTGAAATTGCGTTTTTAAATGATGCGATTTTTATAGATAATTTTTTTGTAATTTTTATATTTTCAAAAGTTAAGTTTAGATTTGATATTTTATCAAAGTGAATATTATTTGTACAATCAAGAATTTTTTTGAAAATATCATATTTAAAATCATCTGTTGTATCCGATTTCTCGTTATTCAAAAGGTTACTAAGGGAGAGCTCATAAAATTTTGTGAAAAGATAAATTTTTTTGTTTGATGTATCAACATGAAATCCTTTACATTTAGTTATCATTTTGTTATTAGAAATTTTATCTTTCAGTATTAATTCTTTATAAATGTCTTTTTGTATATTAATGAATATGTCTATAATTTCTTCAACAATAACATCTTGATATTTTCGATGAGAAAGAAAAAACTTCAAAATTGATGGAATTCCATTTATAAGATTCAAAATTTCATACCTTTCCGTTTGCTTATCAGATAAAGCTACATTAAAAAATTTATTATTATAATTACTTTCTAATATTTCAAGGATTTCATTTGATATATATTTCTCGGCCTCTCTTAGAGATTTTAATATGTTTTCTTGTGAGAAATTCAAATCTAAAATTTTTATAAAATAATCTTTAGTTTTTTGATGCTTTTTATGGAAAGCCTTCAAAGTGAATAACTGTTTGGATTTTTGGTAATTAAAAAAGTTTTTTATATAAAAGTCATAAATTTCTCTAATAGTTGATTTTGAATTCTGATAATCTGATTTTAATTTAATAATCTTTGTTTTTATTAGAGGAAAAGAAGTATCATCAGAATAATGAAGAAAAGCTTTCATATTGATTAATTCTTTTTCATTTATATCGAATTCGCTCAGATTTTGAATATTGCATTTAATATATTTGCAAATTTCATCAAATTTGAATAATTTTGAGTCTTCAAAAAAAAGATTTTCAGAAGTAAATTGACTAGATATATCTAATTTTTGAAACAGATTTTTCTTCTTTTCTTGCAGTATTTCTTTGCCTTTTAATGTTAATAATTGCTCATCTTGACTAAATTAAAAGAAAGTATGATTTATCAATTATATTTATTCATATTATTTACTCTAATTTTTTTAGTAAATTACAAAAACATAAATTATTTCCCATTTATAAGTTAAAATTTTATTTATTAAAAAAGCTTTTTTTAATTTTCTTTAAATTATTATATTTTCTTTTTTAAGTTTTCATATTCATTGTAATCCAATAATCTTTGGGGA
>Ga0194116_10004353_pt1 | contig 16270 bp, 20 predicted proteins | sample TA2MahsurfametaG_4_FD_148617 | JGI IMG/M metagenome (GOLD analysis project Ga0194116, IMG submission 148617) | Freshwater microbial communities from Lake Tanganyika, Tanzania - TA2015008 Mahale S9 surface | ecosystem: Environmental > Aquatic > Freshwater > Lake | place: Tanzania: Lake...
ACGGCGGAATCAAACCCCTGCTGCCAGCCCAGGGCGGCGGCGGTGCCGGTGAGCAGGGCCGAATGGCTGGAGGGCATGCCGCCGGTTTCCACCAGCACCTTGGGGTTCCAGCGGCGGTGCACCACCAGTTCGATCACCAGCTTGGAGAGCTGGGCACTGCCACAGGCCGCCAGGCCCCACCAGAGGGCACCGTTGTCGAGCAGCCCCAACCACAGGGAGGGTTGGGCGAGGGGCTGGCTCATCGATCGCGGCTCGTGATGTAGTCCGCCAGGGCCAGCAGCGGCGCCGCCTTGAGGGCCGCCGCCTCCCCCTGGGCGAAGGGGGCCAGGGCGGCCTTGGCCTCCGCCACCAGGGCATCGGCCCGGCGGCGGGATTCCTCCAGCCCCAGCAGCTTGGGGTAGGTGGTCTTGTCGGCGGTGAGGTCCTTGCCCGCCGTCTTGCCCAGCACCTCGCTGCTGGCGGTCACATCGAGGATGTCGTCAATGATCTGGAACGCCAGGCCGATGCCGCGGGCGTACACCCGCAGCGCCTCCAGCAGCGGCTCCGGCGCACCGGCGATCAAGGCGCCGGTGAGCACGCAGGCCCGCAGCAGGGCGCCGGTTTTGTGGAGGTGGATGTACTCGAGGGTCTCCAGGTCGACGCTCTTGCCCTCACACTCCAGATCCACCACCTGCCCCCCCACCAGGCCGGGGGCGCCGGAGGCCAGGGAGAGCTCCCCCACCACCGCCAGCAGCCGCTCCGCCGGCACGCCGGGGCTGCGCAGGGCCACCATCTCGAAGGCGCGGGTGAGCAGCGCATCGCCGGCCAGGATGGCGTTGGCTTCGCCGTACACCTTGTGGTTGGTGGGGCGGCCGCGGCGCAGGTCGTCGTTGTCCATGGCGGGCAGGTCGTCATGGATCAGCGACATGGTGTGCACCATCTCCAGCGCCACCGCCGTGGGCATCGCCTGCTGGGCCTGCCCCCCCGCCAGCTCACAGGCCGCCAGGCAGAGGATCGGCCGCAGGCGCTTCCCCCCCGCCAGCAGCGAGTAGCGCATGGCCTCCCGCAGGCTTTCGGGCCGCTCGGGGCCGAGGGAGCCATCCAGGGCCGCCTCCACCTGCAGGCGTGAGGCCTCCAGGTAGGCGGCGAACTCGAAGCCGGCCGGTGCGCCCGCGGAGGCGCTGTCTGTGCTGGTCACCGCCGCGGTCATGGGGTTGGGCCTGGGGCCATTGCTGGCCGGGATTCTCTCAGGCCGGCGCGGTGGCCGGCGCTCAGGGCAACAAATCCGCCAACGGCTGATCCAACCCACAGCGCTGGCACCAGCTGGCCACCGTGTTCACCAGCAGCAGGGTCACCGTCATCGGCCCCACCCCACCGGGCACCGGGGTGATGGCCCCGGCGATCGGCTCCACCTCCTCAAACCGCACATCACCGCAGAGGCGGGCCTTGGCCTCCGGCCCTGCGGCCGGATCGGGCTCGAGGCGATGGATGCCCACATCCACCACCACCGCCCCGGGCTTCACGTGCTCGGCCCCCAGCATGCGCGGCCGGCCGGCGGCCACCACCAGCACATCCGCCTGGCGGGTGAGCGCCGCCAGATCCGTGGTGCGGGAATGGGCAATGCTCACGGTGGCATCGGCCGCCTGCAGCATCAGCGCCATGGGCTGGCCCACCAGAATGCTGCGCCCCACCACCACGGCCCGCTTACCGGAGAGCTCCACGCCGGCGGCCGCCAGCAGGGCCATCACCCCGGCGGGGGTGCAGCTGCGGGGGCCGGGCTCCCCCTTGAGCAGGCGCCCGAGGTTGAGGGTGTGCAGGCCATCGGCGTCCTTTTCCGGGTCGATGGCCGCCAGCAGGGGGCGCTCATCCAGGCCGGCCGGCAAGGGCAGCTGCAACAGGATGCCGTCCACCAGGGGATCGGCATTGAGGCGCTGGATGGTGGAGAGCACCTCCGCCGCCGGCGTGCTGGCGGGCAGATGGGCCCCCAGGTTGGTGATGCCGATGCGGGAGCAGGCCTTCTCCTTGTGGGCCACGTAGACGCCACTGGCGGGGTCATCCCCCACCCGCAGCACCGCCAGCCCCGGCGGCCGCCCCGCCCGCTGCAGCCGCTCGGCCACCACCGCCTGCAGGCGCTGCTCGATCTGGGCCGCCAACTGGCGCCCATCCAGACGGGTGGCCATGGCTAAAGCGGGCTGGCAACTGCCCCTCAGCATGCCTGGCAGGGCTAGCTTGAGGCCAAACGTCGCCCTTTGCGTTGATCCGCCTGGCCCCCGGCCCATCACCCTGGGGTGCCCTGCGGCGCCTGTGGCGGCTGCTGGTGTGGCGGCTGTGGCGGCAGGAGCGGCCGCGGCAGGCCCTCTCCCCCTGGCGCCGCCGCGACACCTCCACCGTGCTGGTGGGCTGCCTGCTGGTGGCCCTGCTCTCCAGCTGGCCCTGGCTGGTGGAGCCCAGCCTGCGGCCGGGGGTGCCGGCCCCATTCACGGTGCGGGCCCCGAAGGCCGCCACGGTGGTGGATTCCGACGCCCTCGAGCAGCGGCGCTCCCAGCTGGGCCCCCGCACCCATGTGCAGGTGGTGGACCCCCGCATCAACCGCGAACTCGAGCAGCGGCTCAACCGCCAGCTGCAGGCGATCGAGCGCCTGGCCAACACCGGCGAGGAGCAGGTGGCGCCCCTGGCCCTCAGCCCCGAGGAGCGGGACTGGCTGCTGCAGCTCTCCCGCCGGCGCCTGGCCCGATGGGAAGACACCCTGCGGCAGGCCCAGCGCCGCATGCTCGGCCAGGGGCTGATCGGCAGCGTGGCCCAACGGCAGCTGGAGCAGGCGGCGGCCCTGCAGCTCGAGCCGATGCCCCAGCCGGGGCTGGGGCTGGGGGCACGGGTGCTGGCCGCCTCCCTGCAGGGGCGCACCAACCTGCGCATCGATCCAGCCCTGAGTCAGCGGCTGATCGAAGAGCTGCTCACCCAACAGGGCATCCCCACCATTCACGTGCGTAAGGGGGAATGGATCACCCGCCAGGGGCAGCCCATCAGCGAGCAGTCCTACGCGGTGCTCGATTACTTCGGCCTGGTGAACCGCCGCCCACTGGTGGGGGCCTGGCTGGGCCACCTCTGCGAAGCCCTGGCGGCCTGCGGCGTGCTGCTGCTGCTGATCCGCCGCAGCCGCCCCAGCCTGGAGCCGCGCCAGGCGCTGCTGGCCCTGGGGCTGTTGCTGCTGGTGCAGGGGTTCAAGCTGTGGCTGGGCAGCGCCGCCAGCCCGTTGGCCCTGTTGGTGCCCGCCACCCTGCTGCTGGCCCAGGGGCTGGGCACCACCGCCGGACTGGCCTGGGTGGCCGTGGCCAGCCTGCTGTGGCCGCTGCCCCTGGCGCCGTTCAACGACCAACGGGTGCTGGTGGCGGCCCTGGTGGCCTCGCTCACCGCCGTGCTGGCGGGGCGGCAGCGCAGCCGCGCCCAGCTGCTGCAGCTCACCCTGTTCATCCCCCTGGGGGCCCTGGCGGCCGAATGGCTGCTGCTGCAGTGGGCGGCGGCCCAGGCGGAGGGGGATGGGCTGCTGCCCATCGGCGCCGACCTGCCCGCCGAGGCCCTGCTGCTGGGGGGCCTGCTGCTGGGGGTGCTGTTGATCAGCCCCCTGCTGGAGAGCTTTTTTGATCTGCTCACCCGCACGCGGCTGCTGGAGCTGGCCGACCTGGAGCGCCCCCTGCTGCGGCGCCTCTCCCGGGAGGCCCCGGGCACCTTCGAGCACACCCTGATGATCTGCGGCCTGGCGGAGGAGGGGGGGCGAGCGATTCAGGCGGACACCGACCTGATCCGCACCGGTGCCCTGTACCACGACGTGGGCAAGCTGCATGGCCCGCAGTGGTTCATCGAAAACCAGACCAGCGGCGACAACCCCCACGACGCCCTCGACGACCCCCAGCTCAGCGCCGGCATCCTCCAGGCCCATGTGGATGAGGGGCTGAAACTGGCCCGCCGCTACCGCCTGCCGCGGCCCCTGGCCGACTTCATCCCCGAACACCAGGGCACCCTCAAGATGGGCTACTTCCTGCATGAGGCGCGGCGCCGCAACCCCGCCATCCAGGAGAGCGACTACCGCTACCGGGGCCCCATCCCCCGCAGCCGTGAAACCGCGGTGCTGATGCTGGCGGATGGCTGCGAGGCGGCCCTGCGCTCCCTGCCGCCGGACACCGGCGAGGAGCAGGCCCGCGCCATGGTGCGGCGGATCATCGATGCCCGCTGGCAGGACGGCCAGCTGAGCGACAGCGGCCTCACCCTGGCGGAGCTGGAACTGCTGGTGCGCGCCTTCGTGCGGGTGTGGCGGCGCATGCGCCACCGCCGCATTCCCTACCCGATTCCCGCCCGCAAGGGCTACAGCGCCTGAGCCATGGTGGGGTCCATGGCCAGCGATCCCACCGACAACAGCCCATCCCCCTGGCACCAGGCCTGGTACCCGGTGGCCTACCTGCGGGATCTGGATCCCCGGCGGCCCACCCCCTTCACCCTGCTGGACCAGGACCTGGTGCTCTGGTTCGAGGCCGGCAGCGCGCGTTGGCGCGCCTTCGCCGATGTGTGCCCGCACCGGCTGGTGCCCCTCTCGGAGGGGCGCCTCAACGGCGCCGGGGAGCTGGAGTGCCCGTACCACGGCTGGACTTTCAACGGCGAGGGCCGCTGCACCGCCATCCCCCAGGCCCAGGCGGGCAGCCGCATCAGCCCCCGCAGCCACTGCCGCAGCTACGCCACCGCCACGGCCCAGGGGTTGCTGTTTGTGTTCAGCGGCGACCCCGCGGTGGCAGAGCAACGGCCGCTGCCGCTGGTGCCCGTGCTGCAGCAACAGGGCCGTGGCTGGGCGAATGGCTGGGTGGTGCAGGACACCTTCCGTGACCTGCCCATGGATGCCCTGACCCTGCTGGAGAACGTGCTCGACGTGAGCCATGTGCCGTTCACCCACCACGCCACCGTGGGGCGGCGGGAGAACGCCGGGCCGGTGGAGCTGCAGCTGAGCAGCTTCGGCCCGGAAGGATTCACCAGCCTCTGGCCGGAGGGGCCGCGGCGGGGGCGCCTGGGCAGCCAGCACACCACCTACGCGGCGCCTTGCCTGATGTGGCACGACCTCACCGCCAAAGGCTTCGCCCGCATCCTCACCGTGGTGTACGCCACCCCGATCCGCCGCGGGGTCTGCCGCCTGTTCGCCCGCTTCCCCTTCCAGTTCAACTCCCCCTGGCCGGGGCGCCTGCTGGGGCTGCGGCCCCAATGGCTGCAGCACCTGGGCAACCACGTGGTGCTGGAGGACGACCAGCTCTTCCTGCACTGGCAGGAACGGGTGCTGGAGCAACGGGGCGGCAGCCACGGCGCCGTACGCAGCTTCCACCTGCCCACCAGCGCCGACCTCAACATCCGCGCCCTGCACGACTGGGTGAACCGCTATGGCGGCGAGCCGTTCCCGGGGCAACCCCTACCGCCGCGGCAGCCGTTGCCCCAACTGATGGATCGCGACGACGCCCACACGCGCCACTGCCGCAGCTGCAGCGGCGCCCAGCGGCGCCTGCCGCAGCTGCGCACCGCCGCGGGGGCCGTGGCGGTGGTGGCCCTGGTGGTGGCCGCCTGGTGCGGACCGAACGCCGGCGGGGCGTTGGCCCTGCTGGTGGCCGCAGCGGCAGCAGCCTTGCGTTGGCAGGGCCAGCGCTGGTTGGAGCAGCTGCGGCGGGGCAGCGGCCAGCCCCCCCGCAACCGCCCCTAATCGCCGCGCCGGCGGGCGCGCCAGGTGCGCTCCAGGATCAACCCCGAGAGCACGAGGGTGACGGCGTTGGCGGCAATCAGCGGACCATCCGCCGTGAGCAGGCCATAGACCCCCCAGAGCACGATGCCGCTGCAGAACAGCAGATACATCCGCAGCGAGATGCCGCGGGTGTCGCCACTGCGCAGGGTCTTCAGGGCCTGGGGCACGAAGCTCACGGTGGTGAGGGTGGCGGCGGTGTAGCCGATCAAGGCGAGCAGCGGTGAGGGGTCGCGCATGGGTCGGGGGTCAGGGGCGGCAGGGGCGCACGAAGGGCACGGGGGATGACCACCGCAACCGCTCACCACGCACGGGATGGATGAGGGCCAGGGCCGTGGCGTGCAGGTGCATGCGCGCGGCGCCGTTGGCGGTGCCGTACAGCGGATCCCCCACGATCGGATGGCCCAGGGCCTGCAGGTGCACCCGCAGCTGGTGGGAGCGGCCGGTGTGGGGCTGCAACGCCAGGCGACTGATGGCACCATCGGTCTCCAGCAGCCGCCAATCGGTGCGGCAGGGCTTTCCCTGATGGGGGTCCACGGCGTAACGGGGCGGCTGGTGCTGACGCTTGGCCAGGGGCCAGTCGATGCGGCCCGCCTCAGCTTGGGGCACCCCCACCACATCGGCCACGTAGTGCTTCTCCACCCTCCGTTCAGCGAAGGCGATGCTCAGGGCGCGATGCAGGGCTGGGTCGAGGGCCAGCAGCAGCAGCCCGGAGGTGTCGCGATCGAGCCGATGCACCAATTGCGCCTGGGGCCAACGCCGCCGCACACGGCTGATCAACGCATCCGCCTGGTGGGGGCCCAGCCCGGGCTGGCTCAGCAGCCCAGCGGGCTTATCCAGCACCAGCAGCTCGTGGTCGGCATGCACGATCCAGGCCGGCTCGAGTCCCTCGGCCATGCGGCAGCTCGCGGCGGCTGGCCATCTCAGCCTGCCATCGCCACACTGCAGGCAGCCCCGCATCGCCGCCCATGGCCCTGGCCCCCTTCAAACAGGCGCTGGCCGCGCTGCTCGATCGGGCCCCCAGCGACCCGCTGGAGCGCGATGAGTTCTTCGAGCTGAACACACTGCCCACGGCGGGGGGCTCAGGCTTTGAGGTGGTGATCTGCGATGAGGAGCACGAGATCTTCGCGGTGATCCACACCGATCGCCTGTTCGAGGAGGGGGAACCGGGCCAGGAGGAGGTGGAGGCGCTGGTGCCGGACTTCCTCAAGGAGGCGTTTGATCTCGATCCCCAGGAGTGGCAGGCCACCGAACCCTTCGACCTGGGCTGGCGCAGCCGCGAATACCTCTGGTTTATGGAATTCACCGTGCCGGGGCTGACGCCCACCTGCCGCTTCGATTAGGAGAACGCCAGCTGCAGCAGTTGCAGCTGCTGCAGGCGCGGGCTGCACAGCAGCAACACCCCCTCCCCGGCGGGCACCGGCAGGCCGGTGCTGAGCCGCAGCAGCTCCCGCTCCACCAGGGCCACGCCGCAGGTGTCCACCATCAGCACCGGCAGGGTGGTGGGCTGGCCGCGCATGGCCTGCAGATCGAGGGCCTGGCGGGTGGCCCGGGCGCTGCGCTCCAGGCCGAGCCGCTCCACCAGGGCGGGCCACAGGTCATTCACCGGCGTGCAGGACGCCAGGTCGAGCTCAGCCATCAATCGTGGTGCAGCTGCACAAAGTGGGGGGCGAACAGGAACACCTGCTCCCCCAGCCTCTCCTGCTGACCATCCAGGGCGAAGGCACCCCCCGCCATGAAATCGGCGGCCCGCTGCTTCTGATCCGGCGGCAGGGCACTCAGATTGAGCAGCACCGTGGCGTGGTCCCGCAGGGCTAGCACCGCCTCCTGCAACGCCTCAAACCGGGTGGGTTGCAGCACCACCACCTCGGGGCCCCAGCGCTGCCGCTCCGCCATCAGCTCCGGGGCTTCGCGGTCCATGCTCAGGCCTCGGGCCCGTCGGGGGCGAACCGCTGCAGCAACTCCGCGGTGGGATGGATGGTTTCCACCTCATCTTCGTTATCCAAAAAAGCGTCGAAGGAGCGATAGCGGCGGATGGTGGGGCTGTATTGGGGGTCGGCACACACCTCCTGCCAATCCATCGTTTTCGGTTTCAGCTCCTGGAAGAACGCCAGCGCCTCCTCCAGGTCGGCGGCATCGCCACAACCTTCCCCCTTCCAGATCAATTCGTAGAAGGTCATGGCCAAACCTCCCGGCCAGCGGTGCCCCCAGCATGGACCCGACCACGAAAAAGCGGCCACCCGAAGGCGGCCGCTGAAGCGTGAAACGCAATCCTGGGGCGCTGATCAGCCGCAGCTGAGCGAAGCCGCCCGGAGGGCATCACTCCTCTTCGCCACCGGCGGGGATCAACTTGATCTGCTTGCGTCCCAGTTTGATCTCAAATTCATCGCCGGGCTTCAGGCCCAGCAGGGCGGTGTAGGCCTTCCCCACCAGCAGATTGCCGTTGCCTTGCACCGTGGCCACATAGCTGAGCTTGCGGCCACCCTTGCCGGCACCGCCACCACCACCGGAGCCCAGATTGAGGCCTTTGGCATCGAGCAGGGCCTCATAGAAGGCGGTGAAGTTGAGGCGCTCAGCCCCATCCTTCTTGGAGCTCACGTAGCCGCAGGCACGCACAAGATCAGACTTGCTGACATCGCCCATCTCCTTGACCTTGGACAGGAGTTCAGAACCGGTGAGCATCGAAAAAGAGGAACGCTGCGGCAAACATAGCGCTTGAGAGCTGCATCACCAAGGCTCAAAAGCGCCATGAAGAGAGATTGCACAGTTCTGCCATCTTCAACACCCTCCCTAGGGTCCCTGTAGCGCAAACCATTCATGTCATGGCCATGCCGTTCAGCGTTGGTGAGGTCTTCCTGGAGAGCGTCTCCACCGGTGTGATCACCGCCGAAGAAATCGCCTGGATCACAGCGGAACAAAGCCGCTTTGACCGTCAGGAGGAGGCCATGGTGCTGAAGCTGGGCCGCCTGCTGGACGACGGCACCATTCAGATCGGCTGCCGCCTGCTGCAGGCCTGAGGCCCAACCGGCAACCACGCGGCGTTAGATCAACTCGGGATGGGCGGGGTCACCTTTGAAAGGCCCCTGCACCGCTGACGTGATCCATCCCCCATAAAACCCGCCGGGCTGGGGCTGCACCGGCTCCCCATCCAGCCAGCAACCATCCATCAGGCCGGGGTACAGGGCGAACCAACCCGCCAGGGCCGCGAAGGGGGCGGTGGGCTCGGGATAGCTCCACACCGCCCGCGACAGGCGCCGCTCCCCCACCACCACATCGAAGTAGCGAGCCACCCCCTTCCACTCACAGAAGCTGTGGCCCGCCGCCGGCTGCAGCAGCTCCAGCCGCACGGCGGTGGGGGGCAGATACACCGTGGGGGGATGGAAGGTTTCCAACACCCGCCAACAGCTGTTGCTCTGGGCCAACACCTCCCCCAGGGCCCGCACCAGCACCGGTGGACCCGGCACCAGGGCCGGCGGCCGCGGATAGTCGCAGACGCGCTCGGGCGACGCCCCCATCGCCTCAGCCGGGGATGAAGGTGCGCAGCCGGCGGGCCTCCTGGCCAGCCCGGCGCTGCAGTTCCGTCGCATCGAGGCGCTGCTCCTCCCGCACCTGGGCGGCGATCACATCGTCCTCGGCAACGGCGAACCCCTCCGCCAGCGCCAGGGCGAGCAACTCCGGCAACTCCAGGGGCTCCCGCAGGCGTTGGGCCAGGTCGGGGCGCTCACGGGCATGGGCCAGGAAGGCATCCAGCTGCTGCAGGCTCACGGGTTGGATCCGAGTGGGGCCGTCCTAACGCGTCCCGGCGGCCGCGGGCACCGCCGGGATCCAAACTGATGGGAATCCACCGGCCGCATGATTCGCATGCCCCCCATGCAGCAGCCCCAACCCCTGCCCGACTGGATGCGCCGCGCCGGCGCCGGCATGACCGCCGCCGTGGCGGTGTTGTTTGTGGTGCTGCTGGTGCAGGTGCGGCTGCAGAGCAACCGCATCCAGCAACTGCAGGACAAACTGCAAACCCTCGAAAACGCCAACGACCTGGAGCGCACGAACGCGCTCGAGGAGCAGCTGCGCTCCACCGTGGAGCGGCTGCAGGGGATGGAGGGTCTGGAGCAAGCGGTGCAGCGCCTCAGCGCGGAACAGGCCAACCTGAAATTGCAGATGGGTCGCGGCGACGACGGCCTGCCGCCAGACCTGATGCGGCCCCCCGCCCTGCCGAAACTGCCCAGCGGTCTGGAATAGGGCGGCCATGGCTGGGGCTGGGGCTCGGCCCCCGATCGAAGCGGCCGCACGGCTGAAGGCGGTGCAGAGCCCGGTGATCCCGGTGATGGGGGAGCTGATCCGCCAGACCCCGGGCACCCTCTCCCTGGGCCAGGGCATGGTGCACTGGGGCCCGCCAGCGGCGGCGCTCGAGGCCGCCCGCGACGCCATCGGCGATGGCGATCTGCATGCCTACGGACCCATGGCCGGGGACCCCGCTCTGCGGGATGCCGTGGGGCGGTGGCTGCAGCAACACCACCGGCTGGATCTCTCGGGCTCGGCCGTGCTGATCACCGCCGGCAGCAACATGGCCTTCCAGACCCTGGCCCAGGTGCTGTGCGATCCGGGGGATGAATGCATCCTGCCGGTGCCCTACTACTTCAACCACGCCATGGCCATCCAGCTGGCCGGCGGCGTGCCGGTGGCGGTGGAGGCCGGGGTGATTCCCGATCCGGAGCGGTTGGCGGCGGCGATCACCCCCCGCACCCGGGCGATCGTGACCATCTCCCCCAACAACCCCAGCGGGGCGGTGCTGCCCCGGGCGGTGCTCGAGGCCATCAACCGGCTCTGCGCCGACCGCGGCCTGATGCACATCAGCGATGAGGCCTACGCCCTGTTCGCCCATGGCGACACGGCGGTGTGGAGCCCGGGCCAGGGGAGCGGCAGCGGCGCCCACACGGTGACCCTGGGCTCCCTCTCCAAAAGCCATGGCATGGCGGGCTGGCGCATCGGCTGGGCCGTGGTGCCCGAGCGCCTGCTGGGGGCCATCGCCAAGGTGCAGGACACCGTGTTGATCTGCCCGCCAAGGCTGAACCAGCGGGCCGCCGAGGCCGCCCTCGCCGCCGGAGCCCCCTGGTGCCACAGCCGCATCCAGGCCCTGGGGCAGCAGCGCCAGCAGGTGCTGGCGGCACTCGATCAAGCCAACGCCCCCTGGCGCCTGCTGGCTCCCCCCGATGGCGCCTTCTATGCCCTGCTGGAGCTGGAGTGCCCCCTCAGCGCCGATGTCGCCATGGAGCGCCTGATCCGGGAGCATCGGGTGGCCCTGGTGAGCGGCAGCAGCTTCGGGCTGCGGGGCTGCTGCCTGCGGCTGAGCTACGGCATGCTCCAACCGCCGGATCTGGCGGAGGCGCTGGAGCGGCTTCGCCAGGGGCTGCTCAGCCTGGCGGAGACCAGCGCAACGGACTGAGCGTTGGGGCTAACCCTTCACCGCATCACCACTGGCGCTGGGCAGGATGTAGCGCTGCAGTCCGATGAACAGGGCCAGCACCGGCAGGATCGACACCACGGCGCCGGCGGCCACCAGGCGCCAATCCAGGGCAAAGCTGCTGGCCAACTGCTGCAGGCCCAGGGGCAGGGTGTAGAGCTTCGGGTCGTCAAGGATCACCAGGGGCCAGAGGAAATCACTCCAGGTGCCGATGAACACGAACATCGCCAGGGTGATCAGGTCGGCCCGGGCCGCCGGGATCATCACGTTCCACCATTCGCCCACGGGGGTGCAGCCATCGATGCGGGCCGCCTCCTCCAACTCCACCGGCACCCCGGCGAAGCTCTGGCGCAGCAGGAAGATGCCGAAGGCGGTGGCGGCCTGGGGAATGATCAGGGCCCACAGTGTGTTGCGCAGCCCCAGCTGCACCATCAGCAGGTAGAGCGGAATCATCACCACCTGGAACGGAATCAGGATGGTGGCCACCACCAGGGCCAGCACCAGCCCGCGCCCGGCAAACCGCATCCGGGCCAGGGGATAGGCCGCCAGGGAGCAGAACAGCAGGTTGGCCAGCACCGCCAGGCCGCTCACCACCGTGCTGTTGAGCAGGTACGCCACCATCGGGTTGTCGTTGAACAACCGCCGGTAGGCATCCAGGCTCGGTTGGCTCGGCAGCAGCGCCGGCGGCATGGTGAAGATGTCCTCGGCGGGGCCCTTGAGCGAGGTGCTCACCAGCCAGAACAGGGGCACCAGCATCGCCACCGCCAGCAGCAGCAGCAGTAGGGCCAGCTGCACGCCGCTGGCCGCCAGGCTGCGGGATCGGCCACCGCTGGGTTGCGCCATCAGAGCCGCGGCCGATCCGCCGGGGTGAGATCCCCCACCGGCAGAGGAGCTTTCTGGGGGTGCAGGGGGGAGCGCTGGCTGCCGGCCACCAGGCGATTGAGGGCATTCACAAAGGCCTGGGCCGCGGCCACCACGATGTCGGTGTCGGCGGCATGGCCGGAATACAGCACCCCATCGGCCCGCAGGCGGATGGTCACTTCCCCCATGGCGTCGATGCCTTCCGTCACCGACTTCACCGAGAACTCCACCAGCTCATTGGGCACCCGGGCCAGTTGATTGAGGGCCTGGCACACCGCATCCACCGGGCCGGTGCCGATGGAGGCCTGGGTGAGTTCAGCGCCGTCGCTGTTGAGCAGGGTGACCGTGGCGGTGGGCTGCAGGTTGGTGCCGGTGCTCACCTGCACCAATTTGAGGCTGTAGCGGGCCTGGGACTGCTGCTGCACCTGCTCGCTCACGATCGCCTCGAGGTCGCGGTCGGAGATCTCCCGCTTGCGGTCCGCCAACTCCTTGAAGCGGGCAAAGGCGTCGTCGAGGTCGTCGCGTTCGAGCGTGTAGCCCAGCTCCTCGAGGCGGGCCCGGAAGGCACTGCGGCCGCTCAACTTGCCCAGGGAAATGCGGTTGTCCGCCAGGCCGATGGTGCGGGCGTCGATGATCTCGTAGGTGAGGCGGTTCTTGAGCACGCCGTCCTGGTGGATGCCGCTCTCATGGGCGAAGGCGTTGGCCCCCACGATCGCCTTGTTGGGCTGCACCGCCATGCCGGTGAGGTTGCTCACCAGGCGGGAGGTTTTGTAGATCTCCTCGGTGCGCACCCCCGTGAGGGGCTCGCCGCTATCGGCGGGCCGCCCCAGGAAGGGGTTGAAGTAGCTGCGGCGCACGTGCAGGGCCATCACCAGCTCCTCCAGGGAGGCGTTGCCGGCCCGTTCGCCGATGCCATTGATGGTGCACTCGAGCTGGCGGGCTCCGTTCTTCACCGCCTCGAGAAAATTGGCCACCGCCAGCCCGAGGTCGTTGTGGCCGTGCACCGAAATCACCGCCTGGTCGATGTTGGGCACGTGCTGGTTGATGCCCGCGATCAGGGCGCCGAATTCCGCCGGCGTGGTGTAACCCACGGTGTCGGGGATGTTGATGGTGGTGGCCCCGGCGGCGATCGCCGCCTCGATCACCTGGTACATGAACTCGGGATCGGAGCGGCCGGCGTCCTCACAGGAGAACTCCACGTCGTCCACCAGGGAGCGGGCGTAGGCCACCATCTCGCCCGCGATCTGCAGCACCTCGGCGCGGGTCTTGCGCAGCTTGTGCTCCAGGTGGATGTCGCTGGTGGCGATGAAGGTATGGATGCGTTTGCGCGCGGCGGGTTCCACCGCCTCGGCACAGGCCTTGATGTCGCCGCGGGCGGCCCGGGCCAGGCCACAGATCACCGGACCATCGGCGCTGCCCACGCTGGCGGCGATGCGCTGCACCGCCGTGAAATCTCCGGGGCTGGCGAAGGGGAACCCGGCCTCGATAATGTCCACCCCCAGGCGCGCCAGCTGCTGGGCGATCGCCAGCTTCTCCTCCAGGTTGAGGCTGGCGCCAGGGGATTGCTCCCCATCGCGCAGGGTGGTGTCAAAGATCAGTACCCGGCCGGGGTCGCGGGCCATGGCGAGTTCAACGCGGAGTGGTTATGAGTTAGGCCCAGTCTAGGGCTGGGCCTGGCCGTCGACCTTCTCCAGGGCAGGCCGCAGGTCGTTGAGATCCACAAAGCGGTCGGCGGCGTTGCGGAGATCCCGGGGCACCATGCCGTCGGTGCCGATCAGCACCACCTTCACCCCCTTGATGCGCAGCACCTCCAGCAGACGCTCCAGGTCGCGGCTGCCACTGAGCAGCCACAGCTCATCAATGCGGTGGGCGATGGCCAGCAGGTCGATGGCGATCTCCACATCGAGGTTGGCGCGGCCGTACTGGCGCTGGTCGGCATCGGGGCCGAACTCCCGCAGGGGCTTGGCCCGCACCGTGTAGCCCAGGCTGGTGAGGGCGTCCCGGAAGGGGCGCTGGTCGGTGGGGTCCTTGAGGCCGGTGTACCAGAAGGCTGCCGCGATCTGGGCGCTGGGGCGGGAGGCGGCATGGGCCAGCAGGCGGCGGGGATCGAAGAACCAGCCCAGCTTCTGCTGCACGTAAAACATGCTGTGGCCGTCCACCGCCAGTGCCAGCTCCATCGCCCCGTTCCCGTTGGCCCGAGCCTAGAAGCTGCGCCTAGAGTCACCCCACTGCGAGCCGAGCCCTTGGCCACCGGCGACCTGGCGCTGGTCCTGCACGCGCACCTCCCTTACGTGCACTCCAGTGAGCCCGGCTCCCTGGAGGAGGACTGGTACTTCCAGGCCCTGCTGGAGTGTTACCTGCCCCTGCTGGAGGTGCTGGAGGCCGCTGCAGCCGACCCCCTGCAGCGGCCGCGGCTGAGCATGGGGCTCTCGCCCACGCTGCTGTCACTGCTCAGCAACGCCGAGCTCAGCGGCCGCTTCGGCCCCTGGCTAGCGGTGCGCCAGGAGCTGTTGCACCAGGCACCGGCCGGGCACACCGCCGCCGCCGCCAACGTGGCCCAACTGCTGGGCCGCGCCAGCCAGGCCTGGCAGCTCTGCGGTGGGGATCTGCTGCCGCGCTTCCAGCGGCTGCAGCAGGCGGGGGTGCTGGATCTGCTCACCTGCGCCGCCACCCACGGCTACCTGCCGCTGCTGCGGGATTCCCCCGAGGCGGTGCGGGCCCAACTGCTCACGGCGGTGCGGGAACACCAACGGCTGCTGGGGGTGCGCCCCCAGGGAATCTGGCTGCCGGAGTGCGCCTTCTACGAAGGGCTCGATCGGCTGCTGGTGAGCTGCGGCCTGCGCTACGCCATCCTCGACGCCCACGGCCTGCTGCATGGCCAGCCCCGGCCCCGCTACGGCGTTTATGCCCCCGTGTGCACCCCCGCGGGCATGGCCTTCTTTGGCCGCGACAGCGAGTCCACCCTGCCGGTGTGGAGCGCCCGCGACGGCTACCCCGGCGACCCCAGCTACCGGGAATTCCACCGCGACCTGGGCTGGGATCTGCCCGCCGCAGAGCTGGAACAGCGCGGCATCCCCTGCCCGCGCCCCCTGGGGCTGAAGCTGCACCGGGTGTCGGGGCGCGACTGCAGCCTCGAGGCCAAGCAGCCCTACGAGCCCAGCGAGGCCCAGCGCTGCGTGCAGCGCGATGCCGTGCACTTTCTGCAGGGGCGGGCCCGCCACCTGCAACGGCTCGAAGGGGCCATGGATCGCCGCCCGCTGTTGGTGGCCCCCTTCGATGCGGAGCTGTTCGGCCACTGGTGGTTCGAGGGTCCGCAGTTTCTGGGGGCCCTGTTCCGCCAGGCCCCAAGCCAGGGGGTGGATCTGGTGACCCTGCGGGAAACCCTCAGCCGCGGCGATGCCCTGCAGCTGTGCCAGCCCTCCCCCTCCAGTTGGGGCCAGGGGGGCTACCACAACTATTGGCTCAACGACAGCAACGCCTGGGTGATCCCGGAGTGGAACCGCGCCTCGCGGGCGATGGTGGAGCGGGTGAGCCGTGGCGTGGGCAGCGAAGCGGCCCGGGCGCTGCTGGACCAGGCGGGCCGCGAACTGCTGCTGGCCCAGAGTTCCGATTGGAGCTTCATCCTGCGGGCCGGCACCACCACGGACCTGGCCCGGGAACGGATCCAACGGCACCTGGGGCGGTTCTGGACCCTGCTGGAGGCCATCGATGGCACCCCCCTGGAGGCCGGCTGGCTGGAGGCGGTGCAGCGGGAGGATGGGCTCTTCCCCCTGCTGAACGCCGCCGACTGGACCCGGCTGCCGGTCGCCCCCTGAGCCGATGACGCCCCCACCGCGGCCCCCGGCCCTCTCCCCCCTGGAGCAGGTGCAGCTACTGGAGGCGGCCCTGCCGGAGCCCCAGGGGTTTGTGGCGGGCCTGGCCCGCCGCGGCCACCCCCCACCGCTGCGCAGCCCCCTGCGGGTGCTGCAGCTCAACCTGGGGAAGCTGTGCAACATGCACTGCAGCCACTGCCACGTGGATGCGGGCCCCCACCAGGGGCACACCCTGATGGCCGACGCCGTGGTGGACGCCTGCATCGCCGCCATGGCGCGGTTGCAGCCGGCGGTGCTCGATCTCACCGGTGGCGCCCCCGAACTGCACCCCCGCTTCCGGGAACTCGTGCTGGCGGGTCGGCGGCAGGGCTGCCAGGTGATCGACCGCTGCAA
>Ga0194116_10004358_pt1 | contig 16258 bp, 24 predicted proteins | sample TA2MahsurfametaG_4_FD_148617 | JGI IMG/M metagenome (GOLD analysis project Ga0194116, IMG submission 148617) | Freshwater microbial communities from Lake Tanganyika, Tanzania - TA2015008 Mahale S9 surface | ecosystem: Environmental > Aquatic > Freshwater > Lake | place: Tanzania: Lake...
AGCGAATAAAAATATTCATGTTCGTATTGGTGATCAAACAGATGAAAAGTTTCTACAAGAATTGATTGATGAATTTGGTGCTTTTGATTTAATTATAGATGACGGTTCACACCAAGTTGCTCATGTAAATAAAACATTTCAATTTTTATTTACTCAATTAGCGGACAATGGCATTTACTTTATTGAAGATACTCACGCTGCATATTGGGATTCTCACGGTGGCAGTATAACATCACTTCAATCAATTAATAATGTTGCTAAAGACCTCATTGATTCAATTAATGCAGATCACACTAAAGGACAAAAATTACCTGATTATTTCACAAAAAACATCAAATGTATGTCAGTATACGATTCTGTTCTAGTTTTTGATAAAGGAAACGTAGGTCGCAAGGCACCAGAAGAATATGGCGGCCCTAAATCAGATGAAGTTTTAATCATTCGAACTCATTAATTATATAAATACCGTATCATTGTAACGCTGCAGAGGCGGGAGATATATGAAATTTAATGAATTCCTACGGGAATCAAAAGAAAAACATGCAGTTATGGCTTTTGGCCGGATGAATCCGGTCACAATAGGCCATGAAAAACTTGTCAATAAAGTGCAAGAAGTTGCTAAAAAAGTTGGTGGCTCTGCACACATTGTTGTCTCTCATACACAAGACGCAAAGAAAAATCCTCTTACTTCTGAACAAAAACTAAAACACGCCAAGCGTGCATTTCCTGGTGTCAACGTCACTGCATCTGATGAATCTGCACCAAATTTCCTAGCACAAGCCGCCAAATTACACAAACAAGGTGTAACTCATTTTCATATGGTTGGTGGCTCAGATCGTGCGGAAGAATATCATAAACTTTTGCACAAATATAATGGCGTAAAAGGCTCACATGGTTCATATAACTTCAAACACATTAAAGTTCATTCAGCAGGCGATAGAGATCCTGATGCTGAGGGTGTTGGAGGCATGTCAGCATCTAAAATGCGTGAACATGCTGCAAATGGTAATTTCAAAGAGTTTCGTAAAGGCGTGCCATCAGCAATGTCTGATGCTCATGCAAAAGAAATGTATGGTCATGTTCGTAAAGGAATGGGCATGAAAGAAGATATTGATGAAGAATTCGAAAAATTGCTTACAGAAAATGTAAATGATAGAGCTATATTTAAAGCAGTGTTTCTTGTTGGTGGTCCAGGTTCTGGTAAAGATTATGTACTTGACAATACACTACAAGGCCATGGTCTTACAGAAATTAGTTCTGACAAAGCATTAGAGTTTCTTATGAACAAAGAGGATCTCAACAAAACAATTAAACGCATTAGAAATATGGCCGAGTTAAGGCAACACCTTGCATTTACTGGATGTAATGGTCTTATTATAAATGGCACTGGCGATGATTATGATAAAATTAAACAAATCAAAGAACAATTAGAAAAAATTGGTTATGATACGTCCATGATTATGGTCAGTACAACAAATGAGGTTTCTGCTGCACGAAACATTGAAAGAGGCCAAATGGGCGGCCGCTCAATGCCAGAAGATGTTCGCCGTCAAAAATGGGAATCAGTGCAAAATACAAAACCAAAACTAGCAAAAATATTTGACAATTATTATATGGAATTTGATAACTCTGAAAATTTAAAAACAGCATCATTAGATATTATAAAAGCTAAAAAAGAAGAAATAAACAATCTTCATAAAAGCATTCAAGAATTTGTAGCTGAACCGCCAAAAACAAAATTAATATTAAATTCATCTGTAAATGAAGATTTGCGTAAGTGGTTTAGCAAAACTGATCCAGCCGGTGATTGGAAAAGAATCAATAGTAAAGGTGAAGTTGTTGGGCCTTGTGCAAGAGAACCAGGTGAGCCAAAACCAAAATGTATGTCAAGAGCAAAACGTGAGTCTCTCACAAAACAAGAAAGAGCGGCAGCTGTGCGAGCCAAACGCCGACACGATCCAGATCCTGAACGTAAAGGCAAACCAATTAATGTATCTAACTATGGTAAAGGCAAAATATCTGAGGAGAATGACAATGTTAAAATTCATCAAAAATCTATTCAAAACTTCCGATCCACATCCATTAGAATCGGTCACACAAGCATCGCTGAGCAAACCAGTGGACTTAACACCGAAGGAGTCACCGAGCTCACCAGTGCCAACGAATACGCCAAAGGAGACGGCATTCAGCTCCAAGCCGGAAACCAAGCCGACAAATCAACAAAAATCACGCTCGCTCAAATCAGGCAGCGGCAAAAAGAAAAAGTAAAAGAATCAATTGACAAAGGCATTGAACCAGGTTTGTCTATGGGTCAAAGTGGCGAAAATCTAACTCGCAAAGGTTTAAAGGTAAAACAAAATGTTAAACCATTTGAAGAAATGATTGGTGCAGGCGGTGAAGATGCCACATCAATGAGTGATTTTAATGATAATGTATTGAAGCAAAAAGGCATTAACATTAAAACATTTAAAGCAAAAAGGCCAATAGGATGAAATCATTTAAATCTTACATTCAAGAAGTAGAACTTGATGAAGTAGCTGCATGGCAACGCAAAGAAGGTAAATCTGAATCTGGTGGTTTAAATCGTAAAGGTATTGAATCATATCGCCGTGAGAACCCAGGTTCAAAACTTTCTATGGCAGTTACTACAAAGCCAAGCAAACTAAAACCAGGTTCAAAGGCAGCAAAACGCCGTAAATCTTTTTGTGCAAGAATGGGCGGTATGAAGAAGCGTTTGACTTCTGCAAAAACTGCAAATGATCCAGATAGCCGTATCAATAAAGCATTAAGAAAATGGAACTGTTAATACTTACAGAAAAAAAATAAACTAGGAGAACTACAATGAATCTTAACAAAGAACTTGGCTCAGTTGCTGAAGCAGTTAAAAAAGTAATGGAAGCCGAACTTTCGTCAAAGCAAAAACAAATTGCTAAAATGGCAGAGCCAAAACATAAGATTGATGCCGGTGATTTGGCTAAACTTCGTGCAGGCCATAAACCTGTTAAAGAAGAAGCTGAGCAGATTGAAGAACTGAAAAAATCTACTCTTGGTTCTTATGTTAAAAAAGCATCCAAAGATTTAGCTAATCAATCTTTTGACCACGGCGAAGATGAGCACCGCCAATATGGTGATCCAGAAGATACTGAAAGAGAAGATGAAATGAAAAAAAGAGAGCGTGACATTGAAAATCGCCAAAAAGGTATCAATCGTGCAGCTAAAAAACTCTCTAAAGAAGAAATTGAACAAGAAGAAAAAAGCTTTATGACTTTCTCTGAAATGCTTGCTGCATATAAAGAATATGGCCTTGCTGTAATTGCTGAAGAACCAACACAAGATGAATATGAAAAAGAAGTTGATAAGGCTAAAGATAAATCACAAGGTAAAGAAAAAGCTGAAGTTGCAAAACCTCTTGTGCAAGCAGTAAAGCAAGAAGAAACTCATAAACAAGTAGAAGTTATTGATATGACCGATCCAAATGAAATAAAGGTTTCTACGATTGATTTAGATGAGCGCTCAATGACAAAACCAGAGATGGAAAAGCGTGAAGACATTGTAAAAGGCATGAAAAAGAAAATGTCTGGTTTCAAAGAGCGTTATGGTGATCGTGCAAAGAATGTAATGTATGCAACCGCAACTAAACAGGCAATGAAATATTAAAATGAAAACTTTATCTCAATTGCGTGAAAAATGTTGGCCTGGTTATGAAAAAAAAGGTATGAAAACATTATTTGGCAAACGATATCCTAATTGTGTTAAAAAAGAAAGTGTGAATGAAGCAAATGCAGCTGCAATCGCAGCTGCTACAGCAATTTCTAAGAAAAAATCTGGTAATTATGATAAAGAAGGAATGAGAAAAACACCATATAAAAATCCTGATGCGCCAAATATAAAAAGTAATGCACAACGCCGTAAAGAAATGAATGAGAATTTTGCTGGTGATAAACCACAACAAGTGGCAGGATCAGCACAAGCAACTTTAACAGATAAACCAAATAAAGAACCTATGAAAACTTATAAACAACTTAAAAACATTACAGAGCTATCAACAGAGCTCTTACATCGTTACAAAGAAAAAGCTGCAGCTGATGCTTCTAAAGCTGACAAAGCAGGTAATTTTGAACGCGGCAACAAACGGTTCTCTGGTGTTGTCAAAGCGACCAATAAACAATTTGCTAATTTTAAGAAAAAAGGTTTTAGTGAAGAAAAAGATGAAAAAGAATATGACTATGAAGGTGAAATGGTCAAATCTGATTTACGCTCAGTCATTGCTAATGCAAATCGTTTAATTGATATGCTTGAAGATGATGATAATTTACCAGAGTGGTGTCAAAATAAAATTACTTTAGCAGAAGATTATATTTCAACTGTTGCAAACTATATGACAGCTGAAATGAATGAAGAAGTTGAGCAGCTAGATGAAAAAAATGTGCCAACAAATCCTGGTCTTTGGTCTCGGGCGAAATCTCTTGCTCGTTCCAAATTTGATGTATATCCATCAGCATATGCCAATGGTTGGGCTGCAAAATGGTACAAATCTAAAGGTGGTGGTTGGAGAAGTGTGAATGAAGAAAACTATGAAGTGACTGTCATGCACACAACAAAAGATGGTGACAAAGGTAAACAAACGCACACAATTAAAAATGCAGATAGTTCCCGTCATGCAAAAAACATTGCACTACAAAAGCACGAAAAAATGTTGAATTCTAAAGGTACAGAAGTTCGTGGTATGGCAACAACAACTGCTAAGATGGTAGAAGCAAAAGAAGATGATTTACCATTCACACCAGATAAACCAAAAAAGAAATCTGTTGTCGTTGGCAAAAAACCCGAAGGTTATTCTGTTGCTAGGCACCTTGCAAGACAGGCCATGCAAAAACAAGTAGAAAAGATGAAGAAAAAGCCTATGAAAGAAGAAACAAACAAGGCTAAAATAGTAAAAGATGTGATGAAGAAAAACAAAAAATCTTCTGAAGATGCCTTTCAGAAGGACCCTGAGTTATCGTCTACGCTAACTAAAGGTTTTTAACTGAAGGCATAAATATCATATAAATTCAATTCTTAGGAGAGAAACAATGACACTTTGGGGAAATTTAGACGCTGCCAATAATGCACCAAAATTTGGTCCTACTGGCGGAGTAGGTCTAACAGCAAACACGCAACAACTTTTTGGAAATACAACTTTTGCTACAATTAGCACATCGTTAGGTGTTGCTGGTCAAGCAATTGGTGTTTTTGGTGTTGATGCTTCAGAGCAAGCAAATACTGCAACTAGAGCAAATACTGGAGCTCATGCTGGTTGGGTTATTCGTAAAGAAGGCACAGGAGGTCGTGCAGGTCGTATTCAAGTTGAAACTATCGTAGCAATGGGATCCATGAGAGGTGATGCAGCTGACGATGCTACACTTAAAGATACAGCTGGTACTTAATGCGATTTAGAGAATATCTCCAAGAACTCGACTTGACTGCCATCGAAGACAGTCAGGCCGAGGACGCACACGAACCTACGGGCGAGGCATCTTCACAGATTACAAACCCAAGAATTCGTATGGAGATAAACTATCGACTGACAAATGAATTGTATCAACCTTTTCTCTCTCCTGAAGGCGGTATACAGGCGATTCGTAAAGTGCTACACAGGTATGGTTTTGACATGCCAGCACTTTACGATGCCGACCCCGAAGGAGACGAAATTGTATTTGAAATAGACCAATTCGGACAAGAAAATCTGTCAACGAATCTCTACATTTTATATTATCTTACCGATGAAGGTCATTATGAATTTTTTGCTGAAGTAGGTGACGATGCAAGAATGAATGAACTAATGGCTGAAGGCGAGGAAGATAACGAAGAAATAGAATAAATGTCCTTTGATAATTTGACAAATGATAACATAATGTTATATTTGGTGAAGGCGTATGACAAACCAAATTGCATAATGAGTGAATTTAGTGATGACATGAAACGATTTAACTATCTCAAAAGATTGTTTCAGAGATATCGCAAATACAATGAACTCAGAGAACAATTGGTTCTTAATCATCTCGTAGTTATATACAATGTATTTGGGCCCGAAGTAGCAGCACGGGCATTATTTTTTAAGCTGTCGAAAGATGATTATTCGGCACTTAAAACTTATTTGATGTTCATCAATTGCATGCCAGAAAAGATTCGTGGTGTTAAAGGGCAAGACATAATTTCTTCTGACATTCCTGTAGATATGAAAATTGCAGATGTTCTAAGGCAAATAAAATGAACGAAAGAATACCAAGAAAATCAGGTCAACCTGCAAAGTCAGATAAACATTCTGACTTATATACGGATGAAGATCCAAAAGGCACAATTCATGGTCTTAAATTTGCTACGACAGAAGATGCGAAAGAAAGTGTAAGTAAAATAAAATCAAGTGGTCGTTCACATGCACATAAAATACAAGCAGCAATTGCAATGGAACAAAGAGCAAAAGTAATGGGTAAAGCAGGTGCAGCAGCTGTGTATCGTTCTTTCATAAATTCAATGAAAGAAAAAACGAAAGAGATGCGTGAAGACTGGTCAAACAAATACAAAAAAAGTATTGACTGTAATAATCCAAAAGGATTCTCACAAAAAGCTCATTGTCAGGCCAGAAAGTTAAGAAGTATGGGCAAGAAAACAGAATCAAAACCAGTCAATGAAGCAAGAGTAGACAAGCATGAAGTAAGTGGCAAAGTTGTCATTAATGGCCATGTGTTTTCTGATGCAGGTAAATCTGGTCGTTCTACTTACGGAAGATATTCTACAAAAGACCCAAACTATGTAAAAGACCCTAAAGAAGTTGGTATGCATAGAAATTATAGAAAACCATCGTCATTGTCTTTTTCAACAATAAATGATGCAAAGAAGTGGGTCAAAACACAACCAAAGAAATCACAAGAAGAAATTGATATGATTCATAAAAAACACGCTGACTTTGAAAAGTATATGAATGAAGATGCTCCTGCCAATGCAGTTGGTGGTGGAGCCGTTGCAGGTCTTGGTGTGGGACCACAAGGCGAACCTGGTGTCAACATGAAAAAGAAAAAGAAAGTAATACCTTTTGCAATGTTCGTAAGGAAAACTAAACAATGATTGGTGCAGGTGCAGCGATAAAAGCAGTAGTATATCTTGCAATCGTAGTAGTGATTGCAGGTGGGTTATGGTATGTCACAGGTCTCAGAGAAAACCTTGCCATTGCAGAAATGAATAATCAAAAGTTACAAGATGGCATCAAAGAACAACAAGAATTGATGGTACAAATGAAAAATGACATTGAGCAGATTCAGACCATCAATAAAAATTTACAATTACAAAACGAAAAGCAAAAACAAGATGTTGACAACCTCTCACGCAAATTTGACAAAAGAGATTTTGGTGTCTTTGCAAGAGATAACGCCGAGAAAACAGAACATCTAATTAATCGTGGTACTAAAAATGCATTGAGATGTTTAGAATTGGCATCAGGTGCACCATTAAATGAAACAGAGAAAAATGCAAAATCACCAGTTGAGGCAAACCGTGAATGTCCTTCGCTCATCGATCCTACTTTTAAGCCTATCCTTAATTAGTGGTTGTTCTATTTTACCATTATTTGGTAATAAAACACAACCTATTGAGATACAGCGTAAGGCAGTAGAGAGAACCAATCTTGACTTGCCAATGCCACCTCCTGTTAAGGCCAGAGAAATGCAATGGTTCGTGGTGACGAAAGACAATATTAACCAAGTATGGAAAAAGTTAGAAGAAGATAAAGTAGATTTAGTTTTGTTTGGTTTGACTGACGATGGTTATCAAGAGTTGGCAATGACTATCGCAGAACTAAGAAATCACATTGCAAGTCAAAGAGCAATTATTGTAAAATATAAGGAATACTATGAACCGCCTAAAACTCCTGATAGCAAGTAGTATTCTTGTTGTATTGCCTGGTTGTGCAGTATGGGATGCCTACTTCATGGCAGGTTACGACAATGTTGAATATGCATTGGTGAATAAAGTTAGAACATTCTCCGAGTTAGCAGTTGAAGATTGTAGTGATGTAGAAAAAACAAAAGTCAATGTTGCAAGAATTCATGGTTATGCACTTGAATTGAAAAACTTTACGCAATACATTCCTAATAATGAAGATGCAAATAAATTAGGTAACAATTTGTTTCAATTGACAACACAAACAAAAGACCATTATGCAAAGAATTCAATTGTATCTGAATCTTTTTGCAAGATGAAATTGCAACAAATTAATCGTAATGCCGAAACAATTCAAAAAGTCATAGGAAAAAAACCAAGATGAACAATATTAAAGAAATAGAATATACTTTCAATGAAATCAATCGTGCATATGAAAACAATGAGATTTCAAAAGAAGAATACAAGAATCTTTTAGAAGGTTTAGAGGTTGAAAAGATAGTCACAATGAATGCCGAAGAACTTCAAAGAAAAGAAGAACTGAATAAGCTAATTACTGCCGCAATTACAATCGTTTCCGCAGTAGCATAATGTATCCAGACGAACAAAAAATTCACGATATTGAATTGAAAGTGGGTCTTCTACAAAAAGATGTAGAGTTGAACGACCGTCTTTGCAATAAACTTTCTGAATCAATTACAAAGATTCAAGAACTAAATGTAAATCTCATGCAAATAATTACATTGCATGAACAAAGACACGAGCAACACGAAAAGACAGAGGCCGATTTGAAAGACGATATCAAAGAATTGCATTCTCGCATTACTACCGTAAATCGAGAGTTGCACGAAAGAATTGACCAAGTCGAACGGCACATTACCGAACGACTCGATGCCATTCGTTCTGACCTTGCCAGTCACAAAAAGAACGATGAGCCTAAGGTAACACAGATATTGAAAGAGATGGATCGTTACAAGTGGATGATTCTTGGTGCTGCAATTTCGATAGGTTGGATTCTTGGCAATGTCAACTTAGGTGTTCTCGGTACACTTATAAAATAGTATTGCATTTTTGTTGCAGGTCTGTTATATTATGATTCTATGTCACTCCCTACTGATTCAAAATATGTTCGTCTGATTTCTTCTCGTTTGCGTAATTTCAAACAGAAGAAAGATTACCTATGGAACATGAGTTGTCCCTATTGCGGCGATTCTCAAAAGAACAAAACAAAAGCCCGTGGGTATGTATTTCAGAAGGGCAACAATCTCTTTTACCGTTGTCACAATTGCGGGGTATCTACAAATGTTGGTAATCTCATCAAACAAGTCGATGATTCACTATACAAGGAGTATGTTCTCGAGCGATACAGGTCCGGTGAAACCAATAACACCCGTAGCGCCAACACCATCCTCAACATCACGCCACCGAGATTTGATAAAGTCGCAAAACAAAAAATCTTCGAACACGGCGAATGGTGCGATAGGTTACCAAGTGGACATTTTTGTTTAGAATATTTACGAAAGCGTCAGATACCAGAAACATTCTATGACAAATTAATATTCACTCAGCACTACAAACAATTTTGTGATGCTTTAATTCCTAATCACGGCAAACAAATATTTGATGATGCAAGGCTTGTAATTCCTTTTTACAATGAGTATAATGAATTGATTGCGATATCAGGTCGTGCGCTAGAGATAAGTGATAAGACATTGAGGTATGTGACTATACGCACAAATGAATCTGATGCGAAACTTATCTATGGTATGGATAGAGTAGATTTGAAGAAGAAGGTGAAAGTTGTTGAAGGTCCAATTGATTCATTGTTTTTGACAAATTGTGTGGCCAGTGGCGATGCGAACTTGGCGTTGACGGCAAAAGAAATTGATGCCGAGGAAAAAATATTAATATTTGACAATGAACCACGCAACAAAGAAATCGTGAAGATGATGCAAGATGCAATCAAGTTACGATATAATGTTGTCATTTGGCCAAATCATGTGCAAGGTAAAGACATAAATGAGATGATAATGAATGAAATTTCACAGGATGAGATTGAAAGAATTATAAGTAGTAACACATTTAGAGACATTGAGGCGCAGTTAAAAATGAATATGTGGAAGAAACTATGAAGGTAGAATTAATATCATACACACAACCAGCGATGTATTTTGTTGAGAACACTACAGAATTGGTTGCTTTCTGTGCAAGGGTGTCGAATCCTAGCAATCAATCAAACAAAGAAACATCTGAGAAATTGATTCGTTATCTAATTAAAAATGCCCATTGGAGCCCGTTGGAAATGGTCAACATGTGCTTAGAGATAGAGACAACAAGAGATATCGCCAGACAAATGCTACGACACCGTTCATTTTCTTTCCAAGAATTTTCTCAGCGTTATGCTGATCCAACAAAAGAATTAGATTTTGTTACCCGTGAGGCAAGATTACAAGACGAAAAGAATCGTCAAAACTCCATCGAAACTGCTGACGCAAAGTTACAGGCCGAATGGAGTTATCATCAGAGCAGAGTGATTACTGCTGCGAGAGAAGCCTATACATGGGCTATCAAAAATGGTATTGCAAAAGAACAGGCCAGGATTGTTCTGCCCGAAGGCAATACTGTCTCTCGTTTGTATATGAATGGAACCTTGCGTAGTTGGGTACACTACATACAACTTCGTTCAGCAAATGGCACACAGAAAGAACACATCGAAATAGCAAAAAAATGCGCTGAAGTAATCGCCACGGTATTTCCCATGGCGAATGAATTTGTAGAACAATAATAATTTTTGGAGTTATTGCATGTCTGATATTGTTTACGGCATTAAGGTTGACTATTCCCGTGATGGTCTGTTCGATGAATTAGGTATTAAAAGATTAAAAGAAAGCTATATGAGAGAGGACGAAACCTCTCCGCAAGAAAGGTTTGCATATGTATCGCACTCGTTTGGTTCCAATAAGGAACATGCCCAGCGCCTTTATGATTACTCTAGCAGGCATTGGTTATCTTATAGCACTCCCATTCTTTCTTTTGGGCGCTCTAAGCGTGGTCTTCCTATTTCTTGCTTCTTGCCATATCTTGACGATAGTGCAGAAGGTTTGGTTGACACACTCGCAGAAGTAAATTGGCTCTCAATGTTAGGAGGAGGGGTAGGAATTGGTATCGGCATTCGTAGCGCAGACGATAAGTCTGTTGGTGTTATGCCTCATTTGCGGACTTATGATGCATCGTCACTTGCATATCGCCAAGGTAGAACAAGACGAGGTAGTTACGCTGCTTATTTGGGCATTAATCATCCTGATATTCTCATTTTTCTAGAAATGAGAAAACCCACAGGCGACCAGAATATGCGTTGTCTGAATTTACATCACGGCATTAACATTACAGATGACTTCATGCATCTAATTGAGAAGTGTATGTTAGATCCAAATGCCGATGATACATGGGAACTCAAAGACCCACACTCAGGTGAAGTAAGAGATACAGTACCTGCTCGTGAGTTGTGGCAAAGAATTTTAGAAATAAGGATGCAAACTGGTGAACCGTACCTACATTTCATTGATACTAGCAACCGTCATTTACCTGACTTCCAGAAAAAGTTGGGTCTATCTATCAAACAATCAAATCTCTGTAGTGAAATCATTCTACCAACGGATAGAGAGCGAACTGCGGTATGTTGTCTTTCTTCACTCAACTTGGAATATTTTGAAGATTGGCGAATGGATCCTTTATTCCTCAGAGATGTGGCAGAGATGCTCGACAATGTATTACAGTATTTTATTGACAATGCTCCTGAGTCTGTTAGCCGTGCAAAGTTTTCTGCTTATCGGGAAAGGTCAATTGGAATTGGGGCTTTGGGTTGGCATGCCTACCTTCAGCGTGCTAATATACCTTGGGAATCGGCACTTGCTACTTCCGCTAATCACAAGATTTTTGGACACATTCGCATTGGACTCGACCAGGCGAACATTCAACTTGGAAAAGAAAGAGGTGAAGCACCAGATGCAGTAGGCACTGGCCTTCGCTTCTCACATATGCTTGCAATTGCACCAAACGCATCGTCATCAATTATCATGGGCAATACAAGTCCATCAATTGAACCATTTCGTGCCAATGCATACAGACAAGACACACTTTCTGGTGCATATCTAAACAAAAACAAGTATCTCGACAAAATCATAAAGGAGTTATGTGACAATGACAACAAACTTGACTACAACGAGATTTGGTCCTCAATTATCGCCAATGATGGATCCGTTCAACATCTCGACTTTTTGGATGAGTGGCGAAAAGATGTGTATAAAACCTCGATGGAAATTGACCAAAGATGGTTGGTGGACCATGCAGCTAACCGACAGAGTTACATTGACCAAGCGCAATCTGTCAACCTCTTTTTTCGACCAGATGTTAATGTGAAGTATCTACATGCGGTACACTTTCAGGCTTGGAAGCAGGAACTCAAGACACTTTACTACTGCCGTAGTGAGAAACTTGCAAAGGCAGATAAAGTGTCGAAACGAATTGAAAGAGAAGTTATCAGAGAAATCGATTTGAAACAATTGGCAACAGAAGAAGTATGTTTGGCATGTGAAGGATAAAGGAGAATATATGAATACACTTACAGCAGCAGAAAGTTTGAATACGGCAGTCGCAGGAGTTTTGACTAGAATGACTGGTGCAATCTTTATGACGATGTTGATTGCAGCATTGGCATCACCACTTGCACCATTTATGTTTGGTGGTTTGTTTGGTTATGTTATCATTTTTGCGCCACTTGCAATGAGTTTGTTTATTGCATGGAAAGGCGAATCAATGAGCGAAGAAGCAATTAAGTTTTGGTTCTTTGCATTTGCATCGGTCATGGGTCTCAGTTTAAGTTTATTGTTCTATGCATTTACAACCGCAAGTATTGTTCTTGCATTAGTAGGAACTACAGTATCATTTGGTGCATTGGCATTTTATGGATATTTTACAAAGAAAGATTTGTCTGGCTTTGGTCCTTTCTTGTTCGCAGGTGTCATTGGTCTGATTGTTGCAAGCATTGTAAATATTTTTGTTGCATCAACCGCACTTCAAATGACTCTGAATGTATTGGCAATTCTTATCTTCTTGGGACTTACAGCATATGACATGAATCGTATTCGTGATATGTTTTGGAGTTCTAGTCAAGATGATATTCGTAGGATGCAATGGTTTGGTGCATTGAGTTTGTATATTAACTTTATTAATATCTTTGTGAGTTTATTACAGTTATTTGGCAATAAAGAATAATATGGCATATTCAGCTCAAGTAATTGACCACTACGAAAATCCTCGCAATGTGGGTTCATTCGACAAAAACGATAAAGATGTTGGAACTGGTATGGTTGGTGCACCAGCCTGTGGTGATGTGATGAAGTTACAAATAAAGGTGAATGATGAAGGTATCATTACGGATGCGAAGTTTAAGACATACGGCTGCGGCTCAGCAATTGCAAGCAGTTCTCTTGTCACGGAATGGGTCAAGGGTAAAACACTTGATGAGGCATCAACGATTAAAAATACTAAAATCGCCGAAGAATTGGCGCTTCCTCCAGTCAAAATACATTGTTCAATTTTGGCTGAAGATGCAATTAAAGCAGCTATAAAAAACTACAAGGATAAGTATGTTGACAGTAACACCGAATGCCCATGTTCAAATTAATTCTATTCTTTTGGATGAAAATTCAAAATATGTAAGAGCTTTCATACAAGGTGGTGGTTGTAACGGCTTTCAATATGGTTTTACAACGGAAGACGATAAGAATGAAGATGATTTTGTAATTGAAAACTTGCTTGTTGATGCCATGAGTATGCAGTATTTTGATGGTGCGACAATTGATTATAAGACAGATAAATTACAAGGTTCTTCATTTGTAATTACTAATCCAAATGCAAAATCACATTGTGGATGTGGTTCTTCTTTTGGTGTTTAAATAATGTTCGAAGAAAAAAAGAAGGATGATTATACTCTGATTAAAAACAGAGACCCTGGTCTTCCTTCTTATACTTTTTTTTGGATGAAAGAAAAACAATTAGTGTCACCATACTTTGGTAAAGAAGATGATGCGATGAAATGGAAAGAAAATCAGGAGAAGAAAAACAAATGATAAAGAAGAAACACGATATTACAGATGAAAGAGACAGTTTTAGGCCGTTCGCATATCCATGGGCATACGAAGCATGGTTGAAGCATGAACAGGCCCATTGGTTACACTCAGAAGTTCCAATGCTCGAAGATGTTAAAGATTGGAAGAATAAACTTACAACAGAACAAAAACAATTTCTCACACATATCTTTCGTTTTTTTACACAAGGTGACATTGATGTTGCTGGTGGTTATGTCACAAACTATCTGCCATATTTCAAACAACCAGAAGTTCGTATGATGCTTCTTGGCTTTGCTGCTCGTGAGGCATTGCACATTGCGGCATATTCACACCTAATTGAAACGCTTGGTTTGCCTGATACAACTTACAATCAATTTTTGTCATATCAAGAAATGAAAGACAAACACGACTATGTGAAAGATTTGTCTGCACAGAATACATCCAAAGAAAATACTGCAAAACACATCGCTGTGTTCTCTGCGTTTACTGAAGGTATGCAATTGTTTTCATCATTCATCATGTTGTTAAACTTTCCACGCCATGGTTTGATGAAGGGCATGGGACAAATTGTTACATGGTCGATTGTCGATGAAACAATGCACACCGAGAACATGGTCAAGTTGTTTCGCACTTACATACAAGAAAATAATGAGATTTGGAATGATGAATTAAAATCAGAGATATATAAGATTGCAGAAAAGATGGTCGAATTAGAAGACAAGTTCATCGACCTTGCATTTGAGATGGGACCAATGCTTAATTTGAAGGCTGAGGAATTGAAAGAGTATATCAGATATATTGCCGACCGCAGATTAATTTCTATGGGTATGAAGGGCATATTTAAGAGAAAGAGAAATCCTCTGCCATGGGTCGAGGAAATGATTAACAGCCCAATTCACGGTAACTTCTTTGAGAATCGTGTAACAGATTATGCAAAGGGTGCATTGTCTGGAACTTGGGAAGATGTTTGGGGGAAAGCAGCATGAAAAAATTATTCATAGCAGGTCTTGCATTTGTATCACTCACCGCATTTGCAAATCCATATTCATATAAAATTACAAGAGTCATTGACGGTGACACAGTAGAATTTCAGGCAGACTTTATGCCTGATCCTCTGCCAAAGAAACTATCAATTCGTGTTCTTGGCGTAGATACACCTGAGAAAGGTCATCGTGCAGCATGTCCACAAGAGGCAGCTGCGGCAGAGAAAGCAACACAGTTCACAAAAGATGCACTCAACGCTGCAATCAAGGCTGGTCAATCAATTCAAATTGAGTTGAAGTCACATGACAAGTATGGTGGTCGTGTTCTTGGTGATGTGATTATCAATGGTCAGAAATTGTCTGCCATGTTAATTGCCAATGGTCATGCAAGACCTTACTTTGGCGAAAAGAAATCTTCATGGTGTAACTAATGGCCTCAGTTAAACATAGTTGTGACAATTGTGATTCAGTTTTTACAATTAAGTATGATGAAGAAGAAGTTGCTGACTCAATAAAATACTGCCCATTTTGTGCTGAGATGATAGTGGATGTAGATGAATTAGACGAAGATGATGACGAATGAGTTGGTTATATCAAGGCAGAGTATTTACTGAAGAAGACATTGGTGATAACTATGGATTCGTCTATATCTTAGAGAACAATCTAACAGGTCGTAAGTATATTGGAAAGAAATTTTTTACCAAAGCTGGCTCAAAGACTGTAAAAGGTAAACGAAAGAAAGTTCGAAAGTCTTCTGATTGGTTAGAGTATCATGGTTCAAACAAGATAGTGCAAGAAGAAGTAAAACTAGGCATCCCTTTTAAGAAAACCATTCTTCATCTTTGCAAGACAAGGTCTGAGTGTGCGTATTGGGAAACAGTAGAAATTATTTCTCAATGTGCTTTGGTTCGGGAAGATTACTACAATGATTGGTTGATGGTACGGGTTAGAAAGGATCACCTAAAGCATCTTATCTCAAAGGCAGCACCAACTACTTATGATATTTCAGAAGAAGAAAACCAAATAAAAAGGAAAAGTTAGCAAAATATTCCTTAAATTATGTTGCAAAGCAACAAAAAAGCATATATAATAGTGATGTGACGCTCAAAGAGGTCACAATTTAACCCTCGCTTAATTTAAGGAGTATTACAATGTTTTCATACGCTATCTCTTTCATTGACACCGTTCAGGCTGCCAAGACCAACACTCTCAAAACTATTGTTACTGATG
>Ga0194116_10004362_pt1 | contig 16249 bp, 19 predicted proteins | sample TA2MahsurfametaG_4_FD_148617 | JGI IMG/M metagenome (GOLD analysis project Ga0194116, IMG submission 148617) | Freshwater microbial communities from Lake Tanganyika, Tanzania - TA2015008 Mahale S9 surface | ecosystem: Environmental > Aquatic > Freshwater > Lake | place: Tanzania: Lake...
AAGAGCTGTTCGAAGATGAAAAATGCCATGAGTGGCTCGCCCGTACCAAAATGATGTTTATCGAGTTGCATGACCGCATCAAGCCGGGTTGCACTGAGGCGATGGAGCGTGCCATTGCTCCGCATCATTTCTTGCGCATGCATCACGGTTCAAACTTGATTCTGATTCGGCAGAGTGGCCTGGGGTGAGCCAAACAGATCAGTCAATCGGTCTCGCCTCGTTTCGTCCGGCAGCATATTGCATTAATACAACATAGCATATATGCTCTATATTCATGAGTCGCCAAAAAGAAGATCCAGTGTTCAACCGGCTGGAAGAACTCCGCCTTGAGCGCGGGTTGACTCGACAGCAACTCGCCGAGGCGGTCGGCGTGCACTACCAGACGATTGGCTATCTCGAGCGGGGCGAGTACAGCCCGAGTTTGATCCTAGCTTTCAAGATCGCCAATGCCTTGGACGTCGAGATCCCGGAACTCTTTTCGATCAAGCCATTCAAGAAGGGAGCCTGACGTGTCCGAGCAGCCCAAAAATAAAATTTACTGGACTGGGGTGTTACTCAGAAAGAAGTCGAGACTGCGCTGTCAGCCAACAAACACCCGCGCCTCTATCGACGCTGGGCAAGAAGATCGCTTGTGGTCATGTACACCGTGCTCATCGTTCTGTTGGTCTTTGCCTCCGTGATCGCCAATTACAAAGCGGCAAGCTATATCGCCGCGATCGCGGGAGCCACTCTCATCGGCCTGTTTTTCGCTTTGCGTTTTTCTGTGCGCCTGATTGGAGATGCTCCGACCGAATTACTTGATGAGCGCCTCATCGCCATTCGCGATCGCACCTATTTGACCGCGTACCGATGGCTGTCTTTCGTGATCGGAATAATCTTTGGAGTTGGAATCGTCCAAGATTTTTCATTTGGCATCGAGCGCTGGGGGCCTGTTCTCGTGGCGTTCGTGATGCTCATCGCAGGGCTTCCGAGCATGATCCTGGCTTGGAAGCTGCCGTCAGAGGAGCCATAGTGGATATGCGTTTGTTGGTTTCTGCAATGTTGATCGTAGTCGGGGTGATCCACCTGCTTCCCTTGTCTGGTGTGTTGGGCAGCGCTCGCCTCGGTGCGCTCTACGGCGTGCCGATCGATGGCCCGAATCTCGAAATTCTCATGCGCCATCGCGCCGTGCTTTTCGGATTGCTCGGCAGCTTTCTTGTGTACGCCGCCTTCAAACCCCCGTTGCAAGGAGTCGCCTTGACTGCTGGCTTCGTCAGTGTGGTGTCATTCATTTTTTTGGCGTGGTCCGTCGGCGGCTATAACGCCCAGCTTTCGACCGTGTTCAAGGCAGACCTCGTCGCCCTCGCGTGTCTCGTGATGGGTGGTCTGGCTTGGTGGCGTGCCAACGCGTCAGCTCAGCTCGTATGACGACCGGCTCCTACGTCGTCATTTTTGCAAGCGTACAATCTACCGAAGATCAGGCAGGCTATGCCGCGATGGCCGAAACACTTTCCGCGTGAACGCTGTCGCTGGATCAGCGCCTGTGTTTATCGTACCAACCGATGGTGCCGAGGATCGCGGCGAGCCACTGGCTTGGTCGTCCAAAACCGTGACTCGCTTCGGGCAGGCGCATCAATGCGCTGTCGACACCGCGTAGTTGCAGCGCCTGAAAATACTGCTCTGAATCGCTCATTGGCGTACGCCAGTCTTCCTCACCGGTGATGATCAGGGTGGGCGTGGTCACTTTGCCGACGAGCGATAGCGGCGAGCGGGCCCAGTATTTCTCGGGCTGTTCCCATGGCATGCGCTCGAACCAGTACTGACCCATGAGCGCGCCGATGTCCGTTGTCAAAGTCGTCGACGCCCAATTGATGACCGGACGCTTGACTGCCGCTGCAGCGAATCGATCGGTTTTGCCAATCGCCCAACTAGACAGTACACCACCACCCGAACCGCCGCCGATGTAGAGCCGCCGCGGATCAATGAATCCGCGTGCGACAACGCTATCCACTGCGCTCATCAAATCATCGTGATCACGGCCTGGGTAGGCGAGATGGATGAGCGAGGCGAACTCCTCGCCATAGCCTATGGACCCTCGCGGATTGACGAACAGCACCACATAGCCGGCTGCGGCATAGAGTTGATGCGTGATCGAGAACATCGGACCGTAGTCGAGATGGGGTCCGCCATGAATATCGAGCGCGAGCGGATAGCGGCGACTCGGATCAAAGTTTGGCGGGTAGAGGATCCAGCCGTGAACGCTGCGCCGATCGGCTTTGGACGGAATGCGGATCTCTTCCAACTGACCGATCTGTTTGCCGGCACGCCACTCCGAGTTCATATCCCAAAGCACGAGCTGACGCGACTCACTCCAGAGGGCCAACGTGGCGGGTCGATCCGCCTCAACACTCGGGTAGACAAACCGACCCGCTGCTGCGGAGTAGGTACCGCCGCTCGAAGAGGGCAGCAGTAATCGCGTATTGCCGACTTGTGGCACGAGCAGGCGTGTTTGACCGGCGAGCGTCGCGAGGCCCACACGATTCACCCCCTCATCCTGATAGAGAAAATGAATGCCGCTGCCATCTTCGCGCCAACGTGGCGATGCTGCGTTGCGATCGAGGGATGCAGTGAGATTGCGCGCCGGCTGCTTGCTATCGAGCGGCAGCAGGAACACGTCGGTGCGCTGAAACGAATTGGCGCGCTTGCGCCAGCCAACGTAAGCGAGCGAGCGACCGTCGGGGCTGACGGCTGGACTCGTCTCGAAACCCTCGTCTTTGGTGAGGCGTTGTACTGGCTCGCCTTCGCGCAACGACACCTGCCAAAGATCACCCTCGTTGGCGCGACGTCGCGCAGCCGGATCGGTATCTGCGGAGACGATGATTGACTGCCCGTCGGGCAGCCACGCAGGCGCCTCGTCTCGCGCGCCCCAATCGCCGGGCCCACTCGTCAGTTGACGTTGGCGCCCGCTGCCGAGTTCGAGTACGAAGAGTTGCATGTCGCCGGCCACGAGCCAGCCTTCGCCATCAGCGCGGTAAGGGTAGTCGCGTACGATGCGCGGCGCATTGGCCCACTGTGCACCCTCCGGTTTTTTCGGCAGTTCAAAGAATTCGGGTGCTTTGCGCTCGACGAGGGCCACGAACGCGATCTGCTGGCTATCCGGCGACCATGCAAAACTGCGCGGCGGTTGCCGCAGCGACGAGAGCACCTGCACCCGGCCGTCTGCCAGCGAGACGCGCAGCAATTGGCTGTTCGAGCCTTCTTTCCCGATCAAGGCGATTGATTTTCCATCGGGCGACCAGCGCGCATTTCCGGGCGAGCGGTCCGCACCCACGAGCAGACGCCGCTCGCCATCATCAGCGGCGACCAACCACAACTCGGTGCGTACCCGATCGGTCTGGATGTCACGCAACTGGCGCAGCACGGCTACCGTGCGCCCATCAGGCGATAACTGTGGATCGAGCGGTTGCTCGAGTCGATAAAGATCGAGCGCCTCGACGGGCTTCGCAGCGCCATCGGTGGCGTTTGCGTTCGCTGCCGCAAGGAGAATGGCGAGACCCGCAATCCGGAGAAACGGGGTCAGATTCAAATATTTCATTAAAAACTCCTTGCGGTGAGCGCAATATTATATTGGTTGGATTATCGGCCGGATGGTTGCGCCGCTGAGAGATCGACTGTGAGTGATACGAATCGATTAACACGCCTCGTCGTTCTTCTGTTGTTGGTGATGCCACAAGTCCTCACTGCAGAGCCGTTTCCCAGCTCTTATCGCGCAGCGCGCGATGCAGGTTGGGCGGAAGCCGTGTTGCGCGTCAGCGACCCCAAAGCCTTCATCGACTTCGCCGAGAGTGTGGCTGGCTGGCAGGTCAAGGGACCGATCGAAGGAGAGTGGTGGATCAGCGATGCCGAGGGCGGAGTGGGAGCGATCCGCCTGATCACGCGGCCGCATCAGTCGATGTCGATCGAACGATACCAGCCATGGGAGACAGGCGGTCTTTTCAGCGTGATGACGCGCTCCAACGATTTATCTGCTGCCTACGAGCGTGCACGCGCTTTGGGGTGGGGGTCAGCCAACATTCCCGTGACCCTCGATTTCGGTGGGGTCAAACTTTCAAATGTCGTGATGCGTGGGCCCGACGGAGTCAACGTCGCTATTTACGAGCGGCTGCAACCAAGAATGGCGGACGCAGCGGACCTGCTGAAACTTCGACGACCCTTCAATGCCATGCAAGTCGTCCGTAGCTTGGCAGACGCAAGGCGTTTCTACGTCGACGTGCTGGGTTTTTCGGTGATTGCGACCGGGCGTTTTCAAGCACCACGAGGAACGCCCAGCAATTTCGGAATACCACCCTCTTTGGCCGCTGACGCTGCGCTCGATTATCTGATTTTGGGTGGAACGCCCGCCGGGCCAACGCAAGTCGAGGTCGTGAGTTTTAACGGGCTTGAAGTTGGCGCACGACCTCGCGATCAGCTTGAGTCGCAAGGACTCATTGCTTTGCGTTTTCCGGTCAGCTCACTCGATCGTATGCGTGATCGCCTTGCGGCGGCAGCTTATCCGCATGAAAGCGTACACACGCCGATGCCACCCTTTGGTTCGGTAAAAATGCTGCGGCTGCTTTCGCCCGAGGGTGCGCGCCTCGAATTCTTCGAGCTACCCTGAAATTACCTGCATCATCGATCGACATATTCGTCGGAACTTTGTTGAGGTCCTCTCGTCAAGGATTGAGTCAATTACGAATAGAGGTCGAGAATGAAGGCCATTCTCCGGGGTGTTTTTGTTTTGATTGCCTTGCTCTGGACGGGTGGTATTGGCGCCTGGCTATCCTCGTGTTATCGATCGTATGGGGACTCGGTATGTTGGCGCGGCTCGTGCCGACGCCTGCTACGCGTCATGAACTCATACCCCATCAACGGTACGACCCAGCAAAGCCAGCCGATGGTCGTCGAGACCTCGGCATCCGTTCCAAGATTTTCGATCCATGAAATTTCGAGAAGCAGACGGAAGCTGACAAAAGAAAACGTGAAGATGTAGCTGCGAATCATCCATTCGCGATGAATGTCGATGTGCCGCCTTGCGGCTGCGAGCAGCGCGTTGCCCGTGGTTACCAGCCAGAAGACACCGCCGACAAACAGCACGACACCGAAGGTCCAACTCTCCGTGTGAAATGCCAACTGCAATGCAGTCGCGGCACTCAGCGCGACACCCACGGTGTAAAGCCGACCCGTCCACTGATGAAACTGCATGTGACGCTGGCGCAGGCCTGACCAGAACTGGAAAGGCCCGACCAGCAGTGCGAGAGAACCGCCGATGACGTGAGTCAGCAGCCACCCCGATCGATCCCAAAATCGTCCGTAAGAGATCTCGCTGACGTCGAAGTAAGGAAGCGCGTCGTCGACCCAAAAGAGCAGCGAAAGCAGGACGATGAGAGAGATGGCGGGCGTGGTGAGCGCCCGCCGTCGACTCAAAAACGCCATCCGAACGACACCGTGATCGCCAACGGTTCATAGTCCGCCTTGATTCGGCCCACGGCGCCTTCTTCGCCATTCATCTCGGCATTGGATATCAAAAGATATCGAACGCCGGTATCGACGAAGGCGCGCTCCCCCAATGAATATCGAGCGCCGAGCAGCGCCTGAACGCCCGACCCTGAGCCACTGAAAGAGCGCTCCACGCCATTGCTTTCGAAATCGAGGTCCACCTCGGTGGCGTAAACGGCGCCGACGCCCGCGTAGGTTCGCGTGCGGGGTGAGCCGAAGAGGTCGAACTCGCGCAATGCGTTGACGGCAATGCTCGTCGAAGCATAGTTGCCATCGCCCGATGGCAACCCCGGACCGCCGGCCACGAGGCTGAAGACGGGGTGGTCGACGGACTGGTACATGAACTCGGCTTCGATGCGCCACGCATCGCCGACGTAGCGACCGATCGCACCGCCCGCAAGGAAGCCGGTATCGAGCGGCAAAGTGGGGGACACGACGCCAGAAACCCCGGGTCGGGAGAAGGCGATCTGTTGATCCGACTGCGTGACCAAGCCGAAGCTGCCCGTGGCATACCATTTCTGCGGTTCGTCGGCCGTCACCGTACCGCTTGCGCCCGCTAGGACGACAAGAGCCAAGGCCGGCACCTTCCGAAGGCCCGACACTGCATTACTCAATCCCGAGATACCCAACATAAAATCACTCCGTGTGAATTTGAACCAACAAATGCCATCGCGGCTCTATGCCTGCGATGCTGCGTCGGACCCGGATGCTACGTCCTTGGTTGCAAGATTCATCTGCCGATGAACGAACGGTTGGAGTAATGAACGAGTGGCGGCTGAAAAAGATAAACCATTGATTCGCTTTGATTTTGTCGAGCCGTCATATTTGCTGGCGGTAGGCGCCCTGCTGCTTGCTGCCTTTGTCGCACTGGGCAGTGACCTCGGGCTGCAGGCCCCCGTCCTGCTGATCGGCTTGGCTTGGGGGCTGCATCTTTCGATTGGTCTAGTGGCTCTTCGAACGAGTGTGATCGGGCTCTCGCGCTGGCAGGTGACTGCGAACTGGCCGGATCTACTCTTGCTCGTGGTAGCGGGCCTGCTCGCTTCGTTGGTGCTCGCTCCGGTGTCCTTCGCCGTCGATCAGTTCTTGATGGCGCGTGGCTTCGTGACGGACGACGAGCCGCTACGTCATCCCGGGCAATGGCCGATCGGCATCTTGGAAGAATGGACCAAGGTGGCAGGTCCTGCGCTCTTGGTCTCGATACTGCTCGGCTTGCCTGCGTGGTTTGCGCGCCGCCGGACGTCGGTGCCTGCACCAGTTCCGCCGTCAGTTCCAACGCCCGCCGCCGATTCAGCCGTTATGCCTCAGCAGTCGATTGCCAGCGAATCGTGCCTGCAGCGTCTACCGCCTGCGCTGGGCACCGATCTGATCGCCGCGCGCGCGGAGCTGCAGTACGTGCGCATCTACACGACCCGCGGAGACGCGCTGATTCTCGGCGCTCTTAAAGATATTGCCGAGCAGCGCCAGGACGGACAACTCGTGCATCGAGCTTGGTGGGTCTGCAGTAATCACGTGCGAACGTTGCGTCGACGTGGCGCGCGCTGCATGATGACGTTGTCGAATGGACTTGAAGTTCCGGTCAGCCGACGACGGCAGCAGGCTTTGATCAACCAGTTTGGTGTCAGCACGACGCTGAATTGAAGGGCAGGCTCATGAATCCCTATCTGTACATCGTCCCAGTGTTTTTTTTGATGATTGCGACGGAGTACTGCCTTGCGCGGATCCGCGGCCGCGCTCTTTACCGATTTCAAGACACGGTCACCTCGCTCAACGCCGGTCTCGTCAGTCAGTTCATCAACGTGATGGGCGGCGCTTTCAGCGTGTACATGTACTCCATGCTTGTCGGGCAATTCGGTCTCTTCAGTTGGGATGCCAGCAATATCTGGGTCTGGGTCTTCGCGCTCGTTCTGTACGATTTTTGCTACTACTGGGTTCATCGAGCGGGACACGAAGTCAATTTGTTTTGGGCTTCGCATGTCATTCACCACAGCAGTGAAGACTTCAATCTCGCCACCGCCTTGCGCCAGTCTGCGACCGGCTTCTATTTCAAGTGGGCGTTCTATCTTCCGCTGGCCATACTCGGTATCCCGACCAAAATATTTGTCGTGGTCGCGCTGATCGATCTTTTGTACCAATACTGGGTGCACACCCAGCTCGTCGGTCGCATGGGTTTGCTCGAGCGTTTTCTGGTGACGCCGTCGAATCACCGCGTACACCACGGGCAAAACGACTACTGCATCGACAAAAATTATGGCGGCATTCTGAGTATCTGGGATCAGCTGTTCGGCACTTATGCCGATGAGCGCCCCGACGAGAAAGTCATCTACGGCGTGCGCAAGCCCTTGCACAGCTGGGATCCGGTCTGGGCGAACATCCAGCATTACTTTGTCATCGGACGACTCGTTCGATCCGCCAAATCGTGGCGAGAGAGGTTCCTGCACATTTTTGGCCCGCCACGCGGGTCGTTGCATCTCGAAGCTGTCGGTGAAAAACCTTTCGACCCCGAGGCGTTTATCCCGTTTGCGACGCCGTATACGTCTCGCATGAAACTCATCGGCATGGCGTCCACGGTTTTGGGCACGGGCATGCTGATGTTGCTGTATGTCATCGATGCTCAACTGGCACTGCTGCAGAATCTGGCTTATTCAGCAGTGATGCTCGCGTTTCTCAGCTTTGTCGGCCGACTGTGGTTGCAACCCGAGATGATGGGGTCTTCCCGTTAACAGTCTCGCTTTGACCGACGCCGTGCTTTGCGCTGCCACGTGTTATGTGGCGCTACGCTCGACACATGGGCCGTTGTTCCGTAGTGCAGCTGCCTTGTTTTCGATTGCGGCGTTTCTTGGCGTCTTGCGATTCTCGGAAATCCATCCCGCCGAAGCTCCCCACACGTTCGTCTCGATGATTGCGGGTGTGGCAGCTTTTCCGGGGCTGGTAACGTCCGTGATGTTTCCAGATTCGTCGATCGCTCGACACTGGCGAGTGTCTTGGTTGTTTTTGCTGTTGGTCGCTGCGGCGGGTGTGCTCATCGTGATGACTAGCGGCTCGCGCCTTTATCTGAATGCCTGTGCGCTGCTTGCAGTCGCGGGCGTCATCTATGTGTCTCTGCGTGATCGTCGCTGGACGCGTGTTTCGTCGGCAGCAATCATGTTGATCGGACTGCTGTGCTTTGCACTCAAATTCTCTCCGACCACCGCACTGCAGCCCGCGGACATTTTGCATCTGGCTTTGGCGGCTGGATGGCTCGGGCTTCATCGGTCTTGAGAAGTGTGTGTTGTCTATAGGTAAAGTGGTCGGATGGAATCTTTGTTCGTTTCGACCGGTGTAGTCGCGCTGGCCGAGATCGGCGACAAGACACAGCTGTTGGCCTTCATTCTCGCTGCGCGGTTCAAAAGACCGTTGCCGATTATTCTCGGCATATTGGTGGCTACATTGGTCAATCACGGGATTGCCGGTGCTTTGGGGGCCTAGATCACCGCGACAGTCAGTCCCGATATTCTGCGCTGGGTGCTCGGCCTGTCTTTCATCGGCATGGCGATCTGGACACTGATCCCCGACAAAATCGAAGACGAAGAAACCCGGATCGCTCAAAAATGGGGCGTGTTTGGTGCGACGCTGGTGACCTTCTTTCTTGCCGAGGTGGGTGACAAGACGCAAATCGCAACAGTCGCGATGGCGGCGCATTACGCAACGCCGGTGCTGGTCGTGATCGGTACGACGCTCGGCATGTTGATCGCCGACGTGCCGGCCGTTTTTGTCGGTGACAAGCTCGCATCACGGATTCCGATGAAGTTGGTGCATTCCGTGGCTGCCATGATCTTTGCGCTACTCGGCATTGCGACGCTGCTGGGGGCAGGGTCAAGTTTCGGATTAGATTAAGATAGATACCAATACTAGTTGACTCACAGTAATGTAAGAACTACAGTACTGACATGAGTGAGCTCGCCCGTAAATTCCAACGAGACCTGAACGCCGGTCTGGTCGCGCTCGTGCTGCTTGGCGTACTCGCCGAGTCGGACGAGGACCTTTACGGCTACGACATCGCCAAGCGACTGCAGCGCGCCCGCGAGGGCGATCCGCTCTTCAAGGAAGGCACCATATATCCGGTACTGCGCTCGCTGGCCGCCTCGGGCTGGTTGTCGAGCCGGATCGTGCCGTCTTACTCCGGCCCACCGCGTCGCTATTACCGAATCACCGATGAAGGCCGAGCCGTGCTCGCCGAATGGCGATCGGTATGGCGCGAGACGCGTGATTTCGTCGATCAGTTCACCGGCCCGTCGCCGTTGACCGAAGCCAGCTCCCAGGACGCTTAACCATGAACGCTGCAGACGCCAACATGCCGCGAAGCATCAAAGAATATCTCGACTCTCTGCGTGCTGCGCTTGAGGGTGCTGACCCTGCGCTCATTCAAGACGCCCTGAGCGACGCCGAGACCCACTTACGCGCAGAATGCGCAGCTCGTCCCGGCGAAACAGAGCAAGCCGTGCTGCAATCGATCGCTCAGAGCTACGGTTCGCCCGCCGACGTCGCCGCCGCATACCTAGAAATCGATCGCACGGTGCAGGCGGCTCTCGCACCATCCCCGCGTTCGTCCGCTAGTCGCCCTCCGTCCACGCCGCAAGGCGCCGTCAAACGTTTCTTTGGCGTCTTCGGTGACCCTCGTAGCTGGACTTCCTTGATGCTGCTATTGATCTCGCTGTTTACCGGAATCTTCTATTTCACGATCGCCGTCTTGGGGCTGTCGCTGTCCCTCGGCTTGTCGATCCTCATCATTGGCATACCCTTCTTCATCGGATTCATTGGTGTCTCGCGCTTGCTCGGTCATGTGGAAGGGCGCTTGGTCGAAGCGATGACCGGCGAGCGCATGCCGCGGCGCTCACCGGCAGCCAACACTAGCGGGTGGCTCGATCGTCTCAAAAATATCTTTGGCGACCTCCGTACCTGGACGACGATCGCCTATCAGCTGCTCGCGCTGCCGCTCGGTGTCATCTATTTCTCGGTCACCGTGACAGGTCTTGCAATGGGTCTCGGATTGATCGGTCCTGGCATATTGATCATGCTGCGATCCCTCGCGCTCGATCTGGGTCTCGATCCTGACCTCAATATTCAAATCTGGGGCGCCTCGCCTGAGCCCACATCAATTGAAGCTACCCTGCTGTCGATCGCGACCATCGTTTTCGGTGTGCTGTTCCTGACGGCCACGCTGCATCTCGCGCGCTGGCTCGGGCGGATGCACGGACGCCTCGCCAAGCGCCTGCTCGTCAGCGCCGCTGCATGATAACGACGGACCTCGTTTTCGTGCGCTGACGCGCCGACGCGCGCTAACGACTGCTTCAATATCCTCACCGTCGACACCACGTTAGTTCCTGCCCTTGGGAAAGTCGTGGTTCGCGAAGCCCGAAGCGGCGAACGGTTCTCGTTCGCCACCTCAGCGGTGAAGGGATCGTTGGGGTTGGTATTGGAAACACTAGCTTCGGGCTCTTTTATCACGCAGATATACTTTCCCCTTCAATCAGGGGGAATGCGATGTCTGCGTTCATCAATCGCCGAACGGCTGTCGCCGGGATTGCCGCCACAACGGCCTCGTCGCTGTGGTCCGGATCCGCCAGCGCAACGAGCGGTACGCCCGCTGTTGCGCCTGCAGTGGTCGACGCTGCTGCACTCAAAGTTCTCGATGACGCTGCACAAAACTTGCTGCAGCTGTTCCCCGAAAGTGCGACCTCGCTAGGGGTCGATCGAGGTGCCGATTCACGCCTGCGATCGCGTCTGGCAGATCGATCTGTTGCCGGGCAGCGCGCCATTGCGGCACGCCTGCGGCGCGATCTCGCAACAGTCGATGCCATCGATTTAAAGCCGCTGTCTCATGCCGTCAAAACCAGCGTCGAAGTGGTGCGCAGTGCCTATGCGACATCGCTTGAGGGCTTTGCACTTCCGTATGGTGACATCACCGTAGGCGGTTGGCGCAATACACCCTATGTCGTCATCCAGAACGTCGGCGCCTATCTCGACGTGCCGCGTTTCCTCGACAGCGACCACCCGATCGATGCGCCGAGCGATGCCGAGGCTTACCTTGAGCGTTTGCGTCAGTACTCCCGCCAGCTTGATGGCGAACTTGAGCGTATTCGAGCGGCGCGCGAGTCGGGGCTCGTTCCTCCTGCTTTTTTGCTCGACAAGGCGCTCACGCAACTCAAGCTGTCAGCGAAAAGCGCCAGCGAGGGCGGTGTACTGGTCGACTCGCTCCTGCGCCGTACTCAGGACATGCGCGGTAACTGGGAGCGTGACGCCAAAGCGATCGTGACGGGTGACGTCGTTCCTGCCCTCAATCGTCAGATCAATGAAATCGAAGCCGCTCGCAAGTTGGCGACCGATGATGCAGGCATGTGGGCGAGACCTCATGGTGAAGAGTTCTATCGCTGGGCGCTGAAAGCTTCGACGACTACGGCGATGACGCCCGATGAAGTTCATACCTTGGGCTTCGAAGAGCTGGAGCGTCTGCACGCGCAGATGGAGGTGATCATGCGCGGACTCGGCTTCACCGCGGGCTCCGTGGGCGAGCGCATGCAGTCCATCGCCAAAGATCCGCGATACCAATTTGCCGAGGGCGATGCGGGTCGCGCCGAGATCATGGCTTTCATCGACGCGCGATTACGGTGGATCCGCAAGCAAATGCCGCGGGCCTTTCACACGCTCGTCGATCCAAACATGGAAGTGAAGCGTTTGCCGCCCGAGGAAGAGCCCGGGGCACCAACAGCTTATGGTGGTGCGGGCTCCATTGATGGGCGAATACCCGGCCGATTTTGGATCAACCTGCGCACTACAGGTTTGCACAGCCGGTTTGCTTTGGCGGATCTCGCCTTTCACGAGTCGATTCCCGGCCATATCTGGCAAGGCGAGTACACACACGCGATGCCGAGAATTCGCCAGTTGCTGGCCTTCAACGCCTATTCGGAGGGATGGGCGCTCTATGCCCAGCAACTGGCTGATGAGCTCGGCGCCTATGAAAACGATCCGGTCGGCAAGTTGGGCTATCTGCAGGCAATCTCGTTTCGTGCCTGTCGACTCGTCGTCGATACGGGAATCCACGCCAAGCGCTGGACCCGCGAGCAGGGTGTGAGATTCTTTGTCGAGAGGAACGGCTCGAATCCGCTCGAGGTGGCGAGTGAGGTGGACCGTTACTGCTCATGGCCCGGTCAAGCTTGCGGGTACAAGGTGGGGCACAGCGAGATCAACCGCCAACGCGAACTCGCCCGAAGCAAGCTGGGTGCTCGGTTTGATGTTCGCGACTTCAACGACACCGTGCTTCGCGGGGGTAATGTGCCGCTTGATGTGCTCGGGAGCAATGTTGCGGAATATCTTCGTCGATGAGCGATCAAGACGATCAACCGCGCTTATCCAAACGCCTGAGTGAACTCGGTCTCTGCTCGCGTCGCGAAGCCGAAGAATGGATCGTCAATGGTTGGGTTCGTGTCGACGGTGTCGTGGTCGATGTTCTCGGTAGCCGTGTAAGTCGGGCTGCCCGTATCGAGGTCGACCGTCGTGCGCGCGAGCAGCAATCGGAACTCGTCACGGTCATCCTCAATAAGCCGATTGGCTATGTTTCCGGGCAGGCGGAAGACGGCTACGAGCCTGCCACGGTGTTGATCCGACCGGAAAATCGCTGGAGCGGCGATGGCTCGGGCCTGAGTTTCGATCCCAAGCATCTTTTGGGTTTGGCGCCCGCGGGCCGCCTCGATATCGACTCGACAGGTCTCATGGTCTACACGCAGGACGGTCGTGTCGCCAAGCAACTGATTGGTGGTAACGATGTCGAGAAGGAATATCTGGTTCGCGTACAGGGCGCGTTGTCTGATGATGGGCTCGCGCGTTTGCGTCACGGAATGATGCTCGATGGCGTGAAGCTGAAGCCGGCGCGAGTCGCGTGGCAAAACGAGGATCAGCTGCGTTTTGGGTTACGCGAGGGGCGCAAGCGTCAGATTCGTCGCATGTGCGAGATAGTCGGGCTCAAGGTCACTGGCCTGAAACGCATTCGTACGGGCCGGGTCATGCTCGGCGCACTGCCAGTCGGTCAATGGCGTTATCTCGGAACCGACGAGGGGTTTTGATAAACCGAAGTCGGTTTCTTGACGCTTTTAATGGGGCGTACCTTCGATTTGGATCATTCCGGAACGTACTCTTTGAAATCGCGTGTTAGCCTCATTTTCGATGAAAAAAGCCCTCGCCTCCGCCGTTGCGGTTGCTACTGTATTGTTCGCTGGCTGCACGCCGCAAACCGCGCTGCTCGAAAGCTTCGTCCCCGAAGACACCAAAACCATCATCCAAAGAGTCGCGAAGGACGTTCCGTTGCCCGAAGGCAGTTCCGTGTCTCTCAACGGCACGGTCATCACCGGCTCGGGTAATAACTGGGTCGGTCGAATAGAGCTTTCCGATCCACAGACGCCCGGCGAGTTGATGCGTTTCTTCGTGAACGGTACGGTCGCCGCGGGCTGGACTTTGACGACCACCACGATCGCCCGAACCATCACGCTTACCATGGAGCGTAACGGCCGCCGAGCGACCATCCTGATCGACGGTGCTTTGGCGGTTTCGTCAGGCGGTCTTTTCGGGCTGGGCGGTGGCGGTCAGGGTGGCAGCACTCGCGTTTCCATCTCCGTCAACCACGAAGGTGCCGTCGAAGACCAGACGCCATTCCGCATTTTGGCGCCGGTAGTGGGCGGTGGATCGTCCACGTTCAACATACCGGCGGCGCTGCCGCCGACGGCTGGCACTTTGCCGACCGAGACCGCGCTGCTCGGGCTTATTGCGACGAGTGGGGCGGTTTCGCCCCAGAATTGAGATCGCCTGGCGCGCCTCGCGAAAGTTCGTAGGCGCAGATGTTGACGGTGGCCGCCAGGTTCAGCGACTCCACACCCTGACCACCCGGCACCGAAAATATCGCGCCGCGGCTGGCCGCAATCATCTCCGCCCCTGCCCCGCGCGACTCGCTGCCAAACATGTAGCAGTCGAAATCTTTGAACGAACCCGTTGCGATCGATGATCCACGGAGGTCGAGTAGCGCACTCCGAGGGTATCGGGCTTGCACTGTCTCGAGGGTGACATCGGTCTCAAAGGGCACTTTGAAGATTGCCCCCATGCTCGCTCGTACCACTTTCGGGTTGTAGGGCTCCACGCTATCGGGTGACAACAGGCAACGGAACCCGCCGAACCAGCCGAGCGTACGCAGGATCGTGCCGAGATTGCCGGGGTCCTGAATCTGGTGCAGATAGATGGCGCGCTCGCCATCTTCTCGGGCAGGCGGCGTCAGCATGGGCACGACTGCGATCACGCCTTGAGGCGAGCGGGTCTCGCTCAACTGCGACATCTGTCTGGCGTTGAGGGTTTCGATGGCGAGTTGCCGGGGAAAACCCGAAGGCAGACCGGCAGCAAAATATTCTTCGCTGACCAAAACTCTTGCTGACGCGAGCTGCGGTCGATGCGTGAGCGCCTTGCCAAGTTCCAGAGCCAGATGCTCGCCCTCGGCAAAGAAAAAGCCGAAGTCGTCGCGATATTTTTTGTGTCGAAGTTTTTTGAGGTCGTCGAAGTTCATGTCCATGCCCGCCCTCATGCCAGTGCCCGCTGCATGGCCTGGCCACTGATGCTCGCTGCTACGGCCTCGGCGAGTTTGATGCCGTCGACCCCTGCCGACAGAATGCCACCGGCATAGCCTGCGCCCTCGCCACCCGGGTAGAGGCCCTGCAGGTTCAGACTCTGTAGACTGGTGGCGTCGCGCGTGATCCGCAGCGGCGAGGAGGTACGGCTCTCTATGCCTGTCAGCACGGCGTCCTCGCGATCAAAACCGCGAATCTGCCGACCAAAGACCGGCAGTGCTTCGCGCATCGCTTCGATGGCATCATCGGGCAGCAGCGGAGCGAGATCGGTGAGTTTGATACCGGGTTTATAAGAGGGCTCGACCTCGCCCAAAGAAATCGACGGCCGCCCGGCAATGAAGTCGCCCACCAGTTGCGCAGGTGCAGAATAGTCACTGCCGCCGAGCGCGAACGCGAGCGACTCCAGCCGCTCCTGTAACGAAATACCTGCAAGTGGGCCGCCCGGAAAATCTTTTGCAGGGTCGATTCCGACCACGATGCCTGCATTGGCATTGCGTTCGTTGCGAGAGTATTGGCTCATCCCATTCGTGACCACGCGCTCTGCTTCTGAGGTAGCCGCGACGACGGCGCCGCCCGGACACATGCAAAAACTGTAGACCGAGCGACCGTTGTCAGCGTGGTGCACGAGCTTGTAATCCGCAGCGCCGATGGCCGGGTGACCCGCGAATCGCCCGAGGCGTGCCCGGTCGATGAGTGACTGCGGGTGCTCGATCCGAAAACCGATGGCAAAAGGTTTGGGCTCCATGAAAACTTTTCTGTGTTCGAGCATGCGAAAGGTGTCGCGCGAGCTGTGCCCCAGTGCAAGAACCACGTGCCGCGAGGCGATGAATTCGCCGTTATCGAGCAGGACACCGCGCATCGCACCCTCTTCGATGACAAGATCAACCACCTTGCTTTCGAAGCGGATCTCGCCGCCGAGTTCGATGATTTCATTGCGCAGTTTCGCCACGACCCCGGTCAGTCGAAACGTGCCGATATGCGGCTTGCTGACGTACATGATCTCGGGCGGTGCACCGGCACGCACGAATTCGCGCATGACTTGTCGACCGAGATAACGCGGATCTTTGATCTGACTGTAGAGCTTGCCGTCGGAAAAA
>Ga0194116_10004364_pt1 | contig 16245 bp, 9 predicted proteins | sample TA2MahsurfametaG_4_FD_148617 | JGI IMG/M metagenome (GOLD analysis project Ga0194116, IMG submission 148617) | Freshwater microbial communities from Lake Tanganyika, Tanzania - TA2015008 Mahale S9 surface | ecosystem: Environmental > Aquatic > Freshwater > Lake | place: Tanzania: Lake Tanganyika...
AAATAATCGGACTTATTATAATATATTTAAAATATCCAAGATTTTTTTTCTTTTGATTAAATTTTGAAGATTTGTAAAAATTTACAAAATTTAAAATTTTGATGAGAATTCCATCAGTACGATTATCTTTGGATTACATAAATCGATAATTTATTTTAATATTTATAATTAAATATAAAAAAGACAAAAAAATTTTATTTTATAAATTAATGAATTTTTGATAATATTAAAATACAACTAACAAATTATTTTTGAATACCTTTAATATTTAAAATATTCATCATTTGATCCAAATCTATCTACTAAAGATAAATATAATGAATGTATCGAATTTAAAGCAAAATCAAAATCTTTTTTAATAATAAAAGCAACCAGACAAAATGGAAATTAAAAACACTTTAAATCAAATTTTTCATAATCCATCTAAAATTTTCCAAACTTCTGAACCTCCAACTCCTAGAAATTTTCTTTCTGATATTCATGATCAACTTTTTTCATTACTCTCCCCGTTATTTATATTTATGCTTTTCAGGTTTTATAAACAACTTCCACTAGAAGAATATGGTAATAACAGCATTACAAGAATAAAACAAAAAGACGAGATAAAAAAACCTAAAAAAAACTTGCCTACTAATATAATTGATTACATTTCTAGAGGATTAGCAATCGCTTTTCTTATTTTTTATTTAAATGACTTTTTCCTAAGCTTAAAATTATCAGGTACAGATTTCAAAACAAAAGCTCTTTTTGGAATAAAAGTTCTTACACTAATTTCTTATTTTTTCTTAACTGTTAGTGCGATTCTATCCCCCCATCTTACTTGGTTTATGATTGCAAAATTGCTTATTTCAATGATCGTTTTAGAGAGGGAAGGAAGTTGGATTTTTTTTATGTTAAATGTTATTTTAACTTTTATAAATATGATTGGACTCCAACAAAAGCCTTGGAGAAGATACTTTTCTTATTATTCATTTGACATTTTCTCAAGATTCATTTGTTTTACAATGACATTGAGATTGATAGTAAACTTTTTCTTCTAATATATATATTTAAGTTTTCCTAAATTTTAAATTCAAATATCAATAAAGAAGGAATTTTATGAATTAATAATACAATATTAAAGCTTTTTTCAGAAAATTGCTTACTAATTTTAATTGGATTTAAAAGATTTATTATACATTAAAAGATAAATTAATTAGCATATTCGAATTAATTAAGATAAATGAAAATATAATTATAAATTAATAAAATATAAATTTTTATTACAAATTTTAATGTATCATCATTTAAACTGAATTTACTTAATCTTTTACAATGAATTGAGATACTTTTATTGCTTATTCATATATTTCTCAAATAATAAATATTTAAAAACTAATAGAAAGAAGTTGAATTTAGAAAAGATTTTGTTTTCCTTCTAAAAATTATATTGATATCATATTTAGGGCTTTTCTAGTAGTAAAATATTATTTCTCTTTTATTAAAAATTGAATATATAACATTTAAAATCAAAAAAAAGAGCAGAATTTTTAAAAAAATTGAGAATTATCTTAAGATATTACAGAAGATAAAACAATAATTATATGTTATTAAATCTTTTTGATTATTTGTTGATTAAAAAATTATGCATTCAAAAAATTTACTTGAATTGGTTGGATTTGATGACCTTTTATATATACTTTACATTATTCTCAATCTTTATTTTAAATAAAATAAATTGATTATTTAAAACAAAAATTATTCATATTAAATAAAATTTTTATAATTTTATACAAAGTTTAATCTCTATTTTGCTAGAAGAATTGAAATTCAATCAGTAATATTTTTAAATTTTATTTATCATAAAAATGTCAATGGGATTTAGCTCAGTAAATATTAATTATCTTTAAAGTCGTAGTTAATAAAGAAGATTGATTATTTATAAACCATAAAGTATAAATAACAAGATTAAATTAATTCCTTTATTGAATTTTAAAATTAATTTAAAATTTTATGTTAGAATTCACGTTTATTATATATTTTTATCAGTTTTTTAATTTAAAAATTAAGTAAGAATTATTGTAATATCAATTTAAGAGATTTTAAATTCAATAAAAATAATATCTTTAATTAGAACAATTTTTTAATACTACTAAAGCCATTAATAAACATATGATAATATTTTATAATCCATAAAAATCTCAATTCAATAAATTTTAATCATTCAAAGTTTAATACAATTCTTTTTTTCATCATAATAACTGATTAAAGAAACAAATAACAAAAACATTTTTGATTATATAAATGATAAGTAGAAGTAAATTATAAAAATTTAAAATGAACAAAAATCAAGTTTCGGAAAAAACTTCATTGAAAGCTCTACTTCTTGTAGGAGGATTTGGTACAAGATTTAGACCTTTGACACTATCAAAACCAAAGCCTTTAGTGGAGTTTATAAATAAACCCATAATGTGTCATCAAATTGAGGCTCTTAAAAAAGTAGGAGTTAATGAAGTAGTTTTAGCCATTAATTATCAGCCTGAGAAAATGTACGATTTTCAAAAATGGGCAGAAGAAAAATATTCAATCAAGATTACATTTAGCAAAGAACAAGAACCTTTAGGAACTGGTTAGTAGATAAAACATTAATTCTATATTTTATTAAAATAGTTAAACAGGAACCGCAAAATTAATTTTAAATTTTATGATTTTCTATTTCTCACAAAATTATTTACTTTTTTTTATTATTATCCTTTATCCAAAAAATCTTATAAACGCAAAATAAAATCTATAATTTAGAAAATTTAATTTTTTTAGCTGGTCCTATTGGTTTAGCGAAAGAAATATTAAAAGACACTGAAGAAGAAATTTTCATATTTAATTCAGATGTAATCTGCAGATTTCCTCTTCAAGAAATGCTTGATTTTCATAGAAAACATGGTAAAGAAGGAACAATCGCAACAACAAAAGTAAAAGATCCTTCAAAATTCGGAGTTATTTTAACTGATGAAAAAAAAAGATATTAAGCTTTATAGAGAAGCCTCAAGAATTTATAAGTGATAATATCAATGCAGGATTGTATATATTCAATAAGAAATTTTTGGAAAGAGTCAAACCAGTTCCTACATCTATAGAGAGGGAAGTTTTTCCAGAAATGGCAAAAGATGGAGAATTATATATTTATGAATTAGAAGGTTTATGGGCAGATATTGGCCAACCCAAAGACTATTTACATGGAACCAATCTTTATCTAAATGATCTAGCTAAGAGAATTGCAGAAAAAAACGATAAAAATATTGCAACAGATGATTTACCTAAATTGGCTACAGGCACTAATATAACTGGAAAAGTTATAATAGTAAAATTAATAAATTTTCTAATATAAAGAGATTTTACTTATTATTGAAGCTGAAATCTATTAGAAATTTCTCATAAAAAATTTTTAATACTCAAATTTTTTAATTTAAAAATTAAAGCATCCTACTGCCCAAATAGCAGAAGACTGTTTAATTGGTCCAAATGTCGTAATTGGAAGTTTTGTAGAAATTAAAAGTGGAGTAAGAATTAAAAATGCAGTATTATTTGATAAAGTGATTGTTAACAATAGCGCCTTTATTGATAATTCTATAATAGGTTGGAAATCTCAAATAGGAAAATGGAGTAGAATTGAAAATCATTGTATCTTAGGAGAAGAAGTAAATATACATGCTGAAATTTCAATAAACAATACTATTGCTTTACCAAATATATCTGTTAAAACGAACGTAAAAGATCATATAATGTTATACTAAGAAAAATAAAGAATAAATGATGTTTAATTAATTTAAATTTTTAATTAATTCATAATTTTAGAGAATAATGTAAATTAACAAAGTTTTGCAAATTTACTCTTTCCCTATAATTAAAATTGTGATTTTTTATTATAATTTCCAAAAATTTTTGTAATTTCCATTAAAAGGGTTTATTTTAATAATAATATTAAAGAGTAAATTTCATTTTTTTAGTAATAATAAGAAAATTTTTCTTAAAATATAAATAATATTTTTATTTAAAATTCAAATTTAAATTCTTTTCTTGAAATCACAAAATAATAGAAAATGGAAGATTTTACTATAGTAAATAAAAATTCAAAAAAAATTAAACATAAAGAAAATAATAAAGCATTCCATAAATATGAATTTAAAGTTGATATAATAGATCAATTCTCAAGTAATTTTTTTTAAATCTCAAAAAATTATTAAATTAATTTCAGAAGGTGACTATTTTAATCACTCTTTTACTGATATTAGTTTTTACGCAGATAGAATTTTTAGTTTAGAAAACCTACAAGAAACAAATAATTTTCTTTTAAAATCCTTTTCGAAAATATTTAAAGAAAAGGCAATAAATAAATCAAATATTTCTTTAGGTAAAAATATAAATAATGTCGATGATAATTTTTATGAATTTTTCAGTGAATCAATACTTCATGACAAAAATCTTACAGAAATTTCTGAATTTTTAAAAGGAAATTTAAATTTCTTAAATAAATTTTTAAAAGAGACAAATGAAATAATTTTCATGAATACAAATGACTTTTTCACAAAGCTAATAAACGAAATAAAAAAAAACACTTTTTTCTTTAGAAAATATAATTTTATTTTAGATTTCATTATTTTATTTATTATTATGAGATTGAATTTTTTATTATTTCATTATCAGTCACCTACTGATATTTTAAACACAATTTCTAAAAAGGAAAATTCAAAAAGAATTAAAATATTTCAAAATTGTTCTCGTTTCCTTTTACAGATGGTTAGTTTATATGACAACGAAATTGAAGGAAAAAATAAAAGTTCTAAAATTGTTTTTTATTCAATATTGATTATATTTATAGAAATTAAATCAAGAATATTTAATGGAGAAAATAATTTGATTGAATTTATTAAAGAATTTGATTTAAATTTTTTAAATAGTGATTGTTCTCAATATGTAAATACTTACAATAATCTTTTTTCTTATTTCTCGAAATTAATAATATACATGAATTCTGATTTATTAATTAAAGATTATTTCGAAAGCATGAAAATTTTTCAAAATCATATAAGTGCATCTAAGTTTGAGAATTCTAAGCAATATGATTGTTTTGAACATTTTAATGATTTATTCAAAATCTCTAATTTTTTGTTTCTATATAAAAATGAATTTTCCTTTCAGCCTATATTTGAAAAAATTTTACCTCTTGTTGAATTCAAAAAAAATAACGATTTTACAATATTTTTTATTTTAACAGAGAATATAACAAAATTTTATGAGACCTTTCCAAAATATCTTTCTTTATTTGGACAAGGAAACAGTAATTCCAAAATCCTAAATATTACCTTAGAAAATAAATATTATACATATCTTATAGTAAGAGAAATAAACATAAGCAAAGCTTCAGTTTTCATAAATATATTTAATTTCTTGAAAGAAGCAAATTTTAGAAATATTTTTAATGAAAATTTTTATAAGAATTTTGCGTTAATAAATAGAGTAGAAATAGAAGAAAAATTTATAAGATTATTATTAAAGTTGAATCAAAAGTACATCGATCTTCTAAATTCGGATTTTTTACAGCTTTCTAATTTAGATTATAAAAATTATGGAATAGAAAGAAAATTGATTTTTAACTATTTAGAAGATATTTTAAATAAAAATGAAGATCCAGATTACATTTTGAATTTATATCTTAAAGGCAAATTAAAAAACGATTTGTTATCATTATTAATAAATAATGAAAAAGACCTTCTTAATCCAAGAATCATCTTAAATTTAGAATTTGGGCAGCTAATCAAGCTCAAAAAAAAAATTAAAAATAATAAAAATGTTGAGTTTATGGCAATTTCTATATTAGATTTCTTTTTTAATTTAATGATGAGCAATTTCTTGAAAATCAATTTGTATTTACTGATTGATTATTTAAAAAATAACCAATTGAAGAAAATTATTTGTCCTTTTGAAAAAGATGATGAAATAAATTTCAGAAGTTACTACGAAAATGTTAACACTTTTATTCAAAATAATCTTAATGAATTATTATTATTAGCAAAAAAATATAAAATAATCTTTACCAATGAAAATCCAATTTTTGATTTATTTTTGATAAAAAGTTACACAGAAAAATTTTATAAATCTATATTTGATATCTATATAAATAATTCCCTTAATAGAAAAATAATTAAAAATAACCATTCAAGTAAAAACTTTATTACCCCTTGTAAAAAAGATATTATTAACAATATGACAAAAAATGAAAATGATAAAGTTTGTGACTCAAATTCTTTATCAAGAAAAGAAGATGAAAATGAACGTAAAATCACAAGTTTAAATTTGGTAGGAAAGGTTTATAATTTTTACAATCTTGTTAATTCAGAAAAACAAAAACGATTTTATTCTAATTTTATTTTAGGATATTATGCTTCTGATAAATTGATTATAAATGAAACATTTTACATAAAAGTAAATCATTTAAAAGAACAAATAGATTCCCTTATTAAAAAAATCGACAGTGAGAAATTCTTTGAAAATAACAATCTAGAAGTTGATTTATTATTTCAAGCATTTCAAGAAGAGATTCTATCTCCGTTTTTAAAAATTTCTAAAGGAATAGAAGAATTAGAAATGATTATGAGTAAAACTACTTTTCTTAATAGAAATAATGATATAGAAAATTTTCTTAACTTATCAAATTACTTTTTGACTTATGTAATTAATTTTTTATATGAATTAAGAATAATTCTTAAAAATTTAACTAGTTATTTCAATAAAAATTATTTCTTTTATTTTGAGTCAAAATTTTCCTTTTCAGAACAAATATCAAATATGCAATATGAATACTTTGTAGAAATTATTAGTAAAAATTACGAAGAATTCTTAAAAGCATATTTAGAATGCATTGGATTATTAAAAAGGGTTTCAAAACAATGTTTAAATAATTTTGGTTTTAAATTTAAAAACAAAATAAAGAACAATAATAAATACAAAAATATAAATACAAAAGATTTTCAAAATGAAAATAATTATGAAAATTTTAATGATATCAAGCATATATTGAATCCTAAACTTAAAAAGATTTATTCAATTTACACTTTTTTGAAAGTTTTCAAATTAAATAATAAAAAAACTATATCAAATAAACCAAAATATTTGAGTATTTATAATGATTTTAAAATAACTGAGCAAAATAAACAGAAATTTATTAATGATTTTTGTGAATTTTATGATGAAAATCAAAATGAGGATGAGCATCTTTTTAAAAAACGATTGCTTATAATTTTAAATACTTTTATGTTTTTTGAAAAAAAAATGATATTCGAAACTCAACCGTTAGACTTTAAAAAAGAAGATATTTTTGATAAAGATGATGAAAACCTTAATTTCAAAAATTTAAAAATTCTTTTTTTAATTATTTCAAAATTCGACATAATAATTTATATCCAGCTAGTGAATCACTTTTTGGAAAATCTAATTAATATTTTAAATAAAAATAAAAAAGGAATCTACTTTCTTTCTGAAATCAAGTTGAATTTGATAAATGACATAATATTTAATTTCTTCAAAATTTTGTTTGAAAAAAACCCTATTTATATTAGTAACACAGAAAATCAACAAGTAACTTTACTAGATTTGGAGATAAACAAAATGTTTAAAAATTTTGAACTTTATTATTTTTATGTTTTTGAAAATTTGAATACTTTATTTTTTTCAAATAAGAGCTTCGAACTAATTAACTTTGCGAAATTCATGTATTCTAGATACTATAATAATGATTCTAATTGTGAAACTCAACTTAATTTGAACTTTTTTATCAATTTTTATTTCATTCAGATAATTAATATTGCAAAAATATGCTTTTTATTAGATAGACATGTAAATTTTTATCAGTCAAATAAACCTCAATTCTATATTTCAGCTACATTGCAACTATTACATTCTATAACAACTAATTTATGCGAAAATAAACTCCGAAACTCTGTATTACTATTGATATGGGAAAAACAAATACTAAGTAAATGTGAAGTTTTAAAAAATCACAATGAAAAGGAATTTAATATTTATCAAAATATAGTTTTTTATTTTATATTTCCATTTATAAAATCTGAATTGAATGTTGATATATTCTTTAGCAGTAAATTTATTTTAAGTAATTTTAATGAATTCTTTAACAGAAAAAATTATACAAAACTGGCTGATGTATATTTTGTTAATAAATTTCAAGAAAACAAACTAGAATATGAAGATAAAATGGATATTATTGAAGACGAAAATTTATCAGAAAATTTAATAAATAAAGATCATGATATTAACCAATCTACTATTTTTCTAGAAAAGTCATTGCAATTGTTTGAAAATTTCATTACTTATGGAAAACATTACTTAAAATTCTTTGATTATATGAATGATTTGTCAAAAAATGAAAAACAAATTGAATTAAGTGTAATTGAAAATGATTCAATGAGATCTGAAATAACAATTAAAATGGATTTAATTGAAAATCCTCCTACATTTGAAAACAATTACCTTTTAAATCAGAAAAATTTAAAGAAATTTAAAATAAAGGATTCTCTGACAGATAAATATATTAGAGAACCTGAAAATTTGAATAAAAATGAAATTATAAGTGTTGATTTAAACTCATCAATTTATGGAATATATAATAATTGCAAAGCTGAAAAAATGCAATCAAATATCGGTTTTGGATTAGAAGGAGAAAGGCTCTTTGAAGATAAAAATAACTATTTATCTTTAAACAATTATTTCACAAAAATTTATTTATCTATTAAAGATGTAAAAAATAAATATTTAATGATTATTTCATGTTCAGAAAATCGTAATTTGTATTCTAAAACAGAATTTATTAATAAGCTTATTTCTTTAAAAAACATTTTAAATGACAATTTTCAATATAACATCTTTCCTTACAACTATCTTTATTCAATAGAAATTGAAGATAATATTCGTAAAAATTTTAAGCAGAATGATTTAAATGATATGATTTTTTTAAAAGAATTTCATAATATTTTTTGTTATTTTGATAATTTCGAATTTTCGAATTTTAAGCAATTTTTTTGTAAAAGTTTATTTGATAATATAGATATTAAATCTTGTAAAAATGGTTTATTCTGCAAAATAACAAAAAAATTTGAATGCTTTAAAAAAATTATTCTCTTAATTAAATATGTTATTTTATTTAATCAAGAAGAATTCGATATAATCAAATTAATAAGCAATTTTGAGCTAAATAGAGACAATGAAATAAAATTAAATAAGACAATTTTCTTGAATGAATTAAGAGAAATTTTTCATTATTTTAAAGATCATTTACAAGATTTCGATATTTTTGAAGAAATTCTAAAAAGCGAAATGGAAAATTTTCAAACTCCCAATAAAGAAAATGTTATTGAAAAAATTACAAAAATTCTTAATAAAGAAGTATTATTAAAACTATAATTTTTTTTATAAATAAATCCATATTTTTTTTTATTAGATAACAGGAATTGCGTTACTCTTATTGACACTATTTATCAATAAAAATTTTATCAGATTCATTATATATATATTTGAAAAAACAAATGACTATAATTACTCAAAAGAATTCGAAATAGTTAATAAATCAACAGTTTTTTATGAAAAACAGGAAATAGATGAATATATTGATTTTTATAGAAATTATCTTAAAATTAATTCTTCGTTATTGGCCATTACAAATCTTGTTCGTTCTCAAAAGATGAAGCATAACTTCTATGTTGTAATCAATTTAATTAACTAATTAAGTTCTAAATTTAATTTTTTCTAATATTTATTTATAAATTAAATAGTATCAACTCTTGTTATTTGAAGCAATAAAATTTCACAAATTATCTCAAATAGATCTGAAAAGAAATCCGACTTTTAACTCAAATTACTTTAAAAAAATAGTGAAAAATATTAAACTTTTAATAGATTTATTCGAAAAAGCAAATTCAGGAAAGATAAAAGAAAATTCTTTTAAATATTACATAAATGAGCTCAATGTTTTAAAATATTTTTTCACTGAAAGTATAAATACTCCTGACTTAATCCTATTATCTTTAGATTTTTTTAATTGGAATAATATCTGTGCTTTTATTATAAAATTTTTAAGAGAGGCAATAAAAAGTTTTCTAAAAAATTTGATTAAATTTAATTTAATTAGTGAATTTGAAAATTTAGTTACTCTTATTTTAAAATATAAAAATGTTATGCTTTTTGTATTAAAAGATGAAGAATTAATTACCTCGATTTTTAAAATTTATTGGAAATTCTCCAAAAATTATTTCAAAAAGGTAAAAATCTTTACTAAAAAATATGATTATCAAGACGATAATGCTTTCTTACTTCAATTTTTGACATTAATAAAAGCCAGTTTATATCAAATAGCAATTGATGAAATTAATATGAATCTACAAACTAAATTTTTAAATGAAACAAATAAAAATGACTTTGAGAATAATTTAAGAATATTTAAAAACAACACTAAAGAATTGAAAGAAAATTTAGAAAATAATATATTTTTAGTTAATTTGGAAGCTCTACTCTCTAAAAGGTTAAATTTTGATGATAAAATTATAAAATTTTTTAAAGATAATAAAAAAATTTACATTACAATGAATGAAAATAATAATATTCAAGGAAACAAAACAATTAATAAAAATAAACAAAATGAAAAAATAAAGTTGATTCGAAGTTTTAATGAAATAATAAAGAGATTTGAAATCAATGATATATTGGAAAATTTCAAATCAATAAAGGAATTTTTAGATTCAATAACTTTAGAAAATTTAATTACTAATACTCAAATTAGCGAGGCTAAAAAAAATTTCTACATCAAAGTATTTAATTTTCCTTATTTTAAATTAAAAAATATAAAAAATATTTTTCGAAAAATTGAAACGATGTTTCATTCATATAATCAAGAAAAAGAAACTTGTATGGTTTATTATAATATAGATATTTATCTACTAATGAATAAAAGTGAAATAAAGAATACTTTAATTAAAATCCTTGATGAAATTGCGAATAGTATTTTTGCTGAGAAATTTTATTTTTTGGTTAATCCTAATATAAATGTATTTAGATTAAAATATTGTAATTCATTAAACTCAAGAGACAAAATAAAAATTTCTTTACTTGATGAAGATTTATTTTTAAAAAATTTGAAAATTATATTTGAAAATAATATTCAAAAAAAATTTAATGAAAGCCAAATATTCAATACTATTAAAAGAAGAGTAACCTCTTTATTAGAAATATCTGATAAAAATAATATATTTACCGATAAATATGATTTGCCTAATTTATTTTATTTCTATGATGATACGGAAATCAATAATGTTAATAATTATTTGTATTTTTATTCTGAATACAATGAAAATCTTACTTCGGAAATCAGAAAGAGAGATTACTGGATCATAAGAATTAATAACAAAATTAAAAAATGTTTCTTTAATGTGTTTGCTCAAGAAATAGTGGATTATTTTGTCGAGGATATTTTAACGCTTAAAATTTTCACAGAAAATATTATATCTTTAGAAAAATTCAAACAATCCAAATTTTACTTTCTAATTAAAATAATTAAAAAAGAATTAAATAATCAAAGAAAGATTTTTCTAAATTATAGTAATCCCTCTGTTCAAAATAGTTTTGCCAATTCTCAAAAAATAAATAATAACAATAATTTTTCAAAAGAATTTGATAATTCAATTTTTGCTAAAAAGATAAAACATTATAAATATTTAATCGAAAAACTAATCCATGAATTCTATCAACGCGACTTTATTATAGAAAATTTTCATGATAAAAAAAAAAATGAAAATTTTAAAAATTTGATCAATGATAATAAAAGACAAATTGAAAATTATAAAAAGATAGTTAATTATCTTTTACTAAGACTTATTAAACTATATATAAAATATTTTTTGAATTATAAATTAAATAATTATAAAGATTCAGTGTTTAGAGATGTAGATAATTTTGAAAAGAAAAATTTGATTGACAAATCAAACATCAAAAATGATAATAATAAATCAAAGCCAAATTACATTAGTTTATTCAAATTGGATAATATTTTTTTCTTTATTTTTTTTTATGTTGGAAAGTTCTCTTTTAGAATTTTATATAATGATGACTTTTTAAATATATTAGAATCGAGAATGAAGTATTCTTGTCCAAATTTCATCTACAAATTATCTTTTGATTATATAATTCAGAAAGAAATCAATAATTCCATTTTACTAAAAAAAGAATCTTCTTTTACTCAAAAAATTTTAAAGTTGAGATATTTCCTTAAAAATATGAATAGTGTTTATCAAAATAAAGATAAAATTAATGAATGGCAAATTAATAGAATCAGTATTGAATTAAAGATGTATGTAATTCTATTTGAATTACAAACATTACTTATAGGAGAATATTATCACGAAGAAAAAATTCTGACAAAAGAAATCCTACTAAATGAAGATGATCAAATTAATGATAAAAATTTATTGATATTCAATAAAAATGTATATCATAACGTCCCTATTTCTAAATCCATAGAAAAATATTTTATAAATAATTTAAATACCGAGGAGCTAATAGAAAACTATAAGATTAAATTAAAAGATTATTTTCTGAAAGAATGCAGTTTTCAAGAGACTTCTTTAAATCATTTTTCTTCAAATAACGATATAAAAATTGAATCTATGAGAGATTCGGAATTATTTAACAAAAAAAAAAGGAAAAAAAAGGATATTACTTTTAAGGATGAATATTCAGATTTGCATTATCTTCATAGAGTTAATAATTTTTCTACTACAAAATATGAAAAAGACTCTGAGAAACTAATATTTTTGCAAAAAATAATTTGTAATGAAGAAAATTTTAATATTATTTTAACACATTTTCAACAAGAATTTATAAGTTTAATATACCAATTAATTCTTAATTTTAATCCATCAAACATTTATTCAGAGACCTTTTTACAATTCTTACTCCCAGAGAATAAATTAAAGAAAAAAGATAAATATGAATTTTCGGAATTCAATTATTTTGAGATTCTTTTTATGCCCTTTCGAATCATTAAAGATTTCATTGATGATTTTTTGAACAGCAACAAATATTCAAGCTCATTTCCTTTAAAAATAGAAATTGTAAAAAATAATAAAAAATTGTCTCAATTGATAAAAGATTCTCCTGAAGTGAAATTATTTTTAATTCTATTACTGGAAGAATATTTCACAAATCCAATCTTGATAAAAATTTTTAATGATAACTTACTTAATAAACTAAATGAGGTAAATAAAAAACATAAAGAAAAAGGCTTCAATTTGCATTCAGACCATATTTTGACTAAAACCTTTGATATTAATAAGATTTTTGAAGAAAAATACTTTTTCAATTTTCTTTTTAAATTCAAAAGAAAAGGAAGTATAGAAAAAGAGATCAATGAAACCAATGAATTTATAGATTTCAATTTTTTTAATTTTTATAATCTAAAAAAATCAATATCTGATGAAAATATATTTTACAGCTTTATTGATACAGAATTATCAAATTTCCCTTTAGAGTCGCTTCCTATTTTAAATTTTATCCCTATATTAAGGAATTTTAATTATCAAAATTTTTTGAATCGCAAAGAAACATGTAAAGAAATAAAATTGACTAAAGACAATTTATATTGTATAGTCAACCCAACAGGAGATTTGAAAATTACTGAAAAATATTTTAATCATTATTTTCTAAAAGAGTTTTCAATAAAAAATCTTATTATTGGTAATCAAGATTTAAAAAAGAATCAGAATGTTATTAGTGACCATCTAAAAAGAAAGACAACTAAAATTCTTTTTTACTCTGGTCATGGAACAGGAATTGAATTTTTCAATAGCAAAAGAATTAAATTTGAAAACATGGAATATATTAGCTTTATTATGGGATGCTCTTCTGCTCATATTCAGAATTTTTTAGGTTTAGATAATACCTATGTAGACATTGTTAATTATTATATTCAAAATCAATGGTAAATTTTTTTATAATTAATTTATATTAAGAAATTTTTTATCACTTCAGTCCTTTTTATACAGGTTTTCTTTGGGATGTGACAAGTTCTGATTTAGATTTTTTCATGAAGAAAGTGATGTTCGAAATGTTTATTCAAAAAAGTAATTGAAATTTATTTCAAATATGATAATAGTATTAATTATAAAATAATATCTTTATTCATATTAGACTCAAAATCTCTGCTAAAAACTATTTACAGAGCTAGAAGAGGTTTTAACTATAGAAATTTAAATTTAGCCTCTTTGTGTGTATATTCAGATTCAGATATTACCTTTTATTTAGAAAAAGATTTTTAATTGTTTTAGTGGTAATTATATAGATGACTTCTATTATAAATAGCACAATCAATTCCTTTTTCAATATCAAGTGTTATCAAGTGTAGAATTTATATTTAACAATAAAATTTTAATATTTAATAAATGTTTTCTTAAAATTAAATAATCAATAAATTAGATAAATTAAATTAAATTTTGGATTTCATAAGTATTTTAATAGCTTTGATGTTTATACATAAGCCAATTGATTTTTAATATTTAATTAAATGGAGTTACTTTAATTAAAAAGGGTTATCTGCTAACAATATTCTAAAATATATTATTATTATATGAAAAATAATTTTTGATATTCAAGGTATTTATCTATCTTTACTAAAACATTTAAAATCAATCGAAACTTTGTATTCTTAATTCAATAGATCCTCTTTTCTTTAAAAAATATTTCCAATAACAAATAAATAATTATTTAATTTTAGTAATTTTTTTCAATATTACAAAATCAAATACTCTCATTACGAGAATTGAGATACTTATTTAGATAAAAGTAAGGTATTGAGTTTTCCATTCCTGCAAAAATAAATCAATTTTTTCAAACTGAATTGTAAATAAATTGAAAGAAACAAAATTTATAGAAAAAAACATATAATATATAGAGAAAATGTTATATCCTTTGAATAATAGAATGGAAAAATTGATTGAAAATGAAATAAAATTTTGTAAAAATTTCAATAAGAATAAAAAATTTAAAATCTCTTTAATTGGTTCCATTTCCTCTCTGTTCCATTTATTAATATAATGTCGAGTCATTCCATCTAAACTATTATATTCTCTTTCTTTCTTTGTTTTTTTATATTTAAATATAAATTCAAAAAAAAATTCTAAAGGAAGCATAATCAGATTACATAGAGTCATAGAAAAGATATAATATAATAAAAAAATTGGAAATATAAAAATCATTCCGACAATAATATATGGACTCAATATTAATGTTGAAACAGTAAGATAAAAAAGAAATATATAAGTAGGGTAACGCTTTAAATAATAGATTAAAAAATCAATTCTATCAAAATTATCAAAATAGTCATCCTCCTTAAGAAATATGGATTCCAATTTGAGAAGTTTAAAGATTAAATTAATATTTGTTGCTATTAATTTCTCTTTATAAAATGTTTTAATTGCAAAGATTATAAAATTAGCGAAACCTTCTTCAAAACATGAAGATTGAATTAATGTGATGATTTTTATTAAATTATATAAATCTTTGAAAATGAAAATAATCAAGATAGCAACTTTTGTTTTTTTATAAGTTAAACTACCATAATTATTAAAAAAGTATTTTGTTAATAAATATCCCAACCAGAATGAATGATTATCAAGCCCAGTTATAAAACTTCCAAATAAATCTTTGGAGATAAAATTTATAGTTTTTTTATCATTTTCGTTTTCATAGTAAATAGAATAATCTGAATCTAGTTGTCGAAATGGCCAATTTAAACTAATTTCTAAATTATTAGTAGAAATGAGAATTGTTAAAATAACTATCAATCCATATAGTACAATTACAATTAAAGATCTAAAAAAATTTTCAAACTTTGAACCTTTTTTGTAAAAGCCTTCTATTTTTTCTATGTAATTACAGAGATGATCATAGCAATATATCCCCATTTTTTTTCTGAATTAAATAACGAATTAATTTTTCTGTGAAATTATCTTTCATATTTCGAATAATTTTTTAAGTCTTGACAATCATTTATATTAATAATATAAATCGATAATTTTTCAAATTCTATTAATAATGGTAAAATTAATTCATTTTTATCAAGTAATTAAATTAATTTGGGGATTGGGGATTGGGGATTGGGGATTGGGGATTGGGCCCAATCCCCAATCCCCAATCCCCAATCCCCAATCCCCA
>Ga0194116_10004367_pt1 | contig 16234 bp, 21 predicted proteins | sample TA2MahsurfametaG_4_FD_148617 | JGI IMG/M metagenome (GOLD analysis project Ga0194116, IMG submission 148617) | Freshwater microbial communities from Lake Tanganyika, Tanzania - TA2015008 Mahale S9 surface | ecosystem: Environmental > Aquatic > Freshwater > Lake | place: Tanzania: Lake...
AAGGAACTCAAGGGGCACAAGGAGCTCAAGGGGATGTGACTGGTGCCCAAGGCACACAGGGAGCACAAGGTGGTCAAGGAGCTCAAGGTGCAGTATCTACAACTACAGGAGCTCAGGGAAATACTGGTGCTCAAGGTGGACAAGGAGCACAAGGAGCTCAGGGTGCTAATCAAGGTGCACAAGGAACTCAAGGTGCTCAAGGTGGACAAGGAGCACAAGGAGCTCAGGGTGCTAATCAAGGTGCACAAGGAAACACAGGTAGTACAGGTGCTCAAGGTGCTCAAGGAACTCAGGGTGCTAATCAAGGGGCTCAAGGAGGCACAGGTAGTACGGGTGCTCAAGGTGCTCAAGGAACTCAGGGAGCTAATCAAGGTGCTCAAGGGGCAACAGGTACTCAAGGTGCTCAAGGTGCACAGGGAGCTCAAAGTGGGAAGCAAGGTGCTCAAGGAGCAACAGGACCTCAAGGAGCCCAAGGAGCCCAAGGAGCTCAAGGAGCTAATCAAGGTGCACAAGGAACTCAAGGTGCTCAAGGTGGACAAGGAGCACAGGGAGCACAAGGAGCGAAACAAGGAGCCCAAGGAGCTACAGGTGCCCAAGGTGGACAAGGAGCACAAGGAACTCAAGGAGCTAATCAAGGAGCCCAAGGGGCTACAGGTGCTCAAGGTGGACAAGGAGCACAGGGAGCACAAGGAGCGAAACAAGGAGCCCAAGGAGCTACAGGAGCCCAAGGTGGACAAGGAGCACAAGGAACTCAGGGAGCTAATCAAGGTGCTCAAGGGGCGCAAGGAGCTACAGGTGGACAAGGAGCTCAAGGAGCTCAAGGCGCAAAACAAGGAGCCCAAGGTGGACAAGGAGCTCAAGGAGCTCAGGGAGCCAATCAAGGAGCCCAAGGTGGACAAGGAGCTCAAGGTGGACAAGGTGCTCAAGGAACTCAGGGAGCTAATCAAGGAGCCCAAGGAGCTACCGGACCTCAAGGAGCCACAGGAGCCCAAGGAGCCCAAGGAGGTAATCAAGGAGCCCAAGGAGCTACTGGACCAACAGGAGGACAAGGCTCTCAAGGAGCCCAAGGAGGTAATCAAGGAGCCCAAGGAGCTACTGGACCTACAGGAGCTACAGGTGCCCAAGGAGCCCAAGGAGCTAATCAAGGAGCTCCAGGTCCACAAGGTGCCCAAGGAGGCACAGGACCACAAGGCGCTCAAAGTAGCACACAAGGAGCCCAAGGACCGACAGGACCTTTCGGTCCGCAAGGTGCTCAAGGTTCACAACCGGGTCCACAGGGTGCCCAAGGTGCTGCAGGACCTCAAGGAGCCACAGGTAACCCAGGGGCAAAGGGTACTGATAATACTACGACAGGACCTACAGGTTCACAAGGGGCTGCAGGGAACCAAGGTCCAAAAAATAATACAGTAGGACCCCAAGGAGCAGCAGGGGCAACAGGTCCAACGGGACCTCAAGGGGGAACAGGTCCAACAGGTCCACAAGGGGCCCAAGGAGCTCAAGGAGCCCAAGGGGCACCATCTGATAGAAGACTTAAAGAAAATATAAAAGAAATAAAGGAACCGATAATCCTTTCGAAAAATATACAAGGCGTATCTTATTTGTGGGACCACGAACATAAAAAAATTAAAGACCATGAAGCTATAGTATTCAAAGAAGCATTTTCAGGAACATCATATGGTTTCATCGCACAGGAGATAGAAAAATTTATACCCGAGGTTGTTGATACTGATGACGAGGGATATAAGAGTATGCACTATGGACCTTTGGTTTCACTTGGAATAGCATCACTGAAGGAAAATCAAAAAAGGATAGATATTATTTATAGTAGAATAAACAAATTGAAAGAAATAAATTATAAAAATGGCATGTAACGTTTATAAAGTAATTGGGGGTACTGGAGGCGGTTCATGGAGTGGGGAACTATGTTCCTCGTCAACGTCTGTTAGTAGTAGTGTAAATCAAGGTGTTACACTTTATACACCTTGTATTAAAAACACTGCGACTTTCACTAATGTTACAACATTTGCAAAAAAATGTAATGCTGGTACTAGTGAGAACATAATCATAACACCAGCATTTTCTCTAATGCAATTTGTGAGTAGTGCTAATACTTTTGTTAATTGGGTCTTAGAATCTAACGTACTGAAATTCACGCCATACAATAGTGCAACAGGAACTCCTTATCTGACTATACATACCTCCGGAAATATTCTGAGGTCAACATATGGGGTTTTTTTGGATACATCACTATCGAATAATACGGGTTTATTAATAGACTCAACAGGTTGGAAAGGAAACAAACTTTCACAAGGTTCGCAGGGAGCTCAAGGTTCTCAAGGAGCAAAGGGTACACAAGGACAAAAAGGAGCACAAGGAACCCAAGGTTCTACAGGTGCAAAAGGAGACACAGGTTCTCAGGGTTCTCAAGGAGGTCAGGGAAGTCAGGGAGCTCAAGGGGGCACAGGACCGACAGGACCACAAGGCTCTCAAGGTGGTCAAGGTGCTCAGGGAGCCATAGGGTCCCAAGGAGCCACAGGTTCCCAAGGGCCGACAGGTGGACAAGGTGCTCAAGGAGCACAAGGTCCAACAGGTACACAAGGTTCTCAGGGACCAACAGGTGGACAAGGTGCTCAAGGAGCACAAGGACCGACTGGTACTCAAGGAGCACAAGGACCGACTGGTGGTCAAGGAGCACAAGGCGCTAAAGGTGTACAAGGTACTCAAGGTGCTCAAGGAGACACGGGCTCAGTGGGTACTCAAGGAGCACAAGGAGGGATAGGATTACAAGGTGCTCAGGGGCCAACAGGTGGACAGGGTTCTCAAGGAGCAAAAGGTGCTCAAGGGGACCAAGGAGCACAAGGTCCATTAGGTGGTCAAGGTGCTCAAGGAGCTACAGGTTCCCAAGGAGCCACAGGTTCTCAGGGACCAACAGGAGGACAAGGCTCTCAAGGAGCAAAAGGTGCTCAAGGGGACCAAGGAGCACAAGGTCCTACAGGAGGACAAGGTGCTCAAGGAGCTACAGGTGCTCAAGGAGCCACAGGTTCCCAAGGCCCTACAGGAGGACAAGGCTCTCAAGGAGCACAAGGTCCAACAGGAGCACAAGGTTCCCAAGGTCCATTAGGTGGTCAAGGTGCTCAAGGAGCTACAGGTGCTCAAGGAGCCACAGGTTCTCAAGGCCCTACAGGTGGACAAGGCTCTCAAGGAGCTACAGGTGCTCAAGGGGACCAAGGAGCACAAGGTCCATTAGGTGGTCAAGGTGCTCAAGGAGCTACAGGTGCTCAAGGAGCCACAGGTTCTCAGGGACCAACAGGAGGACAAGGCTCTCAAGGAGCACAAGGGGCTCAAGGAGCTACAGGTTCCCAAGGTCCTACAGGAGGACAAGGTGCTCAAGGAGCTACAGGTTCCCAAGGAGCCACAGGTTCTCAGGGACCAACAGGAGGACAAGGCTCTCAAGGAGCAAAAGGTGCTCAAGGAGCCACAGGTTCCCAAGGTCCTACAGGAGGACAAGGCTCTCAAGGAGCTACAGGTGCTCAAGGAGCCACAGGTTCCCAAGGTCCTACAGGAGGACAAGGTGCTCAAGGAGCTACAGGTGCTCAAGGAGCCACAGGTTCTCAGGGACCAACAGGAGGACAAGGCTCTCAAGGAGCACAAGGTCCAACAGGAGCACAAGGAGCCCAAGGTCCTACAGGAGGACAAGGTGCTCAAGGAGCTACAGGTTCTCAAGGAGCCACAGGTTCTCAAGGCCCTACAGGAGGACAAGGCTCTCAAGGAGCAAAAGGTGCTCAAGGAGCCACAGGTTCCCAAGGTCCTACAGGAGGACAAGGTGCTCAAGGAGCTACAGGTGCTCAAGGAGCCACAGGTTCTCAGGGACCAACAGGAGGACAAGGTGCTCAAGGAGCACAAGGTCCAACAGGAGCACAAGGAGCCCAAGGTTCTACAGGAGGACAAGGTGCTCAAGGAGCACAAGGTCCACAAGGTGCACAAGGTCCAAAAGGACCAACAGGTGGACAAGGTGCTCAAGGAGCACAAGGACCAACAGGAGCACAAGGAGCCCAAGGAGCAACAGGAGGACAAGGCGCTCAAGGTGGACAAGGAGCACAAGGAGCCACAGGTCCAATAGGAAACACAGGTCCAAGTGGAGCACAAGGTCCAACAGGACCTCCTGGTCCACAAGGTGCACAAGGTCCTTCAGGTCCACAAGGTGCACAAGGAGCAACAGGACCTCAAGGAGCACAAGGTCCACAAGGTGCACAAGGTGCAGGGGGAGCAACAGGTGGTACAGGACCACAAGGAGCCCAAGGAGCAACAGGACCACAAGGACCTGTCGGACCACAGGGACCTCAAGGTCCAGCAGGAGCCACAGGCCCAACAGGAGCCACAGGCCCAACAGGACCAACAGGTCCACAAGGAGCCCAAGGTGCTCAGGGCTCCACCGGTCCATCTGATTACAGAGTTAAGAAAAATATTCAACCAATTATTAACGTTCTACCGAAGATACTGAAAATGAGAGGGGTATCATTTGAATGGAAAAATTTTGATTCTAAATTATATGGTGCTAATTCCAGAAATATCGGTTTCATCGCCCAAGAAATAGCACACATATTTCCAGAATTAGTTTTTAAGAAAAATAACGAAAACGCACATTTTATGGTAAAATACTCTGATGTTATTGCACTTTGTATTGAAGCCATCAAAGAGCAATCGTTACTTCTTGATGACAAAGAAAAAAGATTAGAGATATTGGAGAAAAAAATGAAAGGGTAATTAAACCTACGTTTTATTAATTTTGTTTTTCAAATCCTCGATAGATTTATATAACATAGTCAAAAATCTTGGCCAACCTTTTGGATTGTATTTCTTTATAAGTTCAATGTAAGTAATATAATACGGTTCTTCATCCTGTTTAGCATTGATGAAATCTGAAATACCTGGATATATTGTTGTGAGGTCCGAAAGAGATTTTGATATCAAATTTTCGAGAACCTCCTCATCATTTACCCTTCTCAAAATATCCAAGGTGAGTTTTGACAACTCTTCATTTTTTGAAAAATAACCCAAAAGGTTATCCAAACTTTGAATCAAGTATTTTTTTTGTTCGGGGTTTCTTATAATAGATAACCTTCTCTCGAACTCCATTTCTAAAGCTTCCAAGAATTCATTTGTAATTGCTCTAAATTCTACGGGGTGTCCCCAATATTTGGCGTCATCAAACTCATCGTAAGCTAACATATATTTTGGATTGTACTTTGTAGATTGAGATGGGTCTGTTGCGTGTAACATCTCATGATATAGAGTTAGATAAAGATTTTTTCTTGATACGTACTCTTTGGGTTGTACCTCCAAAACAAAATCAGAGGGGTCTCTTGAACCTATGGGCTTGGTTTCCATTTGTCCTATAAATTTCAACCTTGGATTGATTATTACTTTAACGTAACCATCTGCACCATCTGAGGTCTTGAATGGGAAACCATCAACAAGAGTTTTTCTTGTATATTTCTTATCTCTTTTTTCCCAAAGTCTACTGGCTAAATCATGGATATATAAGTTCAGTTCAGGGTCCATTTTATACCTTGAAGCTTCACTAAGAAGGTTTGATAATATGTTTATTATTTTAGGCATTTAGGTCTGTATTCCAATCTAAAGGTATTTGTTTGACGGACATTTGTGATGAGTATTTCTTGAACGTGTCTTGAAACTTAATAATATATTTTTTTATGTCTTTAATTCTATTCATTGGACTAATAATCCCTGTAGATAAATAGGCTTGAATCTCATCATCTATTACATTTGGACCATAGCCCATAACTGAAATTTTTGACCTCAAAGGTTGGTCTACGTATTCAGGTAGATTATCTATGTTGATTAGTTGGTCAGCTTTGTATTTAGGTGAAGCAAACCAAAGTCCATGAGCGAGCTCGTGTTCAATTAATGATTTGTCTCCTCCGTCAGATTGGTCAATCCCAATCAGATAAAATTTGTCATTACCTACGATTGATTTGATTGTATCAACGATACTAAACATAATCAAATCAAAAAAATTGATATCAGGAATGACTGCAATACAAGATTCAATAGAGTCACATGGTATGTTGTAACCTGTCCAATCTTCGTGATATGAAAGAATATCGTTTTTAGTTTTCTTTTTGTAATAATCAACAAACTCTGTCCATTTGAAGCCTTTTCCTCTGAACGTGTCAGAATCTGACTCGTAAAACTCTTGGTATCTCATAAAGACCCGAGCCCTCAATTTATCATCCTTTATGACTACGGCAAATATCTTGGGGTAAACTTCGAATAATTTTATCTGAGACAAAATATTTTGAATATTCCTTGGGGACTTTCTTGATGGACTTCTTGATATTTCTGATAAGTGTTTCATCCAATGTAATCTGAAAAATATGAGTTAATGTTTTTATCTACTTCTCTCGAGTCAGGGTAATCAGGAATTCTAACAGTAAGACAGTCTCTGTTGTTAGAAACAATGTTTATGAAACTACCCTCGTAGTCCAAAGTTCCTGATTGACCATATTTTTTGTTTTCATCTAAAAAATCTGTGATTACACCATAAAAATCAGAAATGGGTATTTTGAAATATTCTTGTTGTGTATCTTTTTTATATGGATGAGGTCTCATGATAAACTCTCCGTAACCTTCGAAATATTCACCCAATTTATTGAAAACATTCTTCCAAACATCACTTTCATAGGCAGAATTATATGCAGATGAATGTATGGAATAAAGTTCTGACTTCAAATCACTTAGTTCATCTCCTAATAACGAATTCATTGATTCTTTGTCATCCAAAATTCTTGCTACATTATCTTCATTTATTTCCCAAAAGTCGTTATGACCTTGTTCAGCAGAAATTAACTCCATTTCTTCAGTTTCAGGTGAAAGTTGTTGACCCTTCAATTCCTTTAACATATATTCCTTGAGACGAGAAATATTTTTTTCATTTAGTTCCTCAATTACATCACGGTATACGTCATCAGTTGTATCCCAATAAGGTTCGAAAACGTCTTCTCCCACTAATAAAGTTTCAATAGTATCTCTCGAAATATCATATCTACTATGGTTGCAAAATAAAGTTGCTAAATCACCTCTTGAACCGACGACCAAATAAGGAACTCCGTTATCAAACTCAACATCACCCAAAAATTTATCCATCCAATAGTTGAACTTCTCTTTCTGACCATCGTTGTATAACCAAAGTAATAGATGGTTTTGCCAATTATCAAAATCCTCCGCTTCTATGTCCAATTCTCCTATCAAACCTCTTGATTTCAAAATTTCAAACCAAGTGGCGTAGTCATTGAATAATCCCTCTACGTCTAGTTCACCCTCATTGAAAGCATCCAAATATTTCCTGAGTTTATCCATTACATATAAATACAAAAAAAGGGACAAATTTTGTCCCCTTTGAATTATGTTATTTATTTGAATTTATTTGTTGGTTTTTTGAGCCTGATAGTATTTCTCTATGGTTTTCTTTACAGAAGCCTTTACACTTTCTCGTTGAGCTTTTTGTTGTTCTTGAATTTGTCTTTGTTGTGCTGCCGCTTCCGCTGCAGTTACAGGTTGTTGTTGACCCTTATTTTTACATCCACATCCCATAGTTGAGTTATTTTGATTAGTTTATTTTTATAAATATATTTGAATGAAATATAAAATCAAAAAGATATTTATTAAATAAAAAATAGTGAAATTTTTTCAAGTACTAACTGAAAGTTCTGATGAATCTGAATACAGAAGAGAAGAACGTGAATGGGAATTAAGTCCTGATACACCCGAAATAGGTCTGAAAGCACATGCTCTGTTAGATTGGCTCAGAGATAACGGTGATGTAGAGGTTAGAACACCCGAACAAACGGAACAACTTCAACAACTCAAATTAAAACTCGAGGAATTGGAAAATTCAGAAAATCCTGATGAAGATGAGGTTAATGAATTACAATACGAAATCGATGAGTTGGAAGATGCGATAGACGTTTACGATATCATCCCAGCAGGTTCTCACTTCGAAATGGATGAATTTGAGGTACCAAGTGTATTGACAGGAAGAAGATATGCCGTTGGCACCCAAGACGAAACTCGAGAAAGCGCGAGGGATGCAGTTCAAAGTCTCATTGATGATTTAGGAATTCAATCTTTCAATACAAGTTTTGCTCGTTCACATATTAATGAAGTGAAAGTAGAGGACTACGCAAGAGATGTTTATGAGGATGATGTATATCAAAATCCAGATTCATATTTATCAGATGGAGATAGAAATCTTTCGAGAACTCAAGAGGGAGAAATTTCTGTTTTGAAAAAGAAAATCCGTCAAGCTCAAGATACGATACAAATTCTCAAGGAACTCGGAAACACTCAAAATAAAATTACAGAGTTGGAAGAAATGATAGATGATTTCGAAATTGAAATAGACGAGATTGAAGATTCCCCTGATGGAGAATTTCCCGATAAAAAAATTGAAGAAAAAGTTGATGACTTGGTCCAAAGTGCCGTTGAGGACCCGGAGTATTTCTTTAATGAACTTGGGTTGGATTGGGAACAGTTTGTAGATGTCGATGAGTTAATTGAAGATGCTATAGATTCAGACGGAGAAGCCCACTTTATCAACAATTATGATGGAACATCAGATGAAGTAAAAGTTAATGATATAACGTTTGTGGTAATGAGAATTGATTAATAATTTTTATATAATATTATTTCGAGATGTCACGAATAAAAAAGATAGAATTCAAATTGAACCCCGAGTGGATGCTAAAAGAGCCCGTAGATTTTGAATTTAACAAGTACACTCTTTTAGATTATATACAGAAGTGTGAAAAAGGGTTTGAAAAGTTAGAGATTTATCCTGACTTTGTTGAACTTTCTTTACATCTTGCCAATTTACAATCTTTGATAAAAGAAAAAACATTATTGTTGACGGACAAAAAATTCACATCCTGTGATGATGAAATCCTTTTAAAGGAATTATATCCAAAAAAACCAAGAGATTTATCAAATGAAGAAGAGTTAGAACTCGACAAAACTATCACATATTCAGGAAATAAATTGTTCGACACATTCAACATCGGAAAGTCAATTTGGAATTTAGCTTTCGACAACATCGATGTCAGTGTAAAAAAGAACAGAGATAATTTACATTTGGGAAAAGGTTTTTGTTATTATGTTGACCAAAAGCAAAGAAAACTTTTTATTTGGCAATACGTAATCAAAAGGGATAAAAAAAAGGGTGCTGAACACAGAACAACTCTCAAATTAATTTTCGAAAATACGATTGGTGAATCAAGTATCACTGAACTAATTTTTAATTTATCATCATGGAAATCAGATGTTGCAAAACTACCAATCTTCGAAGTTAGGAGTAAAGTTATTTTTCCTATGGAACAAACGTTCATTCCAATGATTAAAAGGAAAATTCTTACTTTTATATTTCAAGTAATTAATACAGAATTGATGAAATCCTTTGATTCTTCACCAAAAATTTAATATTTTTGTTTAATGAGTTTTAATAAAAGATTTATTGACCTAAAAACAAGTTTATATTTCCTTGAAAATGGGGGGTTAGAAAAATACTATGGCAAAAGCGATGCCCTGATATTCGAGGACGAACTTAGTTCAGAAATTTATAACCTTTATAAAAAAGGTTATTTACAGGAAGAAATAATTTCTATTATAAACGAAAACATGGAGTAAAAAAACAATGAAATGTATTAAAGCAACCCGAGCTACAAAAAATATCGAAGTAGGAGAAATCATAAGAGTTGATGACAAAACTGCTGACAATATGGTGGGATTGTCTTGGGTTTACGTTCCAAAATCAGAATGGAAACTTGCAACTCGTAAATCCAAGTCAAAAAATGAAAGTGAAGAACCAAAAAAGGAGTTAAATCCTAAACAAATAGATGGACAAACTTTAAAAAAATCGTTCGTAAAAACAAGAAAAAAAATAAGTAATGGCAAACGTTAAAAATCATTTATTCGAAATGCTTCGTTTGGAAGCGGAAGCTCAAAAAGCAAAAGCTCTTTTGAGTTTGGAACTGTTATCAAATCACGGTGTAGGAATTGGTGACCACTCAACAGCAGATTACTACAAAAACGCTGAAGAATCTCTCCAAATGCTAGTAGATGCTGATGATAAACTCGCAACTATTCAGAAATATTTCAAATAATGAAAAATGTTTTTAGAAAATTAGAGTGGTATTTTGACTTTTACATAGCATACTTTTTATATAATGGAAATAAAAGAGCCAAATACAACCAATATATGGAACAAAAATGGGGGAAAATTTAACCTTTCGGAAAAGTATAAATCTTTTTTGTGGTTGTGGGATAAAACAGGAACTAGTCTCGCTAAAGAAATATTTTCCCATTTCAATTTTTCATTTTATGACTTTTCAGAGTCACCAAAAAAGATAATATCACAAAACATAACTCAAAAACATTACTGTGGTCTCTTCGAAGGACATGAAAATTATTCAATGATAGCCACAGCAAGAAATCCCTACACCCGTATTTTTTCAAGGTTTGTAATGAATTATCCTGATAACAAAATTACAATCGACTACTTTCAGACTTTCGTGGAAGATTTCTCACAATCACCAAATAATCTTTCTTGTTGTGATTTTGATAGAAGAAAACCAGATTTCTTCATTAGAATTGAAAATATTTACACCGATTATTGTAAAATTCCGTTCATCAATGAATCTGAATTGAAAAAAAATGGAACATTAATGATATTATGTAATAACAAAGTAAACAAAGCAAGGGGAAACTTTGATTGGAAAAACTTTTATAATCAATCTATTGCAGACATGGTTTTTTATTCTTGTCAAAAATATTTTGACTTATTAGGTTACGATAAAAATTCATGGAAAAAATAATTTTATGAGTATAGTTGTAGATACAAAAGAAACGGTGAATGGACCCCTTTATTACGGTGGTACTAACAATCCATATGAGGTTATCAAAGTTTGTGAAGCGTGGGGACTTGATAAAGACGCCTATTTGTTTAATGTTGTTAAGTATGTGGCTAGAGCGGGAAAGAAACACTCTGATAAAGAATTGGAGGACTTAAAAAAAGCCGCATTTTACTTAGAAAGAAAAATAAAAAATTTAGAAAAATGATTATTTGGCTCACAGGACAACCAGGTTCTGGCAAAACAACTATTTGTGAGAGAATAATTTGGGAAAAACCAAGTTTCTTTCATATTGATGGGGATGACTTAAGAAATTTATTTGAAAATAAGGATTATTCTGAAACAGGAAGAAGAAAAAACATTGAATTAGCGCAACAAATTTCTGAATACCTTCATAATAAAAAAAGAGATGTTGTCGTATCATTAGTTTCCCCTTACAAAGACCAAAGAGATAAGTTTAAACAAAAAATGGGGGATAATCTGATGGAGATTTACATTCACACAACTGAAGTCAGAGGTAAAGAGGATTTTTTCGTAAAAAATTATGAACCTCCAACTGAAAACTTTTTAAGTGTTAATACGACCGAGGAGGATATCGAAGAATCAGTATTGAAAGTATTAAACTATGCGAAAAAATAAAATAGATGAAAAAGAATTTTATCTCTTTGTTAGCAAATAGTAAAATATAGAAATTATGAAAAAAATTCATGTTGAAGGTGACCCAAAGTTAAAAAACACTGGTGGTAAACAGTATTCTATGGTGGTCGGAAGATTTCAACCTTTTCACGAGGGCCACAAATGGCTTGTCAACCAATGTTTGAATGAGGGTAAAAACGTTTTGATTTGTATAAGAGATATTAAACCTGATGAAAAAAATCCATTTAGTGCTGAAGAAGTGGAAGTTAATATAAAAAAAGAACTTTGGCGACTTATCGGAAATGAAACTGTAAAAGTTATTATCATCCCTGATATTGAGTCTGTTAATTTCGGTCGTGGTGTTGGATATGATATTATTGAACATGTTCCACCTGAAGAAGTTAAAGATATCTCTTCAACAAAAATCAGAGAACAAATGAAAGCTGAGGGAAAATTGTAATGGAAACCAACAAAATATATAATGGAGATTGCATCGAAGTGATGAGGACTTTTCCCGAAAATACAATTGACCTGATTGTCACCTCACCACCATACGGAGTAGGTATTGAGTACGACTCGTTCGATGACGACATGTATTTTGAGGAATACAAAACCTTTTCAAAATCTTGGTTGACAGAAGCTTATAGAGTACTCAAAGATGATGGAAGAATTGCTCTTAATGCACCATACGAAATTAACCGTCAAGATAAAGGTGGAAGAATCTTTATGATTTCTGAGTTATGGTCTATCATGCAAAAAATTGGGTACAAGTTTTACGGTTTGGTTGACCTTGATGAACAATCACCTCACAGGAGTAAAACCACGGCTTGGGGTTCTTGGATGTCCCCTTCGGCTCCATACATTTATAATCCTAAAGAATGTATAATTCTTGCTTACAAGAACAAACACATCAAAAAAGTTAAGGGTGAACCTGAGTGGGTTGGAGTTGTTGAAGATGTGGAAAAAGAGGATGGAACAAAAAAGAAAAAGACTTTATATACAGAAGAACAGAAGAAAGAATTTATGGATTTGGTTTACGGACAATGGCCCTACTTTGCAGACACAAAACAGATGACCAAAGCAACCTTTTCCTTGGACATACCCATGAAAGCGATGAAGATACTCACTTACAAAAATGATTTAATTTTGGACCCTTTCTGTGGGTCTGGCACAAGTTTGGTGGCGGCTGTGATTGGTAATAGAAGATGGATTGGAATCGAACTCAGTGAAAACTATTGTGAAGTGGCTCGAAAACGAGTTCAACATTTTATAGATAAAAAAAATCAACCTGAACTTGATTTTGAAAAGGGGTCTTAACCCCTTTTTTTATTGTTTAGATATTTATATAAAAAAACTTTTTTATGAAGGAAGAAGTGATAAAAATGTTAGTTCAAATGCAACTTCAATGGAAGTTCTTACATTGGCAGACATTCGGAGACGCTAAACACAGAGTATACGGTGAAATATATGATGGCCTCGGAGAACTAATTGATGAATTTGTTGAGACAATGATGGGAAAATATGGAAGACCTGAATTCGATGAGCAGTTTGGACTGATGTTTCAAGATATAAGAGCTCTTAGTATCCAAGAATTTGTTGATGGAATTGTTGAGTTTTTAGTTTCTTTCACCGAGCAACTTGACCCGAAATATGATACTGACCTTTTGAATATTAGAGATGAGATGTTGGCTCTAATAAATAAATCTAAATTCTTGTTGACACTAAAATACTAATGGCAAAAATTATCAAACTCACAGAAAATGACTTAATTAAATTAGTCAGAAGAGTAATTAAGGAACAAAAAACCTTCGATTTAGGTATAAATCCTGGTCAAACTTTGGAAGGAGAACTTTCGGGGGACGTATTGACATTGATGTCACAAATGGGGGTAGTACATATTTTCAAAGTAAAAACAACTTTACCAAAAGGTAAGTTTATGTTCCTGTTCGGAAAAGACGGAAGATATTATGGGTACGGCAAAGGTGGGAAGAAACATGAAATCTTCCTCATCGAAAAAAGAAAATGAAAAAAATTATAAAAGAATCTGGTCTAAGAAACATTTCGGATTTGAAGAAAAGATATCCCAAAGCCGAAATTTATTTTCACTTAGACCTTGATGGTGTGACTACTGCAATTGCGATGAAGAAATACCTCGAGGCCAATGGTATTAAAGTTGTGGGTGCGCATACTATCCAATACGGTGATAGAGAATTCTCAGTAAAAAAAAATGATGCTAAAGGTGACACGATGCCTGTATTAGTGGATTTTGCACACGGAAAACCGATGTTTGTTATTCATACCGACCACCACGACAGACAAGTGGGTGCGGAAGCTGGAGCATCTAAATCATTCAGACAAGCTCGCTCAAATGTCGAAACAATATCTCAAATAGTTTCTCCCAAAGATTTATTCCCATCCTCAGACGTATTACTCATAAGTACAGTGGACTCCGCTGACTTTATAAGACAAGGTATTACTCCAGAAGAAGTGGTTAATTATATTTTCAGATTAGATAAAGACAAAAGTTTACAGAAAAATAAAATGTTAATGGGATTGGTTATCAACAAACTTATTCTTGCTTTCAAAAATAGAAAAGGTTTTATGGAGAATTTAGTGATGAACTCAGAACCGTCACTTCTTTCTATTTTCAACAACATAAAAAAGTGGATGAAAGAAACTAATGCTGAAGATGTAAAATTACTTCAACAAAGGTCAGAGGATTATTTGGAAAAAATGAAATCGTACCCTAAGGTTCAAGTTAAGGACGGTATCATATTTCAATACGGTGCAGGTAGTATGAGAACGGGTTCTTACGACAGATATACTCCTTTTAGAGTAAATCCTGACGCGGACTTTCTTATATTATTGTGGCCATTGGGATTACTTCAAGCATCCTGTAACCCTTTCAAAAAAAATAGAAAATTGAAAGGAGTAAACTTAGGTGAAATTGCTCAAGAAGCTCTTCAACCCTATGAAACCCAACTTAAAAGTAGAACAATACCCCTTTCAACAATCAAGTGGATAAGTGAGATTTCGGTGGGCCCCGAAAGTGTTGGATTCACTTTCAAAGACTTTGACGCCCTTTTTGGTGGAAAAATAGCCTTCTTAGAAGGGGGTCAAGATATTTTGGATAGCGCTAAAGATATTATGGATAAACCTTTCTCGGAACTCACTGAAAACGAAAAAGAACTTTTGGACAAAATCGGAATCAACATGTGGGATTTCATTCAAAAAAACTCTGGAGGACATAAGTGTATTACAAACATTTCTGGATTAAATTTTCTCGGTAGAAAAACTAGACCTTCAACAGACCCATACAGATATGACTCTGACAAACCAGATGTTCCCTACATAAAATTTATGAAACAAATTGGGAATAGGTTCTATAATCTACTCAAAGAAAAAATTCAGAATTCTAAAGAAACTGAGAGTTAAAGATGTATTCCACATCATCACCTTCTTCGATTCCGAGTTCATAACAGGTACCTCCCATCAATTCCAAAACTAAATTTCCATTACCACAATACGTGGGACAATCCTCTTCTAAACAAGGTGGACAATCATGATGTATTTTTGTTATCTTATTGTTATGAATCATTATTATGTCCAATGGGATGATACAATTTTTCATCCAAAAACATTGTGTTCTACCTCCCATCACAAACAAAAGAGAATCAAAGTTTTGGTCAAATTTTCTACCCATCATACCAATGGATTGGGATTTTATATCGATTAGTGCTTTTGTTTTGAAATAATTTTTATTAACTTTGATTATCATATTTAATAAATACAAATGGAATACAAAAGGTATGCCGGAGTAATGGTCAAATTTAATGACAAGGTTCTCCTTTGTAAAAGAAATAATTTAGGTTCATTTCCGGGTATGTGGTCAATTCCCGGTGGTAAAATGGATGAAGGTGAAACTTCCCAAGAGAGCGCCAAAAGAGAATTTATTGAAGAGACCGCTGTTGACATCAGTGAAAAAGAATTGACATTTATCGGTTTACTTCCACGTCACACCCGTGATGGAAAAAAAATTAAAGGGTTGATGTACGTTTATCAACTGAACACTAACAACCCAATCGAACCTGACTTTGCTGCGGCCGTAGATGGTGAGGAACATACCGAGTGGGCATATTTCAGTTTGGATGAAATTGATAAAATTAATTGTGGGGAGCACCTGCATAAACTTGCTGAAATTATATTGAAATGATTTGGTATATTATCATCGCATTTATCTTAATCGGAGGATACCTTTGGTATTCTTTAGAAAAACAGATTAAAGATAATATCGACAAAATGGACATGTAATTTTTCTAAGGTAAATTTTCACAAATATTTAGATATTTATCATTTACCGAAAAAAAATACCCCCATACAGGTTCAAGGCTTTAACCGAGCGGTTGGAAAAAAAACTTGAATCATATGAGAAATAAAAAAACTCAAAAAAAGTCCCACAAGTTTGGTGTTTAAAAAAAATATCTTATATTTGTGGGACTTTATTATCAAAAGAAGTTCTTTAACATATTTCTACCTGAGGTTCAAACAGAGCATGACTTGGGTAGATTTAACTTATATCGCGTGGTAGTAGCAGCGGTAGCTCGTCAGGCTCATAACCTGAAGGTCGTCAGTTCGATTCTGACCCACGCAACAAGTTCAACAGATGGTATCTG
>Ga0194116_10004369_pt1 | contig 16233 bp, 13 predicted proteins | sample TA2MahsurfametaG_4_FD_148617 | JGI IMG/M metagenome (GOLD analysis project Ga0194116, IMG submission 148617) | Freshwater microbial communities from Lake Tanganyika, Tanzania - TA2015008 Mahale S9 surface | ecosystem: Environmental > Aquatic > Freshwater > Lake | place: Tanzania: Lake...
TTATCCAATGGGCGGGTTGAAATTGGCAAACAAGATAAGATTGTTAACGCACTTTTCAAAGCCTATTTTGAAGAAGGCCGCGATATCGGCGATCATTCCGTGTTAATTAAAATCGCTTCTGTGCGTGGTTTTGAGAAAAGCGATATCGAAAGAAAACTAGATGGCGATGACGATATAAAATCCGTGCGCGCAGAGATAGAAGAAGCCCAAAGGCTCGGCATTTCCGGTGTCCCCTTCTTTATATTTAACCGCAAATTAGCAGCCTCTGGCGCTCAACTGCCTGATCAACTTCTTGCCGCAATCAAACAGGCACAAGCCTGATCATGGATACAACTACACTTCATGATCACCGCGTGAAAGCGGCGCTATCGATCTGTATGGCCATGATTATTGCAGTAAGTTGCGATGCCATTGTCAAACATTTGAGTGCGCATTATCCGATCCATCTCGTCAACACGATCCGTTTTGCCTTCACTTTGCCATCAGGGCTTTACCTTGTTTATCATGCAAAGGCTTTGCCGCGCGTCATCTCTCCCCAATATTGCATTTTGATTGCACGCGGCGTCTTAATCGCTTTCGGCAATCTTTTCTTTATGCTTGCGGCCGCGACAATTCCTTTGGCTGATGGTGTTGCGCTCTTTTTTACAATGCCCTTCTTTGTTGCGGGGCTTGTTCCTTTTTTGATTGGTGAACGTGTTCCGCTGATCCGATGGGTCACGATCATTATTGGTTTCGTCGGGGTTATTGTTATGACTAGACCGGGAACATCCATGTTTCAGAAGGAAGCATTGCTCGCAATTCTCTGCGCATTCTTTTATGGCATGGGGCAAGTACTTACCCGTCGCCTTGATCCAACCCTTCTAACCGCTGTGACAGCTTTGTGGCAAAGCAGCGTTTATACACTATTCTATTTGATACTTGCACTTGTATTTGGTTTTGGCCTTATTGCGCCTTCAGGAAATGCAAGTCTCGATTTTCTGACCCGCGGATGGATTATACCCGAACCTCCCCATCTTGGGCTGATGCTTCTTGCGGGTCTTTTATCTTGTTTTCAAATTCCGTTTCAGGTTGCCGGCTATCGCTATGCCGAAAGTTCGTTTGTCGCGCCCTTCGAATATACGGCAATGATTTGGGCAGTCTTTTATGGAGTCCTAGTTTTTGGTGATATACCTGACAGTGCGACCATTATCGGCGCGATCATTGTCGCCGCCGCGGGACTTGTCATGCTCCGTTTCGATCGAAAGAAGATCTGATTAGTTTTTCTTCTTAGCTTCGGGTTTGTCGATTAGAGCAAGAAGATCACGCAAGAGCGATGTTACACCCTTCATACGTTGGTCTTCGCCTTCAAAATCACCCGTAAAAACGATCCGCATATCAGGGCGTACCTTTGCAAGTGAGCCCTGCGCCGTCACATAGCGGATTAATTCGTCGGGGCGCGCAAAGCGGTTGTCGCGGAATGAAATGATGATACCGCGTGGACCTGCTTCAACCTTTTCAACATTGATGGCCAAGCAAAGCGCTTTGATACCAACAATGGCAAGAAGCTGTCGAACTTCATAAGGCAAAGGTCCAAAGCGATCGGCCAGCTCAACGCCAAAGGCTTCAATATCCGCTTCCGTCTCAAGACCCGAGAGACGTTTATAAAGTTGCATACGCAAGGTAAGATCCGAGACATAAGATTCGGGAATCATAACTGGCGCGCCGATGGCAATGGTTGGCGACCATGCGCCTTGCGTTATATCATCTTCGGTAACGCCGGCTTTTAATTGTGCGACCGCTTCTTCAAGCATTTGCTGATAGAGTTCATAACCCACTTCTTTAATGTGACCTGATTGCTCGTCACCTAGGAGATTGCCAGCACCACGAATATCAAGATCATGCGAAGCAAGTTCAAAACCGGCACCCAACCGATCAAGCGATTGTAATATTTTCAAGCGGCGTTCAGCCTGCTGTGTGAGCATACGATTGGCAGGAACGGTGAACAAGGCATAGGCGCGCGTTTTCCCGCGACCCACCCGGCCGCGAAGTTGATAAAGTGCCGCAAGGCCAAACATATCCGCGCAATGTACAATCAAAGTGTTCGCGCGCGGAATATCAAGACCGGATTCAACGATTGAGGTTGAAAGAAGAATGTCATAATTGCCATCATAGAAAGCGGTCATCACGCTCTCGAGTTCGCCTGCGGGCATTTGCCCATGCGCAACGCCAATTTTGGCTTCGGGCACTTCAGTGGTTAAGAAAGTTTTAACTTCTTCAAGATCTTCAATACGCGGACACACATAGAAAGCCTGACCACCACGATAGCGTTCACGCAACAAAGCTTCACGAATCATCAGGGGATCAAAAGGCGTGACGAAGGTACGAACAGCTAAACGATCAACTGGCGGTGTGGCAATTATCGAAAGATCCCTCACGCCCGTGAGAGCCAATTGCAGCGTGCGCGGAATGGGCGTCGCGGTCAAAGTTAGAACATGTACTTCTGCGCGCAATTCTTTAAGTCGTTCTTTATGACCCACGCCAAAATGCTGCTCTTCATCAACAATAAGAAGCCCCAAATCTTTAAACTTAATCGCTTTGCCTAAGAGTGCATGGGTTCCCAACACGATATCGACTGTGCCAGCCTCCAAACCCTCACGCGTTTCTTTCTGTTGTGCAACGGGGATAAAACGTGAGAGCTGTCGAACAATGACAGGCAGGCCTTGAAATCTTTCAAAAAAAGTTTTGAAGTGCTGCCGCGCCAAAAGCGTTGTCGGCACCACAACCGCAACCTGCTTACCGCTTAAGGCTGAAACATAGGCAGCGCGCAACGCCACTTCCGTTTTGCCAAAACCCACATCGCCACACAAAAGCCGATCCATCGGACGTCCAGATCTGAGATCATCCAGAACTGCATCAATGGAATTTAATTGGTCTTCCGTCTCATCATAAGGAAAGCGCGCAGCAAATTCTTCATAAGAATTATGAGGCACTGACAATTTAGGCGCCTCATGCAATAAACGCGCAGCAGCAATTTTAATGAGCGCATGCGCCATCTCGCGGATTCGGCTCTTGAGTTTTGCTTTACGGGCCTGCCAGCCGCCACCGCCTAAACGATCAAGCTGAACCTCTGTATCTTCAGACCCATAGCGAGAAAGAAGATCAAGATTTTCGACGGGCAAGAAAAGCTTATCGCCACCAGAATAAAGAATTTCAACGCAATCATGCGGTGCGCCTGCAACGTCAATCGTTTTCAAACTCGAAAACCGACCAATACCGTGATCGATGTGAACAACAAGATCACCGGGATTAAGACTTGCGGCTTCAGCAATCACGTCCTGCGCGCGACGTGATTTCCGCGCTTTGCGGATCAACCGATCGCCTAAGATATCCTGTTCACCGATAACGACAAAACTCTCGGTTTCAAATCCGCGCTCGAGCCCCCACACAGCGAGCGCAACTTGATTGGCCTTTAACCCAAGTGCTTCCGAGAAGCGTGACGTTAAACTTAAAGATTTTAAACCATGATCCTTCAAGACATGTGATAATCTTTCACGTGCACCTTCTGTCCAAGTTGCAACAATCACACGTTTTTTCTCTTCGAGCTTTTCATTGATAAAATTTACAACTGCATCAAAGATGTTTTTGTAGTTAGACTCGTCGTGGCTACCACCCAGCGCGCGTTCGGTTGAAAAATTCCTTCCCTGTCTGACCCCGAAATCAATGACATCTTCGCGCGCCTCTTGCGCAAAAGGCGTTAGGCGGATCACAGGATGTCGCGCCAAATATGTTTTGAATTCCTGAGCTTCAAGATGAAGTCGTACGGGCTCAAGCGGTTTATAGGGCATAAGTCCCGCTTGCGTTGTGGTTATTGCATCACGCCGCGCTTCATAATAATCCCTAATCAGGGTCAGACGCTCTTCCGCCGCTTCTTCAACCAGAGGATCAAGAAGCATTGGCACATCGGGAATATAATCAAAAAGAGTGTCAAGCCGCTCATGGAAAAGCGGAAGCCAATGTTCGAGGCCCGCTACGCGACGACCTTCGCTGATACCTTCGTAAAGAAGATCATCACGCCCAGGCGCTCCGAATATTGCTACATAAGACTGGCGAAATCTTTTAATCGTCTCGGTCGTTAATTGAACTTCGCTCATCGGCACAAGATCAAGCGCGCGCAACTGTCCAATTGTGCGTTGCGTCTCCGTATCGAAGCTTCTAATAGACTCAAGTGTGTCGCCAAAAAAATCAAGCCGCACCGGTAAAGGCATACCAGGCGCAAAAAGATCAATGATCCCGCCACGCACAGCATATTCACCTGTTTCGCGCACAGTGGCCGTTTTCATAAATCCATGCGATTGAAGCCAAAGTGCCAGTGCTTTTGTATCGACACGATTGCCTGGGGCTGCTGAAAAACTCTCGGACGCAATCTTCGACCGTGCGGTCACGCGCTGCATCAAGCCATTCGCGGTTAAGATCAAAACGCGAGGCCGTTCCTCTCCCGTCTTTGATCGTGCTAAGCGCGAAAGCACAGTCATGCGCCGCGCGACAATGCCGCCATGTGGCGACACACGATCATAAGGTTGGCAATCCCAATTGGGGAAACTCAACACATCAAGATCAGGCGCGAGGAAAAAAAGTGCAGCCTCCATTTGTGCTTGCCGCTGGCCATCGCGTGCCACAAAGACAAGAGCGGCTGCGTGATCCTCGCCCTCTTGCGCGAAGCGTCGTGCAAGATCAGCAAAAATCAATGCATCAAACCCATCGGGTGCCGAAGACAAAGTCAACGACTTTGACGCTTTTAACTTTCCAATAATCTGATCAAATAATTTTGACATCAAAAGAACGGATCAGAGATTGATCGGAGCTGTGTGATCGTGGAAATTTTTAAGCCGTCGAAACATCTCATGATCAAATTCCGATGGCACCGGTTTTGAGCCATCAATCCAACTTAAAAGCTCTTGATCCTGATTTTCGCTCAACGTTTCAAAAAGATCGAGCTCTTGGTCAGAGAAGCCTAATAGATGCGCATCAGCAAATTGCCCCATAAGCAAATCCATCTCACGCATGCCGCGGTGCCATGAGCGATATAAAAGCCGCCGACGACGAGGGTCGAGATCCGCACTTGACAGCGTCGTTCCGCTCATGACTTTGAACTCATTGAAAATGAGGCGTGCTGATAAAGCGCAATATCGCCGCGCGTCCATCCCGCCTTCGTTTCATCAATAAAATCATTGAGCCTTTGAGCGCGGATCGCTTCGCGTAAACCCACCATCAATGATTGATAATAAGCGAGATTGATGCCCGTCAAAAGCATCATGCCAAGGATCTCCTCAGACTTCACGAGATGATGCAAATAAGCGCGACTATAAATACACGCGGGTTTCCATGAGCTTTCCTCATCAAGCGGGCGAGGATCATCCGCATGGCGTGCATTTTTAAGATTGATTTTGCCGAAACGCGTAAAGGCCAAGCCATGACGACCTGCGCGAGTGGGCATCACACAGTCAAACATATCGACACCGCGCCTGACACTCTCAACGATGTCATCAGGCGTGCCGACGCCCATCAAATAACGCGGCTTTTCTTGCGGCATATGTGGTTCAACCACTTCAATCATTTTGAGCATCACCTCTTGCGGCTCTCCAACCGCAAGGCCGCCGATGGAATAACCTTTTAGATTCATCGCTGCGAGTCGTTGTGCCGATCGCATACGTAACGCTTCAACGGCGCCACCCTGCACAATACCAAACATGGCTTTTCCGGCTTGATTGCCAAATTTAACTGCGCAGCGTTCGGCCCAGCGTAATGACAGCTCCATTGCCTTTTCAGTGTCTCGATCCGAACAAGGAAGCTTCACACATTCATCAAGCTGCATCTGAATATCAGATCCGAGCAAACCTTGGATCTCGATAGAACGCTCAGGCGTCAATTCATAAGAAGAGCCGTCGATATGCGAGCGGAAGGTCACACCCTGCTCGGTAATCTTTCTGAGCTTTGCAAGCGACATGACTTGAAAGCCGCCTGAGTCAGTGAGGATCGGATGCGGCCAATTCATCATGTGATGAAGTCCACCAAATTCATGAACGCGTTCGGCACCAGGTCGCAACATCAAATGATAGACATTGCCAAGGACGATATCAGCACCCAAGGCCCGCACTTCATGCGGATGCATCGCCTTAACTGTACCGGCTGTGCCAACAGGCATAAAGGCCGGTGTGCGGATCGAGCCACGTGGCGTCATTACAGCGCCGGTTCGCGCTGTGCCATCACGATGAGTGATTGAAAATGAGAAGTTTTCGGAAGGGGTCACTGGCTAGACTTGCTGATCTTTGCGGAACAAGAGGCAGGCATCGCCATAAGAGTAAAAGCGATAGCCTGTTTCAATCGCGTGTCTATACGCTTTCATAATCCTGTCCAGACCCGAGAAGGCAGAAACCAGCATCATGAGGGTCGACCGAGGCAAGTGAAAATTGGTCAAAAGGACATCCACGGCCTTAAATTGATAGCCCGGTGTTATGAAAATCGACGTATCCCCTCGCCAGGCGCCAAATGAACCCTCTTCGCCGATAGCAGATTCAAGAAGGCGCAAGGACGTTGTACCAATCGCGACGACACGTTTTCCTGCTCGCCGCGCCTCATTCAGAGCCTTAGCTGTCTCCTCGTTGATCTCACCCCATTCCGCATGCATTTTATGGTCGCGCGTATCTTCAACCTTGACCGGCAAAAAAGTGCCAGCGCCTACATGAAGTGTCACGCGCGAGAGTGAAATACCACGTTCATTCAAGCGCTCGATCAATGCCGGCGTAAAATGCAATCCGGCTGTCGGAGCAGCGACTGCGCCGGCACGATCGGCAAAGATTGTTTGATAATCCTTCTTATCTTTCTCATCTTCATCGCGTTTGGCCGCGATATAGGGTGGCAAAGGCATTTTACCCAGTTGCGCAATCAAGGCATCAAGATCAGCGCCTGCGTGTGAGAAGCGCAAGAGCACTTCACCACCCTCGCCTTTTGCCTCAACAAGCGCGTCAAGCGTAGGTTCCCTTTCATCCTGACGCGTGAAATGAATGATTTCCTGCAAACACAATTTTTTTGCCGGCCGCACAAAAGTAAGCCATTGATCGGGAGCTTCGCGCTTATGAAGCGTCACTTCGATATTTGCCTTCGCTTCGCCGCGCATGCGATATCCGTTGAGCCGCGCCGGGATCACCTTTGTGTCATTGACAACGACGACATCGCCCGGTGCCAATAAATCTGGTAGATCGGCAATATGGTGATCCTCGAAGCCTTCGCTGTGCGACCGCACAACGAGTAATCGCGCCGTCTCTCTTTTCTCTGCCGGACGAAGCGCGATGCGATCCGATGGTAACTCGAAATCGAAATCATCGACACGCATTGCCGAATTACACCTTCAAAATTTTAGAGCGAAACAACGCTCGCTTTGACGATGCTATCGGGATCACGCACGGGCTCGCCACGCTTGACTTTGTCGACATTGTCCATGCCATCGACCACTTCGCCCCAGACTGTATATTGGTGGTCCAGGAAACGCGCATCGTTGAAGCAGATGAAGAATTGCGAATTCGCACTATCAAGATTTGCAGCGCGTGCCATAGAGCATGTGCCACGAACATGCGGTTCCGGATTGAATTCCTGTTTCAAATTCGGATAGCTCGAACCACCTGTACCCTTACCATGCGGACAACCTGTCTGCGCCATAAACCCATCAATCACGCGATGAAACACGATGCCATCATAGAAACCTTCTTTGGCCAAACGCTTAATATGAGCGACATGATTGGGCGCGAGATCAGGACGGAATTTGATCACCACTTTGCCCTTGGTCGTTTCAAGAACGAGATGCTCTTCACCGGACTTTGTTTCTGTCATTTTTGACGCAGGCTTTCTTGCTGCTGTGTCCTTCTTCGCGCCTGTTGCTTTTGGTTTAGAAGCCATAATTATTCGTCCCTTATTTTACGTCAGCCATTACATGCATGCTTACAATCTTATCCGGCGCTTTTACCGTGCCATTTTGCGCCTGATCGCCCTTCTTGATTTTATCCACATATTCCATACCTGACACGACTTCGCCGAAGACTGTATATTTATTGTTCAAGAAAGGTGCCGGTTGGAAGCAGATAAAAAATTGCGAATTGGCCGAATTCGGATCATTTGACCGGGCCATACCTAGTGTTCCACGATTGAAAGGTTGCGGTGTAAATTCAGCAGGCAGATTGGTAAGCTTAGAACCACCCATACCGGTCCCAGTCGGATCACCCGTTTGCGCCATAAAGCCTTCAATCACACGATGAAATACAATGCCGTCATAAAAACCTTGACGAGTGAGCGCCTTGATTTGCTCAACATGTTTTGGCGCGAGATCGGGACGAAGCTTGATCACCACGCGGCCATCTTTCAATTCGAGATAGATTGTGTTTTGCGGATCAAGTGCTTGAGCATGAGCTAAAGAAGCACCAAAGAGCAGAGCGAAAACGAAAAAAGCTGCGCGGATCATAAGAAACCCTTTTATCGGTGATGACGCGATCATCATCACAAAAGATCATTAATGGGACTTGAATTTCTCGAGAAGTTTTCCTGCCACAAAAGGCGGTACAAATTCTCCGATCTCACCACCCATTTTGGCGATTTGGCGCACCAATGTGGCCGTGATGGGGCGAACGGAAGGAGATGCCGGAATAAAGACGGTGTTTATCTTCGGTGCCATAACACCATTCATACCCGCCATCCGCATCTCATAATCAAAATCGCTACCATCACGCAGACCACGGATCAAAAGCACCGCTTCCGCTCTTTTAGCGGCTTCAACGGCAAGATCATCGAAAGTGACAACCGATAAAACCGTTTCCGCCGCGCGCGCAATCGGATCACAACTTTGAAGGATCATATCCTTGCGTTCATCCGCGGAAAACAAAGGTGCTTTGCCGGGGTGAACACCGATCGCGATTATCAAATGATCGACCATTGCACAGGCCTTCGCGATGACATCGCTATGGCCAAGCGTCAAAGGATCAAAGGATCCCGCATAAAGGCCCCTGCGCAATTTTTGACAAGTCATCTCGTTCGATCCTTCCGGAAAAAACAATCTTTACGCATCAGGTGCTGCGTGTTCACTCGATCCGTCCGACGAGTCACCATCATCCATTCCGTCATCGCTGATACGCTCAACAGAGACAACACGTTCGCCCTCGGTGGTATTAAATACGGTCACACCCTGTGTCGCGCGGCCTGCAATGCGAATGTCATCGACGGGGCACCGAATGAGTTGACCACCATCCGTCACAAGCATGATTTGATTTGACATCTCGACGGGGAAAGAGGCCACAAGTTTTCCATTCCGCTCATTGACCGCCATCGCAACAATGCCTTTGCCGCCGCGACCCGTGACCCGATATTCATAAGCAAGGCTCCTCTTGCCATAACCATGCTCTGAAATCGTCAAGATGACTTGCTCACGGGCAGACAATTCAGAGTAACGCTCTTGCGATATCGCGGCATCACCCGAAAACTCTTCATCAATCGGAGTCTCATCTTGGGTTGCATCGCCTGAAACCGCACGGCGCATTCGGATATAGGCTGAGCGTTCTTCGGCCGTCGCATCGACGTGACGCAAGATTGCCATCGAAATCACATGATCATTTTTCGCAAGATTGATGCCGCGAACACCAGTTGAATCACGCCCCTTAAAGACACGCACATCATCAACCGCAAAGCGGATCGATTGACCTTCAGCCGTTGTGAGAAGGACATCATCATCTGCCGTGCAAATCTGCACATCGACGATCATATCGCCTTCATCAAGCTTCATGGCAATTTTGCCGGCTTTGTTTACCTGCGTAAAATCGGATAATTTATTACGACGCACATTGCCATGGGCGGTCGCAAACATCACATCGAGCCGATCCCAATGTTCTTCATTTTCAGGCAAGGGCATGATGGTGGTGATGCGCTCGCCCTTATCGAGCGGCAACATATTGATGAGCGCCTTACCGCGTGCATGCGGAGCGGATTCCGGCAAGCGCCAGACCTTTTCTTTATAAGCCTGTCCTGCTGATGAGAAAAACAAAATCGGTGTGTGCGTTGAAGCCACGAAGAGCCGCGTGACAAAATCCTCATCACGCGTTTGCATACCTGACCGACCTTTGCCGCCGCGCTTTTGCGCACGATAGGTCGAAAGCGGCACACGCTTGATATAGCCTGCATGCGAGACCGTCACGACCATATCTTGCCTCTGGATCAGGTCTTCGTCTTCGACATCGGCATCCCACTCGACAAAGCCGGTCTTGCGCGGCGTCGCATAGGCCGATTTCACCTCATTCAATTCATTCGAGATAATCGACATAATGCGCTCGCGTGAACGTAAAATATCGAGATAATCCGCAATCTCGGCAGAAATTTTATTAAGCTCATCCGCGATTTCATCACGACCAAGTGCGGTTAATCGCGCAAGACGTAATTCGAGAATGGCGCGCGCTTGCGCATCAGACAAACGATAGGTGCCTTCATGCGAAACTTTATGACGCGGATCAGAGATCAGCTCAACCAAAACGGTAACATCTTGCGCGGGCCAATCACGTGCCATCATCGCTTCACGTGCGGCATTCGGATCAGGTGCTCTGCGAATGAGATGGATGATCTCATCAATATTCGCAACCGCGATTGCAAGACCGACCAAGACATGCGCGCGATCACGCGCTTTACCGAGACGGAATTTCGTACGGCGACTTACGACCTCTTCGCGGAATTCAACAAAGGCGCGAATGAAATCAAGAAGTGTAAAGACTTCCGGACGACCGCCATTCAAGGCGACCATGTTGCAACCGAAACTTGATTGCAATTGCGTGAAGCGCCAGAGCTGATTGAGCAAGACATCGCCGACCGCATCGCGCTTCAATTCAATGACGATGCGCATCCCGTCGCGATCCGACTCATCGCGTAAATCGGAAATGCCTTCGACGCGTTTTTCGCGCACAAGCTCGGCAATCTTTTCGATCAACTGCGCTTTATTCACCTGATAGGGAATTTCGGTGATGATGATCGCTTCGCGGCCTTGCTTGCCGCTCTCAATCGACGCTTTCGCGCGCACGACAACAGAACCGCGACCCAAATGATAGGCCGCACGCACGCCGCCACGGCCGAGGATCGTGCCGCCTGTCGGAAAGTCAGGACCGGGAACAATCTCGATCAGACGATCAATGCCAATGGCGGGATCAGCAATATAGGCCAAACATGCATCAATCACTTCGCCCAAATTATGCGGCGGAATATTGGTGGCCATGCCGACCGCGATACCGCCTGCCCCATTGACGAGAAGATTGGGAAACCGCGCGGGGAGAACAACCGGCTCGCTTTCGGAGCCATCATAATTCGGCTGGAAATCGACCGTGTCTTCATCAAGATCCGTGACGATGGACATGGCAGGTTTTGCAAGCCGCACTTCGGTGTAACGCATCGCGGCGGCTGGATCGCCATCGACCGATCCGAAATTGCCCTGCCCGTCAATGAGCGGCAGGCGCATGGAAAAATCCTGCGCCATACGCACAAGCGCGTCATAGATCGATTGATCGCCATGCGGGTGATATTTACCAATCACATCGCCGACCACACGCGCTGATTTCCGATAAGGCTTATCGGGCGTGTAACCATTCTCAATCATCGAATAGAGAATGCGGCGGTGAACAGGTTTTAAACCGTCGCGTGCATCAGGCAGCGCACGCGAAACGATCACGCTCATCGCGTAATCGAGATAAGAGCGCTTCATCTCGTCGGTGATGGAAACCGGGCGAATGTCCTGCGGGGTCGGGACGGAGGGCGGAACTGAATTTTTGGACAAAATAAGGGCTCGCAACGCGGAAATTTGAACCGCAATTCCAGTTCGGAATCACGATGATTTTGTCTATCCGATTCCCGTCCCGCGACCTAACAAAAAACCGCGCTCTCCACTGGCAAAAATTTAAGTAGTTTCAAATACTTATTTCCGATGATTTCACGTAATCCGTCCAAAACAACCGGATACGTGATCCTACCAGGAAAAAGCATGAAAACACCTCAGATGACGAGCGCAGTCGTCGCGAGCGAGGCCGACGCACGAGAATATGCCCTTAGGGAAAATCAGAAACCGCCATTCAATTGCGAACAACACGGCGTCGACGCGATCCAAAGACGTTACGATGGATTAAAACGGAATATCGTCGTCGATCTCGCCGCCACGGCTAGTGACTGCCGCCGGGCCGCTCGACGAACGGCCACCGCCATAAGAAACCGATCCGCCATCATCACCGCCGCTTGCGCCGCCGCCGCGGCCATCAAGTAATGTCATTTCACCGCGATAACGCTGCAATACGATTTCCGTGGTCGAGCGTTCTTGGCCATTTTTGTCAGTAAATTTCCGCGTCTGAAGCTGGCCTTCGAGATAGAGCTTTGAGCCCTTCTTCACATATTGCTCGGCGACTTTGGCGAGGTTCTCGTTGAAGATCACCACATTATGCCATTCGGTGCGCTCTTTGCGTTCACCCGTGGCTTTATCGCGCCAAGATTCCGTGGTCGCGAGCGAGAAATTGCAAACGGGCTCGCCCGAATTCAGCCGACGCACTTCTGGATCACGCCCAACATTCCCAACCAAAATGACCTTGTTGACGCTGCCCGACATTATCCGCTCCCGCTCTATCTCGCGCTCAAAACCGATTAACAACTCTAACCGATACAACACGGCAAAGGGCCCCAGCAAACATGGTTATCCACATCGTCACGCGCGCCTTAACGCAAAAATTCAATAGAAAACAGTATATGTTCTTGATATGTTCTCATCCAACACGAGGTTTATTCGTATGTCAACTAGAAAAAAATGAAGCTCTTATGGCGCTCTCGTGGGGGAGCCTTTACGTAGAGTGCATCTCGGCAAAACGGAACAATGACATGGCCAAGCTCCACGATCTTTTTGACTCCGGTTCCGGACGGGATGCCCGTGTCATTTCCATTCGCGGCGCGCGCGAGCACAATCTCAAAAATGTCGATCTAACAATCCCACGTGACCGGCTCGTTGTCTTCACAGGCCTTTCAGGCTCGGGCAAATCTTCGCTCGCTTTTGATACGATCTATGCTGAAGGCCAGCGTCGTTATGTCGAGAGTCTCTCGGCTTATGCGCGCCAATTTCTTGAAATGATGCAAAAGCCGGATGTCGATCAGATTGATGGTCTTTCTCCGGCCATCTCGATTGAACAGAAAACGACGTCTAAGAACCCTCGATCAACGGTCGGCACCGTCACAGAAATCTATGATTATATGCGCTTGCTTTTCGCGCGTGTCGGTGTTCCCTACTCGCCTGCAACAGGTCTTCCGATCGAGAGCCAAACCGTTCAACAAATGGTTGATCGTATTATGGCGCTGCCTGAGAAGACGCGTCTTTATTTGTTGGCGCCCGTTGTGCGTGGTCGCAAAGGTGAATATCGCAAGGAACTCGCGGAATTCCAGAAGCGCGGCTTTCAACGCGTGAAGATTGATGGAAAATTCTACGAGATTCCTGAGGCGCCGCCGCTCGATAAAAAACTGAAACATGACATAGATGTCGTGGTTGATCGTATTGTCGTACGTGAAGATATTGCGGCGCGTCTTGCTGAAAGCCTTGAGACTATTCTCGAACTTGCAGACGGGATTGCGGTCGTCGAATTCGCCGATGAGAAAGAAGCGAAAGGCGAAGCCAAACGTGTGATCTTCTCGCGTAAATTCGCCTGCCCCGTTTCGGGCTTTACCATTCCGGAAATCGAACCGCGCCTTTTCTCTTTCAATAATCCCTTCGGAGCGTGTCCGGTTTGTGATGGTTTGGGTCATGAGATGCGGATTGATCCTGATCTCGTTGTGCCGGATGAAAGTCTCACTTTGAAAGCAGGTGCAGTCGCGCCTTGGGCAAAATCCTCTTCGCCCTATTACACACAAACTTTACAAGCGCTCGGCAGCCATTTTGGATTTAAGCTCACGAGCAAATGGAGCGATCTCACGAAGAAAGCGCGTAACGCAATTCTTTTCGGAACTGACGAGGAAGAGATCCGCTTTTCTTATGATGATGGGTCGCGCTCTTACACTGTGCGTAAACCCTTTGAAGGCGTCGTCAATAATCTTGAACGACGTTGGAAAGAAACCGACAGTGATTGGGCGCGCGAAGAAATTGGACGCTTCATGTCCGAGACCCCCTGCTCGGCTTGTAATGGTCATCGTTTGAAGCCCGAAGCGCTTGCGGTGAAAATTGCGAAACATCACATCGCTGATGTCTCGAAATTTTCAGTTGCCGAAGCGCATCGTTGGTTCGATACGCTGCCCAAATCACTGACCAAAAAACAAAATGAAATTGCCGGTAGAATCTTAAAAGAAATTCGCGAACGGCTTACCTTTCTTGTTGATGTCGGTCTCGACTATCTCACCCTCTCCCGCAATTCAGGTTCGCTTTCAGGCGGTGAAAGCCAACGTATTCGTTTGGCCTCACAAATTGGTTCGGGCCTTTCTGGCGTTCTCTATGTTCTTGACGAACCTTCAATCGGCCTTCATCAGCGTGACAATGAACGATTACTCGGGACACTCAAAAGATTGCGCGATCTCGGCAACACGGTGATTGTTGTTGAGCATGATGAAGACGCAATTCTCCAAGCGGATTGGGTTGTCGATGTGGGCCCTGGTGCCGGTATTCACGGTGGCAAAATCGTCGCCGAAGGACGTCCAAAGGATATTCTCGATCATCCGAAATCTTTGACGGGAAAATATCTCAAAGGCGAGATCGGTGTGCCCACAACGCCACAACGTCGTAAACCGCAAAAAGGCCGGATGCTGAAACTTATAGGCGCGCGCGGCAATAATCTCAAAAATGTTACTGCTGAAATACCGCTCGGAACTTTCACCTGCATCACGGGCGTGTCGGGTGGCGGCAAATCGACATTGATCATTGATACACTTTATCGCGCGGTCGCGCGTCGTTTGAATGGTGCTTTTGAACAGCCCGCTCCTTTTGATCGGATCGAAGGGCTCGAACATCTCGATAAGGTGATCGATATTGATCAATCGCCAATTGGTCGAACACCGCGTTCAAATCCGGCGACTTACACCGGTGCCTTCACACCCATCCGTGAATGGTATGCTGAATTGCCGGAAGCAAAAGCACGCGGTTATCAACCGGGTCGGTTCTCCTTCAATGTCAAAGGCGGGCGTTGTGAAGCCTGCCAAGGCGATGGTGTCATCAAGATCGAGATGCATTTTCTGCCCGATGTCTATGTGACCTGCGATGTCTGCAAAGGGCGTCGCTATGATCGCGAAACACTCGAAGTCAAATTCCGCGATAAATCCATCGCCGATCTTTTAGATATGACGGTTGAGGAAGCCACCACACTCTTTAAGGCCGTGCCCTCGATCCGCGAGAAAATGGAAACTCTGGCTCGGGTCGGGCTCGACTATATCAAGGTTGGCCAGCAAGCGACCACGCTTTCGGGCGGCGAAGCGCAGCGCGTGAAACTCTCCAAAGAACTCTCCCGCCGCGCGACCGGCCGGACGCTCTATATCCTGGATGAGCCCACCACAGGGCTCCATTTCCACGACGTGGCCAAGCTTTTGGAAGTTCTCCATGAGCTTGTGGAGCAGGGAAATACGGTCATTGTCATCGAGCACAATCTGGAAGTGATCAAAACCGCCGACTGGATCATCGATATGGGTCCTGAGGGGGGCAATGACGGTGGGATGATCGTGGCTCAAGGTACGCCCGAAGACATTGTAAAGGGCAATAAGGGCCATACAGCCCGGTTCTTGGCTGAAATTATGTCCAGACGGCCGCTAAAATCGTCAAAAATCAAGCCGAGTTCAATTGCGGCCAAATAATGTCTTCTAAGTGAAAAAAGATGGCATTAGGTCTTATTTAACTTAGATCACTCATTTATGCATAGCTGTCTTGCTGTCTGACCCTCTGGTCAAATGGGGTTGCTTGTCTTATGTGCAGTGCAACAAATTCAGAGAGGCCCGTTTTGATCGTTAAAATGTGTGGCGCTCTGCTTGTCCGGAAACAAAAAGGTAAGACAAATGCTGACGATTTCGACTTTGAAAACACAACTCCGCCGCTGGGCTCGCGTCCGTAGAACAATCCATGAACTCTCGCAGTTGACTGACCGTGACCTTGCCGACCTCGGCATTTCACGCGGCGAAATCCGCTTCATCGCTAAGAAGCACGCTGCCGCTCGCTAACATATTCTTTTGGGCATCGCCTCCCCCTGC
>Ga0194116_10004372_pt1 | contig 16231 bp, 8 predicted proteins | sample TA2MahsurfametaG_4_FD_148617 | JGI IMG/M metagenome (GOLD analysis project Ga0194116, IMG submission 148617) | Freshwater microbial communities from Lake Tanganyika, Tanzania - TA2015008 Mahale S9 surface | ecosystem: Environmental > Aquatic > Freshwater > Lake | place: Tanzania: Lake Tanganyika...
TAGAACTATATCTAATTTTATAAGAATAAAAATCTAATACATAAGTCTATAAGTATATAAAATAATAAATAATTCATTTTAAATAAAATATTTAAAAAGTAATTTTTTTTTGATCTAGAAAATTTTATTAAAATTGAATTTATTTTTATTTTGAAAGGAATAAAAATTTAAATAGATTTAAAATTGAAATAATGAATATTACATATAAATGATGTTTTAGAAATGATTAAATTTTGAAGATTATTAAAATTATTGAATTTTAAAATAACTTACTTAAAATTTAAAATGGCAGATTTAATAGGAGAATGGATTAATAATGAAGTGAAACTTTCGAAAAAAATAACTAATATTGAAGATGATTTTTCGAATGGATATTTATTCGGAGAACTATTACAAAAATTTAATAAAATCAGTAATTTCAATGAATATAAAAATAATGATGACAATACAATTAAAATTGCAAATTTTAAGTTATTAGAAAAAGCCTTAAGAGATATTAATATTAACATCGAAAAAGGAAGGATTTTTGATTTAATTAGTAAAAAAAGAGGAGTTGCAACTAGATTTTTATATCTCATAAAAAAAACTCTTTCAGAAAAATTTATTAACTTGGACAATTTAGATTTAAAAAAATGTAATAATTAACTTTAATTAAATTCATTGATTTGATAAATTCAATAATTTTAAATGATTTAAATTAAATATTTTATCTAAATTTTTATTGGTTTTATTATTGTTTTGAAATTTGAAAATAAGCTTCTTTCATACATGAAACTTATAATAACGCTATATATCATTCAACTCGCGATAAGCATTTAATAGAAGCTAATAAAAACAATCCTATAATTCAAAGCATGGACTTCAAAACACTAAAAAATAATAAGCCAAAATTACTTAGTATTAAAGATCCAAGTTTCAAATTTGAAAAATACAAAAAGGAACAAGATATAAAAATCGAATCTGATGAAAAAAAGCAAAAAGAATTTCTAAATATGGAGCACCAAAAATACTCAAATCTAATAAGATCCTTAGAAAGTAATTTACATAACAGTCGCAAAGATATGGATTTAGCACAATTTGAACAATGGAAAAAAAACATGGAAATTAAAAAGGATTTTGAATCTCGTTTACATGATGAATTATACAGCGAAGCGAATTATTTTAAAAACATTGTTTTTGAGAGTATAAAAAATTCTGAGAATGAAGAAAAATTCCAAATGGAAAATTTCGAAAAAAACTTATCCCGTTTAGGTTTAGATATGACTAATGCTGATCAAAAATTAAAAAAGGCAAATAGTAAATCTTCTTATAGCAGTGAAATAATATTACAAAAAATTCGTGAAAAAATTCAAGCAAATGCAACTGCAAAAAAAGAAAGGGATAGAAGAAAAAGAAAAATTCAAATCGAACAAAAAAAGGCTCAAGAAGAATTATTAAAAAATGAGAAAAAAATTAATTTGGAGGGAACATATAATAATGAAAAAACCAAAGATCAGCTATTAAGCATAGAATCGATTGCAAAGCAAAATGAATTCAAAATATGGAAAGAATTGCACAACATAAATTATGAATCTGAGCAACAAAAGCAAAAAGACACTGAAGATATGGAGAGAGAAAAAAATAAAAACTATGATGAAATATTTTTAAATTATTATATGCAACGCGATAAAAAGGTTAATTTCGATAAACAAGCATTTATAGCAGATGTATGGAAAGAAGATAGAACTCAAAAACAAAAAGAAATGGATATTAAATTTGCTCAAAGAAATAAAAATATGATGCTTGTAAAGAATATTACTCAACAACTTCTGGATTTGGTAGATGAAATTCATAAATTTCAAAATGATAAAAATTTTGATTTACTTGATCAAAATGTTTGGAAAGAATATATGAAAAATTTTACTAATAGTAATTTATATTTAAATACGACTGGAATGAAAATTCCTCCAAGTTATTATGAATCACCAATAGTAATAAGAACTGAAGAGTATGACAATATGTCAAAATTAAAATTAAATGAAACTCATGAATTTGATATAAATGCAAATTCTCAACAATTAGATGGGGTTTTTGAAGAATGTGAGCTTTTTGATTATTTAAATTTCATAGGACAATATAAAACTGAAACAATAATTCCAAAAAATATGATAAATAAAATGCTTGATATATTTGAAATTATGGGAAATGATTTACCTATAGGTGCAGCAACTGGATCTAAATATGGAAAAATCACTGATGCATATAAAGAATATGAACCTACCGATGAAGATATAGAAAATCTTACAATTCCATCTTCTTGTGGAAAAAATTATAATTTAAGCGATATAATAAATATTCTTATTGATATTAAATTTACAAATGTAAATAGTGAAAATAAGCTAAATAGTGCTTCTGTCAGTTCTAATTACAATAATACCAATTATGCTGGATTAAATAATAAAATTAATAATATAAACATAAATAATAATTTGAACATAACCCCACATAGTGGTATATATAATATAAATAATAATACTAACATAAGTACAAATAAAGAAAATATCATATTGTCACATAGTAATGCTGATAAAGATTATATGAATAGCACTAGTTCAAATATTAACGCTTTAAAGTCTCAAATTTTTAATGTTTTCAATAACATTCCATTAAAAATTTTATTTTGTGGTAAAAAATTCAGTGGAAGAAAAACTCATATTAAATATTTAACAGAAAATTTTCCTCTTAAGTTTTATAATGTAGAAGAATTAATAACGAAAAATATTAATTTATTAGAAGAATTAGAAGTTCCTGTTGAAGAGCATCCTAAATATAAAAATTTAAAAAAAAATGAATTAGATAAGGTTATCGCAGATAGAGCTTTGGAAGAACAAAAATTCGAATCCTTAAAACATCATGTAAAACAATTAAAATTCTACAAAGATAAAGGGGTAAAAATTCCTCACCAGGTACTTTTTGAATTTTTATTCGAAATCATAAAAATTGATTTTCCGGAAAAGACTCAACCACAAATAATTGAAGAAATTAATTTAAAAAACAAGAAAAAAAAAGAATTACAAGAAGAGCTCACCAAATTAAAAGAAGAAAAAAATGTTGCAAAAGGAGCTGTTCCTGCAAAAAATCCGAATATGAAAAACGAAACATTTTATATTAATGAAATCCAAAAATTAAGCATTGAATCAAATAAAGGATTTATTATAATAGATTTTCCAGAAACATTAGAACAAGCTAAATATTTTGAAAAAAAGATAACTGGCTATATCAGTGAAATAGAAAAACCTAAAAATTTCATAAGCCAAATTAAAGAAAATTATAATATTATTTTAGACAAAATTTCTAAGTCTGATAATCAAAAAAATTTAATTCAAGGTGCATTTGATCTTATTTTCTATTTAGAAACTTCAAATGAAGAAATTCTAAGAAGAATTAAAAATAGAAAAATCGACCCAGTTACTAATATCATTTATCACATGGAAGATAATCCTCCTCCTGCAGAAGATAAAAAATTAAATGAAAGGCTTATTGCTTATGAAGAAAATATTAACTATGATTTATTAAATGAAAAAAATAATATATTTAATAAAGAAGTAGAAGGCTTGATAGCATTATACGAAGTCTTCGGATCTCAGAAAAATAATTTTAAAAGCTTTAATAGGTTTAATTCCATGCTTCCCCAATATCCTTATAGTGAAAATAACAATAAGATTTTGCAAACAGACAGAATAGTAAAAACCCCTATGAAAGATTATCCAATCATACATCAAAAAAAAGATCTAAAAGAACAATTATTGAGTATAAATGCCGAAATAAAAGATATAATCAATCACATGGTTAAAATTAATGAGGAAAAAGAAAATGAATTGATATCTCGAGCTTCAGAAATGTCAGGTAATATTCATTCTCCTCATGTTAATTTCGCCAAAGAAACTTTTTCAAATATATCCAACAATCCTAATATTTATCAAAATACAAACAATCTACAATTAAATACAAATTTGAATTTAATTAATATGAATCCTTCTAGGAGGAATTCCATATCCAACATTAGTAATACTAATACAAAAGATTTCCAAAAAACTAAAGATATATCAAGCGCACAAAAAGATAAGGATGCTACTTCTCAAATAAATATTCCGAATGGAACTCAAAGTCATTTGCATTTAAATACAGAAACTGATGAAAAAAATAATCATAATACCAAAAACCTCTCTTTAAAAAATTCACATCAGATTCAGAATTTAGACGAAGAAGATTTTAGTAAATACTTTAGAAAGCTGGAAGAAGCAAAAAGAAAATTGGCTAACTATACAATAGATAATATTTACGGAAACTGGAGCAAAATGTATGAAAATTACATAATAGGAGTTAAAACTTTTTTTAAAAATCTGCGAAAGCAAAAGGAAACTGTCATTCTAACTTATAATAAAATGCAAGAAAGATTCATAGAATTTTTAAGAAGACCTTCAAGAAAAATGTTGGAAATAAATAAATTCCAAAAAAAGTACAATAAATTCTTTGACGAATATCCTCAATTAAGAGGAGATGAGCAAGTGAAAGAAGAATTTCATCAAGATATTTTCGATTTATCAGATAGAATATGGGAGGCAATTGAAGAGCGAAAAACAGACGCAATAAAAGAAAGAAAAAAAATTATGGAGAGTGGTTTTATTGAAAAAGAAATGGAAAAATTTTATTTTTATCTTGAGAAATTATACTCATTAGAAGTAGAAAAATTTTATACTAATGCTAATACAATAAGAGATTTCTATTGCAACATGGATTTTAAAATAAATACACAAGAATCAATAAACTTGAATCCACTCGAAATTTTGAAAGATAGTGAACTTTTGAATTTACCAATATTTAATGATGGTCTGAATGATAGTAAAACTACTGGGATCGATTCTCCTAAAATAAATAAAGATAATTTAATTAAAAAATCACAAAAAAATAATAATATTAATGAAATATCAAAAGAGAATTCTAATAATTGTGGGAAAAAAAATAGTTCAAATTTAAATAATGTCAATAAGAAAGATAATATAACCAAAGATAAGTATCCGAGATTGCAAAAGCTTTTTAGAAATAGCTTTAAATTAATTTTAAAATATGATGAAATCTTCAAAAATATCGAAAAAATAAGCAAAAGTAATGCCCTTAATAATTTGTCTAGTGAGAGCTCAATTAGGAAAATGTCTAGGTTACATGCTAGAAGATTGCAAGAAAGTACTTTCGTGGATGATAAGAGAGAAATTTACATTTATGAGGAAGAATTGAAAAGTTCTCTTAAATTAGAAAAAAATAAGTTCAAATATAGAGTCGCCTTTATAAATTTTTGGGCGATTGATTATCTTGAAAATTTGAAAAAAATATCTAAATTAATATATGATAAATTAGATGATTGGATTATTTCCACTATAAAATCCGAAAATGATGCTATGAATAATTTGGTTAATATCTTTGATGGATGTATTGAAAAAGAAATGAGACTAAGAATTGATTTTGAAATGGATAGCTTTGATATTTATAAGATGATAGACATAAATGATCAAATTGAAATTATAGTAATAAAAAATATTTCTTTATTAATGATAAATATTTTCAAAATTTATCGATTCTTTTTCAAAAACATTAATTAATATATAAAGATTTTTTAATTTAATAATTTTATTCAATAATTTAATAATAAGTCTACTGAATTGCCATTTAGAGAACTCAGTGAAAAAACTAGTATAGATTATGAATATTTTTTGAAAATATTTGAAGAAATTAAAGAATATCAAATATCTAAAAATTTTATCAGAACTCATAATTTTTATGATATTGTAATGAAAAAACATCTAATAGATAAAAATGGCCTTGGATTACCTAACATATTTAAACATCTTAGCTTCTATAATATAAAAAAATTTTTGACCTTGTTGGAAAATATAAAATTGTATAAAGGGTTTAGTTCAGAAAACTACAATTCTGGAAGTGAATTTAATGAGTAAACATTATTTTTTTCATTTATATTTTTAATTATTTAACTTTAAAATTAAATAATTTTTAGTGTCATCAATTTAAAAGAAACATTTTCATTACTTCTCGTATTGGAAAGTAAATTAATGACAGAAGCAAACGAAAAAATGTTATCAAGTCAAGCTATTGACTTTTTGGAAAAAAAAGATTTTTTATCCAAAGAAAATTTTTTTAATATAGAATTTTGGTTTGAAAGAGATCCAAATGTTAATGTCAAATCAGGTATATTATATATTTAATTTAATTTAATTTAATTTTATTTTAATAATTTAGTTGATGATGAGTTTATTATTCCTAGCAGATTGAAAGAGTCATTATATGAGATAAATAAAGAAGCAAATGTAAAATATAAATTTTTTTTATAAATTTAATTAATTTATTGATTTCTTTTGAAATTTAATTAATTAATTTAAGGGTCTTATAAACTTTACAAATATATTAAATATATTATCTCTAAAAACATTGGCAAAACCAGTAAATTTTGAAGAACTCAGAAAATTAAATAAATCATATGGAGAAGTTTTACTTTTATGATTGCTAGTAAATTAGTAAATTTTAACATCATTGAAATAAATATTTTAATTTTTATTTTAAATAAAAATTATTTTACAAAGATTTATTAAAAAATAAAGTTACATTTTAGTAATTCTTCTAGAAAATTAAGATTTTGATTAATAACAATCTTATAAATGATTGATTGATTATCTGAAATTTTTTATCTACAAAATTTTAATTTGATAATAAATTTAATATGATTCTATGAAATCTTCTCAAACGTATTATTTCGATTATGGAAATCAATTCAATATAATAAATATGTAAATCATTATTAGTTCCTGTAAAAATAATTAATTTATATCTAACTAATAAATACCTGTTCCAATAAATATATAATTCTTAATTTACATCAAAATAAATTTTTTTTTAAAAAATACTACATTGTTCTCTAATATCAGATGCCTTTTTAAATTTAGAATTTACTTGAAGTAATTTTGTAGTATTTACTTCATTCTTATCAATATTTTCTACTATATTTTCATTAATTTTAATTGAATTTTTAAATTTATTTGTTTTCGGTCTACAATATGACATACAATTTAATAATTCAAATTTTGGTTGCTTTTCTGTGATAATTTCTAATTCATGGGTTTTGGATTTAACAAGATTAAAATTAGTTTTTAAATTATTATTGAAATTTATATTATATTTAATTTCAATTTCATTATTATTGGTATTATCTCCTGTAATCGACATATTCGGATTATCAACTGTTTGTAATATATTCTTAATTTTTGGTTCTTGAAAATTATTTGAATTAAAATCATTATTATTGTTTAAATTGGCTCCTTTAAAATCTGTGATTTTTTCGCTTTTTGCATTTAAATTAGATTGAATTTTAAATTCTCGATAATGGCAAGATCTTATGGATTCTAATCCTATACTGTCATAGTCAATATTTCCATCTGAATCTTCTTCATTATTAGATTTATTTATTTTAATATTAGTTGGAATGTATTTTCTCTCTTTTATCAATATTTCTAATTTTTCTATATGCTGATTTAAATGGACTTCATTTAATATATATAATTTATCATCTATTGTTAGTCCATCTCCACTCGTACAACAATTTTTTTTATTTGTTAAATAACCTCTGTAACTCCATTCACAATTTATAAACCCTAAATTTCTAGCCTCAATTTGATTATAATTACATATTGGACATTTTATAAATGCAATTTCTTTGATTAAGTCGAATTTTCCACATCCTATATATTAAAATATTTAATTCATAATTTATTCCTTATTGATTAACTGAATTTTGAAATAAATTGAAAAATAAAAATGAAACTTTTTCGTTTTTAAAAATAAAAAATTTTATTTTTAGAATAATTCCTTCAAATATATTGTATTTTATAATCAAGATGAATTTAAAATATTTTTAATTTTCCCTAAATGATGCTTTTTAAATATAATCTTCAAAAATCAATCCTAATGTAAAATCTTAATGACCAATTTATTTTTATTATTAATAATTACCTAAATTAAAAACAAACAATTCTTCAAAGATTCTACATGATTTGTTCTTACAATAACAAAAAACATTGAGTCCATCACTAGCCTCCCTGAAAGTTGGTGCATCAACACTGAAATCAATTTTTTTTATATCTTTCAAAATATTAAAAGAGAAATCAATTCCAATAGAGCATCTCCTTTTTCCTTTTCTGATTAGTTGAATTTTCAAAAATTTTATAGGAGATAGTTTTGTATATGTATCAGTAACTGATGCATTTAAAGTATTTAAATTTTCATCTTTTGTGATAGCCGAAGAAGGGCAATTAATTTGGGAATTATTTAATCTCACTGTATTGTCAATTGGATTTATTAAATTTCCTATTAAATCATCATTTTTAAAAAGCTTTTGTGTATTTAAATCAATTAAATTTTGCTCATTTTCCGGAATCAATAATTTTTTGCGAAGAATATATTTCAATATATAAATACTGCAATTCATTGAAACTTCTATTAAAATTTTATCAATATTTGCCAGATAATATTCTATAATTATTTTTATAAGAGGGATATCATTTAAGATTTTATAGTATATCTTAGGGCCAGTAGAATCTTTATTAGTACTCATGGTATGAAAAGTTCCTGCAATACCTAAAAAATTTGTAGATTGAGTTTTATTATTAAAAAGCTTTAAAACATCGAATTCATCAGAAAGTCCATATGAACTATCTTGTTCTACATTGGGATATAAATACAAACTAATATTTTCAATTCGAGAATTAGTGTTTTGGGAAATAAAATCTTTTATATTAATTATCTGTAAAGGTTCTGATAGAGATTCTACATTATATATTAACTCAGGTTTTGCTAAATCTGGATTCCTATTTGAGCTTAAACGAAGATTACTAATATTCAAAGAATTCAAATTACTAGTATTAATGGGAGTATCTGTATTAACTTTATAAATATAAAATTTCATTTTTGTTAGATATAAATTTTATTTTTTATTTTCTTTTTATCTTATTTAAATATAATATAAATTTAAAAAATTCATCAATCGTCAATTTTTCTAAGTAAAAATATATAGAATTAGCTAACTTATACATTTATGCCTTTATTAATTAATAAGTATTTTAATGTTTGGATTTAAAAGGTTATTTGTATAAATTAACTTGTCTTTGTCAATCAAAAATTTTAAATTAATAACTTAACTGTTTAAACATAATTAATGAACCATTTTTTATGCTTTTTTAGGGTTTATTAGCATTTAAATATAGAAAAATGTATTGAATCCCAATTTTTTTGAAGACAGTTAAATATTTTAAATTGCCAGAGAAATAATATTTTTAACATTAATTTTATTGATCTTTTTTTAAAATAAAAAATTTAGCTATTAATAATATATAAAAAAATAATAATTTTATAAACAAAATTTTTCTTATTCTTGAATATTAGAAAAGAATTCATTAAATAAAAAATTTAATAATAAATTATGATTTGTTTCATTTGTTCGTTTATCTCATATCTAGCAGGGATGCCAGAAATTCCCTAAATTTATTAATTATAAATGAACTTCCCCCTCTTCTTGAATTAAAAACAATATTCCTTTAAAATTTAATCAACAGATAAATTTTTTGTTTGATCAAATAAAAAATAAGAAAATCATATTAAAATATAAAAATAAACCTGTTAAGGTAAGCAAAATAAACTTCTAAACTAAGAACATTATTAAACATGACATTTAATGAATAAAAAATTTAAATTGTTTTACAATAAAATTTTATTAATAAATTAGATTTATAAAAAATAATTATTTTCGAATAATTATAAATAATCAAAAAATATTTAAGTTTTTATGACTATAAGATATTAAAATTATAAGATTTTATTTTGGAACTTCAAAAGATAATACAGAACCTTCTATTTTATTTCCCGTTCATAATTTTATTATTACATAAATTTTTAAAGATATTAGAGAGGTATTCTTTAATTTTTAATCTAATCTCCAAATTATTACATGTAATAAGCTCAATAAAAATCTCTGTAAATTCTTTTTTATCAATTTCTTCTTTCAAAAATTCTACTTTTTCTAAACTTTTAAATATACATTCTATGATTACAGGTCCCATATTTGTCAAAAGCCTTTCATTTTCATTAAACAAATAAATTTGATCTTCAGAATAATTAACCCTATCAACATACTGTTTTAAAATTATTTTTGAGTTTGATAAAATTTTTCTTCTCGCATTTTCTTTTGCTTCTTCATTATTAGAGAATTTATTATTAGTATTATTATCAAAAATTTTATTTAAAGCTTTGAAAAAAATAAAAGAGCCTTCTTGCTGCTGTTTGAATAGAGCTGCAACATTTTCCAAGTCAGACATAAAATGAAAATGGATTAGCTGACGCAAATTAAATTCAATGTTAAAATTGTAAGCTAATTCCCATGATTCTTTTAAGCATTCCATTAAAATATTCAATTGATCCAAATTAAGCTTTTCATAATAATTTTCAATTATTTCATCTGAGAGTTTAATTAAGTTGTCTTGTATTATGCAAAAAATAATATTTTGATAAACAATATCTTGATAAATTCCTTGAAAATTTGGATTATCGAATTTATTAATATCTAAATTTAATAAATCAGTTTGCCTAGTTTTTGAGAAAATTAAAGATATCGTTTTAATAACTTTATCCCAAAACTTTTCATTTATTCGTTTACTGGTGTTTGAACTTAATTTATCTATAAAAATTTTTAATGCTTCAAATCCTGCTAAAGCAATACTCTCATTATCGTTAGAAACTATATATATTAAAATTTCGAAGAAATTATCAAGTAAATAGTCAATTTTATCAAAAAATCCATTAAATATATCATCTAAATCAATCAAAAAAATCTCTAAAGTATAAGAGAGTTTTATTCCAATTAAATCATCTATTATTGGTTTAAAAATATTTTTTATTAGATTTTTCCAATATTCTGAATCATATGTGATTTTAGGTAATGCACATATATTTGAATTGTTGTTATTATTTTTATAAAAATATAAATTATTACTGAAATTAAATGTATTTCCAGTTGCATTAAAACTATTGGGAAAAATAAAATTTTGATTCGCTTGTGTAAAATTCGCAAAATCAATTTTAATTGTCGGCCTCATTTCCTGATCATATGTATTACCGCCTGATATTGAAGGATTAAAACTTTTATTTTCAATAGTCTCTGATGTTGGAGGAATGGAAGGGTTATTATTTATTTTATTCTCTTTGAAAGTATCATTTGGATTAAAAGTTATAGAAGATGCTGTATAATTTTTAATTGATTTTGCATTGTTGGAATTGTTTGTCACTGAAAAATCTTTGATATTTCCACTATGAAAACTATCATTTGTTTCATTTTCTTCAGAATCATTTATTGTGGTTTCAGCAATTTTCTTTACAATATGAAAAAAGGCAGAACAAGAGATATTTCGAATGTTTTCTCTTTCATCTCTTATTAGTGCTCCCAAGCAAAGCAGTAATGAATTCACATGCTGGACATCATCTAGTAATTCGTACGAATTTTTATAAATATTAATACATTCTTCGGGATAATTCCCTGAATACTTCTTCAAACAATGGGCAAATTCTGTGAAGTTGTCCTTAATTTGTGAAAAATGATTATTAAAAACTTTTACAATTGTATCAAAAGTTTTTTTGTTTAATCCTTGATCTGTTTCATCATCACTAGTTAAAGAAAAAATGTTAAAAATTATCCTCCAACCACTTTTAATTGAACAAGCTTCTGCCAAAACTAAATTAGTAATGCAAGTCAGAACGTAATCCTTTGTACGAAAAGAATTAATATTATTGATTAAAATATGTTCGAAAGGTTTTAAAAACTCCATTTGAAATTTATAAACGCTGATTTCGTCTTTAAGTAAAAGTTTTTTAGCAATCTGACGCAATGAATCAATAGCTTTTTCAGCAATATTTGGATAAGGATTGGAACCTACTTGAATTAAATGTTCAGAAATTATATTCCAAATTTTCGACCATATAATTCTTACTCGTTTTATATTATGTTCTGAAACCTCTACTAGTTTTTGCAATGAGAAAATTCTCGGAGAGTCTTTGCTTGCTAATTCCTCTTTGGAAATTTCACACAAGGATTTTATCAAATCAATTAATGTTTCATCGTCAATTGAAAGAGTTTTTGAAAATACAATTTCATAATCATCCTGATTAATATCACGACCTATTTTTTCCAAATTATTTTTTTCAATAATTATTTCTTTTTCAATATGTGGATTATTAGATTGCTGCAATTTCTTTTTATTCCTAATTTCATTGAAAAAAGCTTCCAATTCAGTCCTTGAACCCGAAACAGTCATATGATAATAATCTATTTTTGAAATAAGTTCAAGAACCATTTTCCAAGAGCCTTTTAGATAATTTCCATCATGGGTTGCTAGACGCAAAATTGCTCTTATACAATTTATATGTTTTTCTTTTATTTCCTTTCCTTGAATAATATTCGTAAGTTTACAAAAAGCTCTTGTTAATGCTTCTTTTTGAAGATCTAAATTTAGCATTCCGCATAGTTTTATGCAATTCCTAAATTTAAAATTATATTAATATTAACTATCAAAAAAATTTTTATGAATTTTTTTTTAATTTATTTTTTTGTAAATATTTAATGAAAATTGAGTTGAAAATTATTGAAATTAAAAATTTAATTTGGATAAAAATTTATACGAAATCCCTTCAACACATAAATTATTCATGTTCGAATCTTCAGAATCTTCCATTATCAAAGAAAACATGGCCAATAAGCAAGTCCAAATCGATTCAAGCATCAAGCTAATATGATCTATTTCACATATTTTAAGGTATAATTTCTCCTGATTTTTTTTTAATTTTTCAGTCCCTTCTTGATACATTCTTTCTGTCTCCCTCTTAAATAAATCAGTCTTCTTTTTATTTGCATCCATTTTATCTTTTGCTTCTTCATACTCAATTAATGAAATGGGCTTTTGTGATATTTGTAAATAAATATCATTAATGAACTCATCCTCTAAATCCTTCCCTCCATTGATACCTTTTATCATCTTTTTAAAACCCTCAAATCCCATTTTTTTCTTCACTTGAGGATTATGGGTATCGGTTTGTAACATTATAATACTGAATGCTAAATAGTAAGCACAATCTGCAGTCTCGAATAAATCTGTATTATCTTTGAAATATTTTGCTGCAAATTTTTCCATTATTCTGTCAATTTTTTGTCCTTCTCCAGGAAGTTGAAAACCTGAGAGGAAAGTTCTTATTGCTTCTATAATATGCATTCCTTTAAAATCAAATGTTTGTGTATAATAATCCAAAGTTTTCAATGCTATTTCATTGTTTTCTCCAAGAAATTCTCCTACATGTTCTTTCTTCAGTCCATGAGTATTTTTAAGGAAATTAGCAATATCCAAAGCTTCTGTGTCTTTATTATCTTTATTAACAATTCCAGTTTTTTTTAAATACAAAATACCATTTTTAACCTTTATATTGAACTTTTCAACTGCTGTGGAAATATCAGATTTAATTTTTCTATTATAATCAAGCTTCTCACGAATATAAATCGAATTTACTGAAGGAGGAATTGTTGCGATATTTGCGCTTGTAGTTGTAAATGCATCATAATTAACATTTAATTGGCTTACATTTCCTGCATGAGTATTATTTACCTCCATCATGAAACTTGCATTATCATCACAATTATAATTTTCTTCATTTAAATTATTTTGTAATTCATTTTCTAAATTGGCTTCAAAGATTCCGTTTCTTTGACTACCTATTTGTTCTTGTGTGAACATGAGAATTGAACGAATCATCATGCAAATTACTTCTAAGCTTCGTGATCGCAATTGATATTCTTGTTGGATTGATAGCTGATGCTCTGATTTTGCATATTTTCCTTGGGAAATTTTAGATAGTGAAGTGACTATCCTATTTAGCAAATCTTTTTCTTCAATATCACAATCGTAATTTACATATAATTCTACAAAGAATTTTGCAGTTCCAGCCAATTTATAAAAGTTTTCAAGTAAAAGCCATTTATGATTATAAGAAGAGTTGCCTGAATCAAGGATTTTCAAAAATACTGATTCAATAAAGACTGCAATTTGATGTTTCAAATGTTCACGGAAGAAATTCCAAACTTTAAAAAAAATCCTAATAGAAAATGAATAAATTTGTAAATCATCAGACATACAAGCTCTTAAAAGACCTTCTATTAAATCAATTTTTATAATGTTAATAAATTCACGATTTGAAATAAAAATATTTCCAGGTTTTTCCAAAATTCCCAAAATAAGTTCCAAAGCTATTAGTTTGGCTTTTGTATTATTTATCTCATTTGAATCAACACTAGAATTGACTAATTTACATAAAAATGCGAATATATTTTGTGTATCATTTAAATACAACAAAGCAAAATCATCTTCTCCTAGAGCATCTCCCATTATATATTTTAAAATCTCTTCATCCTCTTCACAAATTTTTAATTTACAATAAAGAGAGCAAACAGGAAGGCGAGTCAATTTGCAATAAAATTCAGCTTTATTACGACAAACATAGCACCAACCAAAATTCCCACTTACAACTCCTCTTTCGTTTCTAGAATGTGGATTTGCCAAAGAAAAATTTTCATAAAAAGGAAAATTTGATTTCAAAATTTCATTGCTTTGTGGACAACTTTTAAGTAGTTCAATCTTCTCTATATCAGTATTTATTAATGAGTTGTAAATTTTAAAAAAACTGAAGAGATCGATCTTTACATCCTCTGTGCCATAATTATATACTTCTGTTTTTAAATTACTTAAATGCACTTCTCGATCATTTACTAGACAAATATCATCTACTATACTAGTGATCATTTTTTGGATCATATTGTCAATAGGATTTTTGTATAACATGAGACTTTGCTTATTTTGAAAATTATTATTAGCAAAATGTCCAAAATTTATGTTGCTATTTGTATAATTATTAAAAGAATTGTTTATATTGGTAAGAAAATTATTACTATTTACTTGGTTTAAATTTGTGTTGAAATTATTAAAATTTGAATTTATAGAAGTTGTAGATCCTGAAACACTACTGGTTCCTAAGGCCTCTGTATTAAAGCCAAAATTTGCACTTCCTCTTGGATTAAAATTATTGTTAATATTTGGATTATTAAAATTTGAATTACTTACATTACTGTTATTTTTAGAATTTATCATTATATTATTATTAGTACCTATTACATTATTCATTGGCATTGAAGATGTATTTCTTCTTTGAATTTCTTGATTTTGAAGAAAACTATTATTATTATTTATATAATTATTAGCACTTATATTAAGAGCTAATTCTGATTTTTCATATTCATTATTCCCTTGGAAATCATATAAAGAACTAATTTTGTTGGCAGTTTCCCGTGCGAGAATAACAGCATTAAATTGTTCCATTCGGGAAAAAAAATGAGAAACAATGCTATTTAAAGTTGATTTAGTTGTATCTATATTTATTGTGGCTCTTGAAGCCAAATAGACTCTGATATAAAATCTCAAAATTATTAGTAAGGTTTCATTGTGGATATTTGTGTTCGTATTTTTTGAAATGGAATACAAAATCATAACAACCTGTAATAATAAATTATCATCAGATACGTTATACAACTTTACTAAACACTCAATAAAAATATCAATGTTGCGTTTCTTTAAATAAAAATAATTAAATTTTTTTAATGTTTTTTTTTCAGCTTGAACATACTCAGCTTGCCCTGTAAAAATATCTTCTTTAATTAATTTATGTATGTGGTCCAAAATTGATTCTATTAATTTTAAATTATCACTTTCCAAGCACATTTTTATAATATCAAAATATTTATCTACATTTATTTCTTTATCATTGGAAATTTTTTCATTAACATCTTTTAACTGATTTGTTATTTCATTATAGTGGATGTGTTTTTTAGTTATTAACTTCTTAATTTTTTCAAACATTTGTTTTAAATTTGTTGAATAAATCTGAAATTTATCATTATAAGTTTTGTTTTCCATTTTTATTTGTTTTTTAACTTATATATATATTTTTTGATTATATAAAAATTATTTAAAAATCTTAAAATACAGAGTATTTATTTATTATAATTTTTCTGAATTTTATTTAAAGAGGAAGAAAACTTTTAAAAAAA
>Ga0194116_10004378_pt1 | contig 16217 bp, 11 predicted proteins | sample TA2MahsurfametaG_4_FD_148617 | JGI IMG/M metagenome (GOLD analysis project Ga0194116, IMG submission 148617) | Freshwater microbial communities from Lake Tanganyika, Tanzania - TA2015008 Mahale S9 surface | ecosystem: Environmental > Aquatic > Freshwater > Lake | place: Tanzania: Lake...
ATGTCTGTAAAAAGAGACAAAACCATTTATGCCATTCGTGCAAGAAACACATATTCTTTTACGCCAAACGTAAATCAAACGTTGTATTTTTCAAATAACACTAATGCTTGGACACAAGTTCAATCTAACGTTACATTAGAATACAACCCAAATACTACTTTTAGATCTAATATTTACAGAAATTTTGAAACTGCGGCTGTTGATAGCACCAACACTCAAGGTATAAATATTTTGATGACCGGTAATTCTGCTGTTTACGGAAATGTAGCTTCTGGTTCTAATATGAATCAATTGGGTATATGTGGATCATTAAATAATGCAAATTTCGGTTATACTAATGGTGCAAACCTTATAAACGTTAGTCCAAATGTATACATTTATGGTAATAGTCAAGATGCACGTTTACCTTTATCTGATTGGACTAACGTAGCTTTTTCATCAAATTTGGCGGTTAATGGTAATTTATTAGTATTTGTTCCCGCTACTTCAACTGAAGTTCTTAAAGCAAATATTAACGCAAATGGAACATGCTTTCAACAAGTATCCTACACAAATTGGAATCGTCTCATCAATGCAAATATTAATGCCAATTTGTATGTAAATGCTTCTACTGATCCATGCGATTTAAAGGGCCTTGCATGCAATATTGCTTTAGGAACAACAGCCGGAAATGTATTGACCAATGAAGCGTATCGTCACCAATTTAGACTTCGTGCAAATACTCAACAAACCGCTTCCTCCAACAATCCAATCTATATTGCACGTGTTTCTCGGTTTGGAACTAGCTTAAGTGATAATCAAAACAATGCTTTTTCAAGCAAATTAGCAATTCATTCTTTTACCAGCAATTTTTTCGCATCCGTTGCTTCAGATAATTCAATTTACGCTGGACAAAACTTGATTACTGGAATTTCTCTTAACGGTAATGTTTCTACACCGGGTCAAGTAGTATTTAACTCCAATTTTACTTCGGGTAATTTGTATGGATCATCCGGTTCATTCAACGGTAATCGCACAGACAATCTTCCTGCTGCGTCAAATAATAGCTTGTATATGGCAATTAGTCAAAACCCTGGTTCTAATCCCGATTATATTTCAGGTTCCAGTGGTTTATTATCAGCAAATGGTGATATTAATCCAAGTGCTTCTTTTGCAACTGGGGATAAAATTTCATTTGTTCAGGCCAATGTGTATTTGAATCAAGGATATCTTTTAATGGATAGGATTAGTTTTACTACAAGCGTTACAAACTTTGAACTCGCTTCTAACGTGTTTAGGGGCAATCAATTTGATCCAAATCCGACTCAAGGTTTAACCAATGAAGGTAATTACGCCAATCTATGGATTTCTGCTAATTTATCATCGAATGCACTAAATCCATTAAATGAAGTTTCCGCAAAATATTTACAAATAACTGGTTCAAATATTATTGCTAACAATTGGCAATCTACAAGTTTAATGCAGCCAAACAGTTTGGCTATTCCGACAGCAAGCCGTTCTCCAACTTTTACCGGATATACGATTGGAGACAATTTAAATTTATATTTTCGTAGAGGCTCTTTGTCTTTTACGAATCGCACCTATGTGAATGATGCAACTCTTACGGGAGTTCCATATGGTCCGCAAACAGTTCCAGGATTTATTACCGGATTACAATGGTTGAATAATAACAATATTGTTTTGAATAGCAATATTTTAGAAAATAACCAATCAATGACCAACTTTGCGAATACCCAAATATCACTTCCTATTATTTTTGGTGCAAATACCGCGATTAGTGCAAATGTTGCATGCAATTATCAAATTGTAGTTTCCGGCAATGTATCTGAAGAAAACCGTGTTACTAAAAATGGCAATATTGTTGCACCTCAAAATACTGCTAATTCTTTTATTGCAAATGCCTGGTGCTATGATAATAATGGTGCGTTTGTTACTGCTTCAGACATTAAATCCAATATTATAATTAATTATGGTGGCAATACGTCATATAACGGTATTAATATTCAAGGTTTGGATTTGAATAGTGCAGATGCCAATACTACCCCTCAATACACTCTTGTTTTTGGAAATACGGTTGGATCTTCTAATTCTGCAACAACACTTAATGACTCAAATTTTGTGTTTTTTGCAAACGTATTTTCTGATGGTAAATACACTCCGAACGTGACAGTTGCTTCATCAAATGTTGTTATGAATGCTACTCCACATATTGCTAATTTATTAATCAGAGATGTTGCATACTCATCATTTAATCTTGGAACGAATTCCTTTAAATTTACCGATGATTATGGAGTCCTTCCTATTAATGTTGGCACTAATTTTGCTTACGCTCATTATTTACCGGAAGCACTTGTCAATTCGAATACATCTACTGGTCAATTAAGTTATAAGAGTTCCTCCGACAGTTATTTAAATATCATAACTGATTACAATGTTTTTAATACTTTACCAGGCACAAACATTCTCACGGACGTTCACCAAGTCACCTTATATGATTTTAAATATCGTTATGGTGTTGAACAAATTAAAACCAACAACGGTTCTTTGGCGCCCACACAACAATTTATTAACGGTGCTCTTTTTGATCCAAGCACGAATTTTCTTTTAAATGGGGGTGTAAGTTCAGTCAATCGTGTGTTAACGGGCAATATGGAAGCACCGGCTGTTTCAGTGTATGTGTATGAAAATGTAAATGCAAGTTTTAATTATGATTCTGCGTATCCCTTTGTTCTTCCAAATTCTCAAGGTGTTGTTCCCACCAATGGAAACATATTCCCAGGTTGGAAAACGCTTACAACTGCCGGTCAAACTACATATAACGGTAATAATCCAAGCCCAGATTTTGTTATTCCGGCAAATACCGAAAATTTACAAAAGGTTAGATTCACTATTCACAGTCAAGTTTCTCAAAGTCAAACGAACGGAACTCCTTATATGGTTGCATCTTTGTCCCTACTTCAAAATGGTGTTGCTGTAAATGTTCAGCAAAAGAGTATCGAAATGTATCCCGTTGTTCACGGCAAAGCGTCAAATGGAGCTTTAAATTATGCAACACCAGTTGTGTGTGGTGTTGCAACAGCAAGCGGTGGAAATACTTATTCCGATTATGTTATAATTATGGTTGAATTAGTTGGAAATGGTGGAGTCGTTAACGACCCAGTCACTGTTTCTCTTGCACAAGAATTAGAAAATTCATCAACAATTATTCGAATTTTACCAACCGCAACGGTAAACAATGTAGTAAGACAACAAGTTAGTTTTTCAGCTTCTTTACGTTCATTCCCATCAAACGATGCAAATTCATTATTAGATCCGGTTGTAAATAACAACTGGAATTATCTCACTCCGTTGTTAACACAGGCATCAAGTGTTGATGGCGCACCCGGATCTGGTTTAACTGTAAACATATTCCGTCAACCGTCGAATTCAGCTATTTTTTCATATGTTTATTCTGCATCTCTTCCTCAGGAATTGATGTCTTTTACAAGAACCGATTACTATTTGAATGGAACGATACAAGGATACAATTCAGGAACCCCCTCAACTACCTTTGCTTCTTCGAATAAGAATACTTCCACATCAGACGCATCTGATACTTTGTATTCAAGTTTACCGTTAATACCCGCGAATGCGTCTCGTTATTACCTTGACACCAATGCAGTATATGTTGATGTTAGTAATTTAAATAATTCTAATGTTCCTTTGGGTGTTTTAAATGTTGCTAGATCAATTGAATGGACTTTATTAAAAGGAAGCACTCAAGTTGGTCGCGGGTTGATTTCTAGAGATCCCACTACTAATTTAAATTCAAAAGCAACCTATACCATTTATGAAAATTTTGCTTTAAGCAGTGGTTTTGTTCTGAATATAAATACCAATATTACTAATTTAGCATCAAGAATCCTATTACAAAAACTTACAACGAATGTGAATGCACAAGCATCTACACAGTGGATAATTAATACCAAGGCAGATAGTTTAAATCTTACGGTAGTAAGAATGAATGCAACTACTCAAAATTATTATGATGCAACTGTTGCTAATAATAGAATTAAGCAAGGCACTTTAGAACTTACTTCTTCAAACAGCACCTACGATTTAGGTGTAGCCCTGGCTAATGTTGCGAATGCAGGCAAATTTATTTCCCTAACAATTAGACCCGTGCGTGGTTTTAACTATAATAATTTTTTAACTGGATCCTTTAGTAATGCATTGGTTTCTGCTTCAACCTTTTCAATTAACTTACAACCGGATAGTTATGCTGTCGCTTGGGTTCAACCAACCTTAAATGCCGGTGCTGGAGGTAGCCTTGTTAGTGGCAGCAATGTGTTATTCAGCGAAAATGATAATGTTCAAGGAACTGCGGCTAATGATTTTATTTTCAATTTTAACAATTCTACTATATCTTCTCAATTTTCTTCAACTACTTCACCTGTTTTATCTACCAGCAACTTTGCATTAATTGCTACTTATAAATACAACGGTTATGGTCAAATTTTTTACACTATAAACGACTATACTTCAAATTATAACAACCAATTGAAGAACCTCACTCTTGCTAATACTGGCAACAGAAACCCTCTGGGTGATCCTTCATTAAATGAATGGAAGGTTCCCGTTTCTAATGCTACTCCAACTGTTGCAAATATCGAATATGATATTAGTGAAACAAGATATTTTTTCAAAATAGGAAGTGGAAATACTGCCGATAAAGTTTATTTCAAAAAAACAAATGATTTACCCTTTCAAATAAATAATAAAACAACTCTGTTGTTATATTCTGGTTTGCGACCACTTATGGTGAATGTGCTTGAAAATGGCAGTGGTACCAATAATCTTCAAACTTTAATTACTGATGCTGGCAAATTACAATTTCCAAGTAGTAATCTTAATATATTTACCAGTATTGCTTCATCCGACAGTTTCACATCTGTTGGTGCCTCATTAGCAAACCAAAATTATCAAGTTGTTTTAACAAATGCCAACGTTGCAGGATCAAACATATTATTTAGATCCGTAAGATATGCTCCTACTCTTGCTTGGTTTATAAATAACGCCAATACTAGAAACTTTTTCGGTTCTTATGTTTCTAGTTCACAAATATTTCAAGATTTGGTTTTAACCGTTTCTAGATCAAATAACTATACCACTCGAATCCCAGTAAATGCTAATTTAGATTCTAAATTATTAGCCAATCCCCAATTAAGCGACAATCAATTAAAAGCACTGCAAAATCAAACGCAAAATAATAATTCTCAAACAACTTATAATATTGTTGCGGTTGATGCAAATATTGGACAATTATTTAATATGAATGTGTTATCTACCTTATCAACTGTCACTGGTTTAGTTGTATCCATCAATCCCGCCACAATGACTATTTATGCTGCATCTGATTCTAATAATAATGGTGAAATCGACACTAATTTGGCTAACAACGTTGGAATAAACCCTGCTGGTATAACGGCTAATTTTGGTCTGCAGAACATGTATTCTGAACTTATGTTTAATTTACCCACTTTACCCAGCGCAACCAACAGCAATCTTAGAAATCCAACCGTTGTTGCTTCTTGGCCACTTAACCGTAATTACAACAGCATTCCGGGATGCCAATTCGATATTCAAATGAACAATAGGTGGTCAGTAGGTTATAACCTGGATTGTTTGTTTACTTTACAAAACAATAACTGTGCCCAGTTTGATGTTATTACTATCGCAACTAAATTAACAACTAATGCCAGCGGAGCAATTTTGAATGGTCTTGTTGTAAATAATACGTTACCTCTCATTGTAAGGAATCCAACCGATTGGGCAAGAACCTTGGATGGCATCAACACCAACCCTTGGAACTCTCAGCATTCCGGTTTAACATTCAAATTAGATACCACCAAAGTAGTCCAAGCCGGTTCAGTTGTTCGTTTGTTTGTTGATAATGTTATATCGAATAATTGGCTTGAATGGAATGTTAAGACTGCAGCAACTCCCGCCCAAGGAAAGTCATTCAAGATTAACTTTTATGATCAAAGCAATTATGCAACTCTTCTGAATGAACAATTAAACACTTCAAATAATTTTATCTAAATATAGAATTTTTTATTTATAATATTTTTTATATATAAAAAATTGATTTCGTAAACATGTATATTCAGTCCACATATCTGAGAAATGTGTGGAATATTCGCATTTTTATCAAAGTATCGCTTAAGTATAGAACAAAAAAAAAATCTGGAGAATTGGTGCGAAAAAACTAAACATCGTGGTCCAGATAATTCAAAGTATATTAGTCTTCATGATGATCATGTATTGTTTGGATTTCATCGATTGGCAATCAATGACATCACGCCCGCGGGAGATCAACCCCTGGTATTGGACAATAATTTATTCTTAATATGCAATGGAGAAATTTATAATCATGTTGAAATTGAAACCAAATATAATTTTAAGACAAATGGTCAAAGCGATTGTGAAGTAATTCTTCACTTGTATAAACGATTTGGAATAGAACACACTCTTCGTGAAATTAGTGGTTATTTTGCATTTGCCATATGGGATGATATAAAAAAACAATTATTTATTGCACGTGATCCCATTGGGGTTCGCCAATTATACGTGGGCACCGTTAATGACGGAAGTCTTTGTTTATGCAGCGAATTAAAGGGCATTCCTGATACAATCTCAAACGTGGGTCAATTTCAACCGGGTCATTGGTGGGAAAATGGCACATTTCATTCCTATTACTCCTACGATTATCCCCCGATTCCGGGTAGTGTAATGTCGCACGATGATCAAATGACGCACATTCGCAATTTGTTCGAGAAAGCCGTTGAAAAACGGTTTATGTTTGAGCGGCCGTTTGGAGTATTTTTAAGTGGTGGTTTGGATAGCAGTTTGGTTGCGGCACTCGTTGCCAAAAAAAATGCGCCTGTGCCCATTCATAGTTTCTCGATTGGTATGAAAGGGTCAACTGATTTAGCAAAAGCGAGAATTGTGTCGGACCACATTGGATCGATACATCATGAAGTTATTGTATCTCCTGAAGAAATGTTGGCCGCTATTCCGGAAGTTATAAAGCAAACGGAAACATGGGATACAACTACGGTTCGCGCAAGCACGCCGATGTATCTATTGAGCAAATACATAAAAAAAAACACAGACATTGTGGTTGTGTTTAGCGGCGAAGGCAGTGATGAGGCAAGTGGAAGCTACCTCTATTTTCACAAGGCACCAAATGACGACGCTTTCCAGACAGAGTGCGTTCGATTATTAAAAGACCTGTGCTATTTTGATTGTTTGCGTTGCGATAAATCAACGGCTGGAAATGGATTAGAGGTTCGTGTTCCTTTTTTAGATAAAGAGTTTTTAACAGATTACATGCGCGTTCCTGCGGAGTGGAAGCGCCCTCGTGATGGCATGGAAAAATGGTTTATTCGAAAAGCATTTGATGGGATGGGGTTGCTTCCCGACGAAATTTTGTGGCGTAAAAAAGAGGCATTCAGCGATGGTGTAAGCAGCACGGAAAAATCATGGTATCAAATCATTCAAGAGCATGTGAATTCGCAAATTTCGGATTCAGAATTTGCCGAAAAAAAAAACCTTCTTTCACCCGAACCTCAACTGAAAGAAAGCTATTACTACCGGAAAATATTTGATGATTACTATCCGGGAAGAGCAGACACAATTCCCTACTATTGGTTGCCACGATGGTCAGGCAACACCACCGATCCAAGTGCACGGGTATTATCCATTTACACCGAATTAGATAAACCAACGCCAGAGTAAATTGACGACACATTTACCAAAACCCTCCTGTTAGTCGGTATTTATTACTATTTGCTTTTACATTCACACTAACCTGGGGTGTAGCTGGAACAAGTGGTGGAAGTCCCTGTTTTGCGCGTTCCCATTCAATAAACTTGTCTGCCCAACGATAATACCACGTAATATTTGGAACCCAATCCTTAACAATCCCATCCACAAATTTTGCATTATCCCTAACTTCGCCCGTAAAATTTTTTACCATTTGAAAGTTCTCATGTTTTTTCATTCCTAAAAATAAACATACAATAATTATAAATAACAATAAGCCAATTATTGTTTGCATTATATATATTATAAAAATAAAATACTATGGTCAGAAAACAGTTACACCATAGTATATTATTAAAAGCCATTACTTCAGCAAGAATCAATAACTGCAATAGTCATTTTTAGACCAAACCTCAAAACAGAACGCTTCTTCTTGGTTCAATCCACTGAAGGATGGAATAGAAATCTACCCATATTAATTATGGGTAGCTTGTTTTTATATACTTATTGATTTTGAGATGGAATGAAATTTCAAAAACAATATTAAAATTAAAATAATAATAATAAATACGATTCATTTTATGATATATTTCTTTTTTTTTATTTTGGTTTCAATGTTTGGTTGGGGTGCTGCCTTAAGATTTTTAAGTAAATTTAATAAGCATGTGACGATTGTAAAAAATTGGGTGCACGCATTGCACGCGTTTTATTTTGTAGTTTGTTATAAAATGTGCAGCTCACACGATTGGATAGACCGATCTATATTGGGATGTATTGGGTTCTATACGTTTGATACCCTTCTTCTATTGCATGACAGTTATAAAAATGGAAGCATGCGTAAAAACGCTGTATTTTTAATCCATCATTTTATTGCTAATTATGGTTTATATACGGCTTATACTGATGTAACGCAACAATCAATTATTTTACACGTATATTATTTATTTGAATATTCCAATTTTTTACTTTATGTGAGTTATCATATACATAAATCGTATCCAGATAACTTGAATGCGATTCTAGTAAGTGAATGTTTACAATTTATATGGTATTCCTATTTTCGTATTATTCGATTCAGTTATTATTTCATTCGCAATTTTAATTTCTTCCTTTCACTTGATTTTTTTCTTCAATTTGGAGTTATTTTGTTGTTTTTTATGGGTATTTTTTGGAGCTGGAGCTTATTTAAAAAATGTGCAAAAGGATTACTTATAAAAAACGATTTGTCGGCGCAAAAAACAAATTGATAACCTTTTCCAAAAAAACTTATTAGATATAAATATATTTTATTATTTGTTAAGAAAAACCGCTCTCTAGCATTTTATTTATGCGCAGGAGATAAAAAAGCATTTATGTCTCGAAATCGTTTCAATAAAAAAATCATATCATTGACGACGTTGATAAACTCACACTTATAAATATTTGATAAGTGTGTGCGTATTTTTTACAAAGCAGTGGCAGCAACAGCATTTCCGCCCATATTGGGGAATCCAACCAAATTGGCACCCAAACCGAAGCCGGCACCTTGGCGAGCGGCATAGCTAATTGATGGACTCATCAAATCCAAAATAGCAAATAAAGCGGCGGCAGTCAACGCCACCAATAAAATTTCTTCCATAGCAAATTTGTTTTTGCCAATTAAATACATGGCAACAGCAACACCCAAACCTTCGACAACGTATTTAATGGCACGTTTGACCACTTCTTGTAAATCCATTGAACCACCTTCCATTGTTTCGTTTATATTTATCCTAAAGAAAAAAATTTTAGACAAAATATTTTTTTTAAAAACGATATAAGAATATTTTATATAAAAATCCATATATGAGTTCCAATAGCGAAGAAGTCGATGATTTTTTGGATGTAGATAGCAACATACCAGGACAACAATATTGTATTTTATCATTTTTAAGTCCCGAAAATGTTTTAAAAAAAAAAGAGGTGTATTTTAATTCGGAGTTCCTTAAATGGTTATGTGAACAAAGCGACTTTTTAGAGCATTCGTTGATAAAAGGAGATAAAACTAAATTGAATTATGATAGTGTAAAAGAAAAATACGACGATTTTATATTTGCGAATGAAGAACGTCTTGAAAATGAATTTCATGCGCTTGAAAATTTTAGAACAACCGTGCGTGGGATTAAGGTCAGAGGGGTATATGCCACGCAACGCGAAGCGGAAGTGAGATGTAAGGTGCTTCAGCGCTTGCACAAAAGGGATAATGTATTTCTAGGCCAGGTTGGTTATTGGTTGCCTTGGGATCCCAGCCCAGAGCGCGTTGAAAACACGGAATATTTGGAACCGGAATTAAATAATTTAATGAAACAATACAAAGAAAATGCGGCCAAACGCGACATCTATTATCAAGAACAAAAAGAAAGTCAATTAAAAGACCGGGTAAAACAAAAAAAAAAAGAAAAAGGAGAAGCAGCAGCAGCGGCGGAAGTCAGCAAGGAAGAACTGTTTGAAAAAACGGATCCATGGCTGAATAATAAAGAAGATAAAACGAAAACCGATTAGATTTTATATGTTCTATTTTTATATATGAAATCTATTATCATTTTATTATGTATGGTTGGTGTAATTATGATTGCGGTAGGATACACACGACAATATACCGTATGTCCCAGACCCCGCATTGAATACCGTTACATACCGCGCACGTTTTATGATGAGCAGCTTTCCAGTCCTAATATTCTAAAACAATTCAGCAGCATGTTTGAAGACGAAAATCCATGGATTATGGATAGAAATATATACCCAAAAATTACGGACACGACTCTTAAAACTAAGAATTTTTTTAGACAAATTAATTAAAAATAAAAAAATTATCCCCAATAATGTTATAGAATGTCCAACGTTATTGACGCTAATACCATACAAACTTCACTTACCGAGGCAGCTAACGCAATCACTGCCGGAAATATGGAAAGCGTTCCGTCAAGTATCGCTCCCATTATTTTAAAAAGCAACGTAATTACACCAGTCCCACCTCCCATAAACGACAAATTAGAAGAAATAAGCTTAAGTATGCACCCAATCAAATGTTGCGATACCACGAATTATAATTTGACTTCGACCATGCGCAAAATACGAAAGCAACGGCAACTTCACCGATTGAGTGCACAATATTACGAACGATTGAACGCGGTAATTACCATACCCGCTATCGCAATAAGCGGGGCTGCCACGGTGTATTCATTTGCATATCCTTCCGAAGCACCATCCGAACAAGTGTTTACAAATAAAATAATTGCGGGGTGTTTGTCGGCAGTCAATACCATTCTATTCAGCGTGAGCGGTTTTTTGAAATTGGAATCCAAATCGGAGAGTCATTTTATAGCAGCAGAGGAATACGACAATTTATTAACCATGATTAATTTTGAATTAAAATTTCCAAATGAGCACATACAAGACTTTGCAAACAAGGTTGAAAAAAAAATACTTGAAATTAAAAAAAGCTGCCGATATTTTCCACCCAACCACATAATTGAAAAATATTGCCGAGAAAACCCCGCAATATCCGGTGATGATAGCACCAGCATATAGGTTAATTAGTTATCCATTTTTTTTATGATTTCAATGATGTCGTTCTCGGTATCAGACAAAGGATAATCATCCTTATTTATAAATGATAAATCGGATATTACAAAATAATCTTTTACTTTGCAATCAAAAAATTCATTAACAAGAGTTAAATTTTGCTCATCCTTCTTATCTTTGATGATCAGTCGATAGTATTTATTTGATTTGTTGTAAACAAATATAATGTCCTCTTTCTTATTAGATAACTTTATAAAATAAATATAAATATTCCGGTTGTTAAATCGTTCAATTTCAATACCCTTATAATTAATAATTATAAAATTGTAATTGTTAACATTATTTATTAATTTGAATAATTGCGAGTCCAATTTACGCATTATTCCTATTCATAATTTTATCCCATATTTTTTATATTTGGAACTTAAAATTTGAAATAAAATTATAAATACACCGTAAGAAAAAAACAGCCCCGTCGTGAATGACAATAAAATTAGATGTTCAACAACAATCCGCAGTTGATTTAGTATTTCAACACAGGAACGTATTTTTAACGGGTGGAGGAGGAACCGGCAAATCCCGAGTTCTAGAATACATTATCGACGCATTTAAAGATAAATATGGAACGGAATTTAAAACAAACGTCGGGATAACGAGCACAACTGGATCAAGCGCATTGCTAATTGGTGGGGTAACCATCCATAGTTTTTCCGGATTGGGAGTCAGTAAAGAAGATGAAGAACAATACATTCAGAAAATTGCAAAAAGGCGATACATTAAAAAAAGATTCAAAGAATTGAAAACACTCATAATTGATGAGGTGTCCATGCTGACACCGCGCACATTTCGAATGATATACCGATTGACTCAAGTGATTCGGAAAAATATGAAACCCTTTGGTGGCATACAATTAATTTTAAGCGGCGATTTTTGTCAACTAGGACCAATTCTAGAACAACATATTATTAGTCATACTATGGAATATTGTTTTGAAACTCCGGAATGGGAAACCAGTAATATTCAGGTGGTGCATTTTAAAACCATACATCGTCAAAGCGATCAACAGTTTATTGAAACGCTTCAGAAAATACGTATGGGAATATCTGATCAAGACACCACCAGTTTGTTAATGAATCGATTTCGAAAACCGATTGATAACTCGTATGGAGTGGAACCGGTGCAACTGTTTCCAACCAGGGAAAAGGCAAATGAAGTGAATCAGCGCTGTTTTAGCAAAATCGTGGGTTCGGAAAGTCGATCCTACAATTTAAAATTAACAATTGATTCGCAACATAATGATTTGAACCCGTTGGATTCTGTTGAACCGTCGGGACATTCGTTCGACATTGAACGAAAAATTAAATCGCAGTTACCGATTGATGACTGCATAAGACTGTGCATTGGGTGTCAGGTTATTTTGGTAGTAAATTTATCAGTGGAAGAGGGTCTGGTGAATGGGAGTAAAGGGCGAGTAGAATCATTCAATCAGAATGACGAACCCATTGTTATATTTTCAAACGGAACCATCAAAAATATAGCAATGTATACGTGGGATATTGACGAAGGTGCAAACAGCGTGCACGTTTCGGGTCTACCTCTGATTCTGGGATACGGGTGCACAATTCATCGATCGCAAGGCATGTCCCTTGATCTGGCAGTGGTTGACATTGGACAAAACGTGTTTACTGGAAGTGGAGGATACGGACAAATATATGTTGCGCTGAGTCGGGTTCGATCACTGGAAGGACTTTCCATTCTGAATTTCGATCCAAAACGAATTCGATGCCATCCAAAGGTAATTGAATTTTATAAAAATATAGATGCGCTACCCAAAAGCCCTAATCTGTCTGATGACACGAGTTCAATAAGCACTGAAAGTGATATAAGCATTGAAAAGGAAGAAAGAAAACTTAAGGCAAAAGTTGTTAGAAAAACCGATGCAAATATGCATTTCACTGGTATAAAAAATAGCGACATTCGAAGTTACTTTGGCGGAGGATCAAATCGATTTATAGAAACACCAATTTAATTCATTGCATATTTTTTCCCATATCGCATCTTGTTCTTGAAGTTTTTCTCGTGATTTTAACAAAGGAAAGCAGGGCAGCAAATCATCTAATTCCAATAACTCACAAAACTTATGTAGAACGTAGGTGTATGACAAAAAATTTTGTCTTTCGGGTGGGCAATACTTCATAAATGGTATTTGAATTTCTTTAAACATAACACGCAGCGTTTCTTCCTGACTTTTAGTGATATTGGGCGGAGGGATGCCGTTGATGTGATTGATGATATGCGGTATGTGTTCATAGTATTTATTTAAATCTAATTTCTTTAATATTTCTCTTATTTTTTCGGATCGTATGGTGGACAAATCGGTTATCCGCTCTTTCTTAATTTCCTTTTTGATAAGCTCATATATTTCATCATTAATTTCAGTGCTTTCTTTGCCTTGAAATTGGGAAATGTGTTCGTTAAAATGATTTATACGTTTATATGCAAAATATGCAATTTCTTTGGGTGGCTCTCTGAAACTGGGTTTGTCGCACTCGATGAAAATGTATTCCTGAATGCCGCATTTTTGACATATGAGCAGTCCCTCTGAATAAACATAGAGTTTTTGTTGATAACAATTTTTGCAAACTTCAATTTCTTCTTCTTTGTCTTTATCGCTGATGTGTTTGCTGTCCACGTAGCTCATGTATTTATCAAAAAGTTTTATTTTATTTGTGGATCCCTTGTATTCTACCTTTTCTCCCGACTGTGTTGCAGCGGCGCATGTTTCAGAAGACTCATTTTTTAATTCTTCTTGTTTTTTATCCTGTTTAAAAAAATCTAAAATAGATTTGGACAATGGATTTTTTTCGATTTTTTCATAATTTTGAAACGCGGGATTGGGTGCATTGGATTTATTATAATAATTAAAAAGAATATGACCCGTATTTACAAAGTATTGGGTTGGGTTATTAAAATTGTTGAGTGTTTTTTCTAAATCATCCAATTCACATTTAAGGGAAAATTTTTTATCCAATTCTTCATCTGTAATAGTATGGTATGGAATTGCACAAATTGCATCAAATTCCTTTTTTAATTGATTGTATTTATTTTGAAGTTCTGTTCTTTTCTTTTTTTGATTTTCAAAGGATTTAATAACTTCTTGATGTTTTATATCAATGTTTACCGGTTGCAAATCTTTTTTTTTGTTTTTTTCTTTATTAAATAATAACATAAAAATCTTTGTTTTTTTATATTATAGATAATTGATATATTTTTAAATAAACAATTTGATTCGTCTATAATCAATAGAAAAATAGCATGCATTTAAATATAATTAGAATGAATAATGACTTAGTAATAACAATTATTAAACTATCATTCATTTATGGGATGATAATGGATGGCTGGCAATTTAATTATATTGATAATCATACAATGGAATTTAAAAAAAAAAGAAATGGTGTTGAGAATATAGATTTGACGAAATTGTTAAAAAAACACTTGTAAACCTATGGATTAAATATTTAGAATTAATTTTTTTTCTTTTACTTTATGTAAATGAGTGCGTTTTTCTAAAAATATTTTCTTTACATATTATATAAAAAACTAAAATGGGTGGAGGTCTCATGCAACTTGTCGCTTACGGTGCTCAAGATATTTATCTTACGGGCAACCCTCAAATAACTTTTTGGAAGGTTTCTTATAAACGCCATACGAACTTTTCTATGGAAGCCATTGAACAAACATTCAACGGCGCTGCTGATTTCGGCCGCAAAGTCACCTGCACCATTTCCCGCAACGGTGATTTAATCTACCACGTGTATCTCCAGGTCACTCTTCCTCAAGTCAGAGTGTCTGGCACCCAACAATTCCGTTGGTTAAACTGGCTCGGCCACGTCATGATTGCTCAAGTTGATGTCGAAATCGGTGGTCAACGCATTGATCGTCAATACGGTGATTGGCTCCACATCTGGAACGAACTTTCCCAAACTACTGGCCACGCTTCTGGTTATGCTTCCATGGTTGGCAACGTTCCCCGTCTTACTCAACCCATCACTGGTGCTGGTGCTGTAGGCGCTTCTGGAGCTGTTGGCACCAACCCCGCTCTTATGGCTGGAACTGGTGCTAACCCTGCTGCCATGGCTTTTGGTCAATGCGATCTTGAAGGCTGCATGCCCGAAACCACTCTCTACATCCCCCTTGAATTCTGGTTTTGCCGCAACCCCGGTCTTGCTCTTCCTTTAATCGCTCTTCAATACCACGAAGTTAAGATAAACCTCGAATTCCGCAACGCCAGCAGCTGCTTCTGGTTTAACGATGTTGGTAATACATCTGCTCCTTCCGTCAGCCTCAAGGCCGCTTCTCTCTATGTCGATTACGTATACCTTGACACCGATGAACGCAGACGCTTTGCCCAAACTTCTCACGAATACCTCATCGAACAACTCCAATTCACCGGTGCTGAATCTGTCAACTCCACCTCCAACAAGATCAAACTCAACTTCAACCACCCCGTCAAGGAACTTGTGTGGGTCGTTCAACCCGACGACAACGTCGATGCTGCCAAAACCAGATCTGTCGGTGGTCCCCAATGGTTCAACTACACTGATGCCCTTGACTACACCCCCCTTGCTGGCACTCCCGGTTCTCCTCTTGGCGAAGGTCTTGTCGGCCCCAGCTCTCTCATTGGCGGTGCCGGCTCTATGACTCAAAACTTGTTTGGTCAAATCGGAAATGTTGGCATCGTTGATCAAGGCGATGGCTTTTCTGCTGGCGCTCTTAATGCGGGCCTTTCCAACGTTCCCCAACCCCTTCAAACAAACTCCAATTTGGGTGGAGCTGCTAACCAAAATGTGAACACCGTTGCCAAC
>Ga0194116_10004384_pt1 | contig 16197 bp, 14 predicted proteins | sample TA2MahsurfametaG_4_FD_148617 | JGI IMG/M metagenome (GOLD analysis project Ga0194116, IMG submission 148617) | Freshwater microbial communities from Lake Tanganyika, Tanzania - TA2015008 Mahale S9 surface | ecosystem: Environmental > Aquatic > Freshwater > Lake | place: Tanzania: Lake...
TGGCGCACATATTAAAGACACTCATGTTGGGTTACTTGGTGATGTTGGAGTTTTCTCCTTTTACCCCGTGAAACACATGACCACAACCGAAGGTGGAATGATTATCACGAACAACAGCGAATTTGCAACTCGCCTTCGCCTCTTGCGTGCATTCGGTGTTGATCGAAGTCATGGCGAACGATCCGTTCCCGGCATCTATGACACGATTGCGCTTGGCTTCAATTACAGAATGAGTGAAGTGAATGCAGCCATCGGGCTTGTACAGCTAGGAAAAGTGGGTGGTTTTCTCGCACAGCGGAGAGAAAACTACGAAGCGATTGCCGGCATGCTTGAAGGGAGACTACCGACCAAGTCTTGGGTCATTCCGCAACCGTGTAACTCGTCAATCACGAGTAGTCACTACTGTTTGTCGCTTATGTTCAATGAATTATTGGCTCGGAAGCGATCTGCGATAATGGCGTATATGACTGAGCATGGTGTAGGAACGAGTGTCTACTACCCGCATCCAGTCCCAAGAATGACCTATTACCAGGCACAGTTAGGCAATGAAGTCCAGGTACCGACTGCGACAAGTTTCAGTGACAACTCGTTGGCATTACCAGTTGGTCCCCATGTATCAGAGACTGACAGAGAGATCATTGTAAAGACTCTGTCGAATGCAATTGAGTACGTGGAATCAAGCACATGAACTCTTTGCAGTCAGACTTCTGGTCTCGTCAGCGAGTACTTCTCGTTGGAGGAGCGGGATTCATTGGTCACCACCTCGCACTTCGCCTCAAGCAGCAGGGCTCAGATGTAGCTGTGTACGACAGTCTTCAGGTAAATAATCTGGGTTACCTCACATCTGTCTACCACTCGGCACCCAACGCCCCGCTCTACATTGATTTCATAAATGAACGCTTAGCGTTGTTGCACAGACGAAACATCAAGATTGTGGTGGGCGATGCTCGTGACTACCACGCTGTGAGCCGGGCTGTGAGCGAATATCGACCGACGGCAATCGTGCATCTTGCTGCGGTAGCTCATGCAAATCGATCCAACAAGGATCCTTTCTCCACATTTGACCACAGTCTGCGGACTCTTGAGAACGTTCTGGACGCGAGTCGGGGATTTAACGCCCGCTTCATCTATCTGTCGTCCTCCATGGTGTACGGCGACTTTCACGGAAGTGCAGCCAAGGAGGATCAGCAATGCTCTCCGCTCGGAATCTATGGTTCGCTAAAGCTTGCTGGCGAACTCATGGTCAAATCGTATAACCAAGTGTTTGGCTGTGAGTTTGTCATTATTCGACCCTCGGCGTTGTATGGGGAGCGATGTGTGAGCCGCAGGGTCGGACAAGCCTTCATTGAATCGGCACTCACTACTGGCCAACTGACGGTGAATGGGGACGGTACCGATGCTTTGGACTTCACCTACATTGATGATTTGGTCTCGGGTCTGCTGCTGGCTATCTCTGAGAAGAGAGCAACAGGGGAAATCTTCAATCTGACGTACGGCGCTGCGAGATCAATCAACGACCTTGCGGATATTGTGAGGTCACACTTTCCAAGAGTTACTATAAGTCACCAGCCTAAAGATTCGCTCATGCCGGAGCGCGGGACTCTTTCCATCGCAAAAGCGAGAGAACTTCTTGGATACTCACCTGAATTCTCGATTGACATAGGGTTCTCCCGTTACATTGACTGGTACTGCCAAGCTCTTCCCAAATCGTCCCAAGAGCATTAACCTTGCTGCCTCCTCCCCATCATGTTTGGATGTTTAGTGCATTACATGAACGTGGCGGCCCATAATTCCAATACCAATTCTTGGTGACGAAGTTGCCGTTTTGCGACCCTAACTTGAATCACAAAACTGGTTACTGCAACCCAACTCGAATCGATAGCACCTAATCACACTGTTAGATTCTTGGAGAGAGTCGTTTAGCAATCTGCGAAACGTCGACCATTTTTTCTGCATTCACTCACTAAGTTTGGGAAGACATAGACTGCCTTATCCAAATGAGGTTCCCTCTTCTATGAACTCTTACCTTGAATTCAACAAGAACTATTACGACCGAGGTTATGAAGCTGACAATGTCGAGAGCTATGTGTTCCGTGCCTATGGTCGAATCTTTAAGCATGATCTTGGGCTTGACGGATCATCGAGTGAGCGAGTACTGGACTTTGGATGTGGACAGGGTGCAGCCGTCCGATTTCTCTCGTCCAAAGGGTTTGATGCATATGGAGTTGACATCAGTGAGCGAGATTTGCGTAAAGCGCGGGAGTTGAGTCCCGAGATATCTGATCGCTTTGCAGAGATTGATCCGAAACCGGTGGAGAGCGACATGTTCTTTGGTGGCGGATTTGATTTAATCATTTCGATTCAAACTCTCTATTTCCTTTCAGACACTGATTTGGAAATTCGCCTCCGATCACTTCACAATATGTTGAAACCAGGTGGCTATATTTATGCGTCAATGATGGGTACGAGGGCGTACTTCGCGAATTTCGCAACACCAGCCGATGACGGCATGAGCAAAATTGACTTTGCTAACGATCGCATTACCTATAAGGACTTTTTCGTTAACCTCACGGAATCATCGCAAGACTTAGAGCAGAAGTTTCATCTCTTTGACAAGGTCTATGTCGGTTACTACGACCGAGATTACCGAAATGAGGGAAGTGAGTTTCACTATACGTTCACGGGTCGAAAAACGACGTGAACGAGTTCGTTCTAGGAATCAACTGCGCAGGATTCAATAGTTCTACGGTTCTCTTGCGCGACGGTGAGATTGTCTCAGCTGTTGAAGAGGAGCGGCTGACGAGACAGAAAAGAACTCGACGTTTTCCGATTGAGGGAATCAAATTCTGCCTGACGTCTGCTGGAATCGAGATCGAGAACCTAACTGCGATAGCAGTGTCGTGGAATCCCTTTATCAATCTTGAAACGTTTAGTCGGGCGAACAGTGATGTAACCAGATTTCTGGGAGAACTTCTCTATAGCGTTCCCAATCACCTCTTACAACTACACAGTTCTGGCATCTCTGATGTCTCAGTACAGCAGCTTCATCTGGAGAAAGGCAAGACCTCTGTTTTTTACGTGCGCCACCATCTCAGTCATGCAGCGAGTTATCTTGTCTCACCTTTTGAAGACGCGGCCATCTTGACTACTGATGCCTTTGGAGAAAGACAAAGTACCTCATTCAGTCGAGGTCACTTAACAGAAGTAACTGAGATCTGGTCTCAGAACTTTCCGCACAGTCTAGGTGGTTTCTATTCGACATTCACCGAGTATCTGGGGTTTCAGCCTCAGAGCGACGAGTGGAAGTTAATGGGAGCCAGCGCATTCGGTGATCCAAAGCGATTCAGAGAGAAAGTTCGATGTCTCTATTCGCTCTCCGAGAATTCGAACCTCGGTTTCGAACTTAATCTAAGTCATTTTGACTTCTTCCAATTCCACACACCTCATCGATACTCGCAAAGACTAAAAGATCATCTGGGCCTGCCTCCCAGAGGACAAGATGAATCGTTGAATCAATCGTATTTTGACCTTGCTGCTGCTGCGCAGGAAGCCTTTACGGACATCTATCTTCATCTACTACGACAACTGCATGATGCCACGGGTTCGCCAAACGTAGTCATTGCAGGAGGCTGCGCGCTGAACTCACTGGCCAATGGAAGAGTCCTAGTAGATACTGACTTTGAGAATTGCTTCATCCCACCGGTGCCTGATGACAGTGGTGCTGCCCTCGGAGCCGCCAGCTATGTTCACCATCAGATTCTCAAACGCAAGAAAAGAACTGTGATGAGACACAATTATCTTGGTCCCAAGTACAGTCCTGAAGAGATAATCGCAACACTGAAGCAATACCAGATTCCTTATGAGCTTCTAGAGAATTCTTCTCGTACCGCTGCGCAGTTGATTTCAGAAGGAAAAGTGATTGGTTGGTTTCAGGATCGTCTCGAGTTCGGTGACAGAGCGCTTGGCAATCGAAGCATCCTGGCTGATCCGAGGATTCCAGAGATGGCCGACAGGGTAAACCAAGCCATCAAGTATCGCGAGAGTTTTCGACCTTTTGCCCCAGCAGTAATTCTAGAGAAGGCAGATCGTTACTTTGATGATCTAACTCCAACTCCGTACATGGAGAGAGTGTTGCCGATTGTTTCATCAGCTCGGAAGAAAATTCCCGCCGTAACACATAGGGATGGAACTGGCAGACTCCAGACCGTCAGCGATGCACAAAACACTAAGTTCTACAAACTCATTTGTGAGTTTGAGGCAATCACTGGAGTTCCAGTGGTATTGAATACGAGCTTTAATGTCAAGGGAGAACCAATCGTATGCAGTCCAAGTGATGCGCTGCGAACGTTCTACACCTCGGGATTGGATGCCTTGATTATTGAAAATTGTCTGGTGTCAAAGTGATTATTGAACTTGTCAGCGAGTGACAGTTGAGATGATCTATTGCAGGACATGCATACTGCCGTCAACACGACCGGGAACACTTATTGATGAAACGGGAGATTGTCAGCCGTGTCGAAACAAACGACTTTTCAAAGAACTCACAGATTGGTCACAGCGAAGGCAAGAGTTCAAAGCACTTACCGCATCAGTCAAGGAGAAGACATCACGTTATGACTGTCTGATACCGGTAAGTGGCGGGAAAGATAGTACCTGGCAAGTCGTAACTTGTCTAGAGCACGGCATGGTTCCGCTGGCTGTGACCTGGAAGACTCCGGGCCGTACTCGAATCGGCCAAAAAAATCTCGACAACCTTGTTTCGCTTGGTGTTGATCATATTGACTACCAAATCAACCCAAGCGTGGAAAAACGATTCATGCTTGAGTCTCTTATCAAGTACGGTTCACCAGCCGTACCGATGCACTTGGCGATGTTCGCGATACCACTCAATATCGCATATAGGTTTGAGATACCTCTTGTCATTTGGGGTGAGAATTCAGCAATTGAATACGGATCAGATGGTGACAACATAAAGCCAGACCGTCTCACTGAGGATTGGTTGGTGCTGCACGGAAACACATTCGGAACTAAAGCATCTGATTGGGTTAGCAAAGACTTTTCGGAGAAGGACCTAGCAGCCTACTTTGGACCGTCCGCTGAGATGCTGGCTGCTCATTCGATTCTCCCCGTTTTTCTAGGCTATTACTTTCAATGGGATCCAGTCAAGACCTACGAAGTTGCCTTGAGGAACGGATTCGAGGGTAGTAAAAGCGGAGCAAAAACAGGACTGTACTCATTCGCTGATATAGACGATAATTTTATATCAGTCCATCATTACCTTAAGTGGTATAAGTTTGGATGTACTCGAATGTTTGACAACTTGTCGATCGAGATAAGGAACGGTCGGATTACCAGAGACGAAGCAATCGAAGTCCTCATTGCCACAGGTGAACAGCGCCCAGATGCAGACATTGAAGAATTATGCAGATTCATGGACATCACACTGAGATACTTTTACGAGATCATCGAGCCGTTCCGTAATCGAGACATTTGGGAAAGACACAACGGTATCTGGGAAATCAAGAATTTTATAGCTCGGGATTGGAACTGGCGATGAAACTTCGTTGGGTAGAACCAGTTCGAAGATTCCAAACTGGGCCTGGAGGTCGTGTGACAATAGCTGAAGTTGCCCTCGTCTCCCTTGAACCCGATGAGCAGATATCTCTTCGAACTAATGATGCAAGAGAATACGATATCGTTTGCAAACAGTGGGGCTACTATGCGACCCCATCCATAAACGCTCGCCTCAAAAGGTTTGGTTGGCGAACCTGTCTAGTGCTGTCAAGCGAAAGACGTCTCTACGTTATGTTGGTTTCGGAAGAAAGCAGAAGCGAATTTGATGCCTATTGCCTTGACCAAGAACTGAGCGTCGTGGTCTGGTTGGATGCTCTCCCTTTAGAGGGTATAAGTACCAGTGTTTCAGACGTGCTGAAAGGTAGAGACTCCATCGCGAATCCGGTCTGCTTTTGTGGATGTCGCAAATGGGTATCGCGTTTCACTTTCACTAAAAGGCCCCCGAAAGAAGTCGCATTTTCAACTTATTCGACGTCCGAGTATCGACGAGAACTCTTGCAATGTGATGTCTGTAATCACTTCATCTCCAGGCACAGCATGGGATCAAGTTTTCTTTACGACGGGGATTACACAACCTCAAATTATGGGGCGAAAGGACTCAAGTCGGTCTTTGACGCAATACTGTCGTTGCCGCACGAAGAGTCTGACAATTACGCGCGTGCAATGTATGTAATCAAGTTTGTTGAGTCGTGGTCCAATTTGAAATCTTCGGGAATCCATAAAGATTCACCATCAATCGTCGATATCGGTTCAGGACTCTGCGTGTTTCTTTGGCAGATTCAAGAGTCGCGCCCCAATTGGAAGCTAACCGCTCTAGATTCCGATGCGGCTGCATGTGAACACGCCCGTCAGACAGTTGGAATCAATGCGATTTGCGGAGATATAACACAATTTGAGACTACATCTCGATTTGATTGCGTCTCTCTCATCAAGGTCCTTGAGCACTCAGAAGACCCATATTCAATGCTTATGCGCGCAAGAAAGTTGATGAAGACAGATGGCCTCCTTTACATTGAGGTCCCCAATGGGTCAGCAGCCTGGAAAGATGGGCCAGACCGAGAGGAGTTCACAATTGATCACCCGAACATTTTCTCGCCGGAATCGTTAGTACATCTAGTTCACAGCTGTAGCTTGAATTTAGTTGAACTTCAGACACTGAGAGAACCAAGTTCAAAGTATACAATTCGGGCCTTCGTCTCAACATCTGCGTAGTCTTTAAAGGCGAATTGTATTCGAAACTTTCAACCGTGGAGTACCACTTTGCAGGAGCGTAATCTAATCTCCAATTGTAATCAACGGGTAGTGGTGGTTGCAGAAATAGGAAACAATCACGAAGGTGATTTAGGTGCCGCCAGAGAGCTTGTCCAGGCAGCCGCGGAATGTGGAGTAGATGCAGTTAAGTTCCAGCATTTTGTACCTTCAAGGTATGTCGTAGCTAGCGATACGGAGAGACGAGCTCGCCTTGCCAAATTTGCTTTATCCAATGATCAAATCCTTGACTTGTTTGAACTAGCCAGATCGCTCGGTCTTGTTCCATTTGCGACTGGATTTGACAGAGAGACTTTGTGTTGGTTGATTGACCATCAGCAGATTCTGAAGATCGCGTCCGGCGACAATAACTTTACTGACCTGATTTTTCTTGCGGGACAGTCGGGAAAACCTACGATCATCTCGCTGGGACTTCTTGAGGAATCGGAAATCCTCACTCATTACGCTCAATGGCAAAGCAGTTGCCAAAGCGAACTAATTTTACTTCATTGCGTTTCGTCTTACCCTGCACTCAGCAGTGATCTAAATTTGGCTGTGATTAGTCGTCTGCAAGACCTGCTACCAGGTGTGCTCATCGGCTATTCGGATCACTCCATAGGTTCGATAGCTTCGTTGGTTGCAACTGCCTTGGGTGCACGGATGATTGAGAAACACTTCACGCTCTCGCACAGTTTTTCGGACTTTCGCGACCACCAGTTATCCGCAACTCCCTCTCAGCTAAAGGTCTTGGTCAGTCAAATTAGAGAAATTGAATCTTCTTTGGGGGACGGTATAAAGATCGTAGGACCTAGAGAGCGTGCCAACGAGACTGCTATGAGGCGTTCAGCGGCGGCAAATAGAGACCTCCGTAGTGGCCACATCATCAAGCCCGACGACATCATTTTTCTGCGCCCCGGCTCGGGCACATCACCAGTCCAGATTCGAGATTTAATTGGAAGGACGATAGTCAGAAATGTCTCAGAGGGATCAATCATTTCATCAGACGATCTTTTGAGCCTATGAAGGTATTGGTGCTAACGACTGAAACGATCCATCATCGCAAGTTCGTGTCTGAAGTTGCGAGAATCTCGGGGGTGTTAGCAGTCGTAGAGTCTCCTGCTAAGCGGAAAGCTGATTTTCGGACAGCGTCATCCGTCCTCAAGAACGACCAAGAAGCGTTTGAGAGCAATCGTTGGCCACACGTCTCTGATTCGCGCCTGTCGACAGTTGTAGAAACAATCAAAGTCAGTAATATAAATGATTCGGAGACACTTAAGATATCTCAACGATATAGCGCAGACTTGACACTAGTTTATGGAACTAGCATCTTGTCGCGGCTCACTATCGACGCGTTGTCTTCTACGCTGTTGAATCTACATGGCGGTGATCCTCGCAGCTATCGCGGCCTTGACTCACACCTCTGGGCTCTTTATCACTCTGATTGGTCCGGATTACGGGCCTGTCTCCATCATGTTGAGCCATCGATTGACACAGGAGATCTAGTTCAATTACGAGATCTTGATCTCGACGCTGATTCGAAGATAGAACAACTCCGAGCACTTACGACTGAACTATCAGTTGAAATGGCAGTTAAGGCAATCAAGGATTTCAAAGAGTTCAATGACGTACCCAAGACAAAGCAGTTGTCCATTGGGCGCTATTATTCGCAGATGCCAGCCGTGTTGGTTCCAAAGTGTCGCACCAATCTTGCGAAGCTACTGAATGAGAGACGCATTGGAAGCACGCACCGGTGAAGGTCAGCTCTTATTTGAATCGATTGGGGCCTGAAGTATATTCAGTTTTTCTGCTTCACGGTGTCATAACAGAATCCCCGTGGAACGTCCGGAACTATACCAAAAAACACATTCTGGCAGTCGAGTTTGAAGAACTTTGTAAGCAATTAGTGGCTACAGGACATCCGGCGACCATGGATGATGTCCTGAATGCATGGTGTCACAAGGAGGCGCTGCCCAAGAACTCTTTCGTCTTAACATTTGACGATGGATTTGAAAATAATTATTCCGTAGCTAGGACGATCTTGGAGAAGTTTGAACTACCAGCGACTTTCTATGTGACTACTGGCTTTATTGACCAGTCGCTACCTTCCTGGATTGACGCGATTGAAATTGCAATCGAACATACGGCAAAGCAGGAGATTTCTCTTGATGGTACATCGCTCAGCTGGACACTAGAAAATTCAAGAGAGAAAATTGCGTGCCTAAGCGCGATTCGTTCCCTGGTTAAAGGCTCGCCTCAGATTGACCCACTGAGCTTTAGTGCGTCTATTTGCGCAAAGCTTGAGATTGATCCACTGAATCACTTGGATAACTCGTTGGACAGGAAGTTGAGCTCTGATCAGATTGGTGAAATTCATCGTCACCCACTCTTCTTGGTCGGAGGACACTCTCACACTCATCGAATCCTCAGTTATCTCAGCGACTCTGACTTGGAGCAAGAAATACAGTTGAGCACTTCTACACTTCAGAAGCTAACACTGAGCAAAGTTCATCACTACTCCTATCCCGAGGGTTTGACCCATTGCTACAACTCACGTGTAATTACTAAACTTCGTAACTACGGCATAGAGATTTGTCCTACTGCCAATGACGGGACAAACTGCAGCAGTACAGACTTGTTTGAGATTAAGAGAATCGCGGTCATTTAGCCGATGTGTGGCATAGCAGGCCGTCTAGGTCTTAGACCTTTGGGCACACATGTAACTGAGCAAGTTTCGGTAGCTCTTGCACACCGAGGACCAGATGGCTTTGAAGACTACAGAATCGCTGTTGGAAATCTGTCACTAGATCTCTTTTTTAGTCGGCTATCAATAATAGATCTCAGCCCAAGATCGATGCAGCCGTTCAGTTTTGATGACTCAGTACTCATCTTCAATGGGGAAATCTATAACTACAGAGAGATTCGAGAGGATCTTGTCAAATCCGGGCATCAGTTTCGCACTAGCGGAGATGCAGAGGTGTTGGTTCACGCGTTACGTGAATGGGGTACAGGTTGCCTAGATCGCCTGGAAGGCATGTGGGCGTTTGCGTGGTACGACAACAGAGACCAAAAACTTTGGCTGTCGCGAGACCGATTTGGTGAAAAGCCTCTATTTGTATATCGTCTCCAAGGCGAGTTAGTTTTTGCATCAGAGCCTGCGGCTATCGCCGCCATTGTGGGTCAAAAGCTTAATATCAACCACACACAGGTGTTGCGTTATTTGGTAAACGGCTATAAGTCACTCTTTAAGCACAGCGAGACCTTCTTTGAGAACCTTACCGCGCTTGAGCCCGGATCGTGGATATCGGTTGATTGTAAACTCCAAGCACGCATCGGCAAATATTGGAATCTTGAACATCGCCCCTCTCCGGATATGTCCTATGAAGATGCCGTCTCTGGAGTTCGCGTGCGATTGGAGAACTCGCTTCGGCTACGTCTTCGGGCCGACGTGCCCATTGCGTTCTGTCTAAGCAGCGGGATTGATTCAAATTCTCTAGCTTTCTTGGCGAAGCAACTTCGTGATGAGCGTGTGGCCACGTACACAATCCAAACGAACGATGCTCGCTATGACGAGAGTGAAGCAGTAAGCAGAGTCGTTCAAGCGGCAGATTTCGACCATACCTTCATTAGGGTGTCCCAGAGTGACAACCTAAAACATTTGCGAAATCTGATTAATCGCCGTCAGATGCCGATCGCGACCATTTCCTATTTCATTCAAGCGCTGATGCTTGAAGCCATGAGCGAGCGGGGAGTTAAAGTCTCGATTTCTGGTACAGCCGCTGATGAACTATTCACCGGTTACTACGATCATCACCACTTTTTTCTATCATCAATTTTCGAGGACTCACGTCTCTTTGAGGAAAGTCTTTCGAATTGGAAGCGTTATGTTTCAGCTGAGGTGCGTAATCCCTATCTCAAGGATCCATTTAGATTCGTTGAGAACCCCGGGTTTCGGGAGCACATTTACCTAAACGCGAAAGAATTCGGAGCACTTCTCGTCTTACCGTGGGAAGAGCAGTTTATTGAGAAGGACTTTACTAGCGACGTTTTGCGGAATCGGATGTTGAATGAGCTGTTTGTGGAATGCGTTCCAGTCATATTGATGGAGGATGACTTCAACGCTATGTCAGTGTCTGTTGAAAATCGGTCGCCGTTTCTTGATCGGCAGCTAGCCGAATTCGCCTTTAAGATTCCTACTCCATATTTGATTCGTGATGGATATAGCAAAGCGGTGCTAAGAGATGCAATGCGAGGAGTGATTCCTGATTGGGTACGTACCAACCACAAGAAAATTGGTTTCAATGCCAACATCAGAGACCTCTTTTATTTCGATAGTCCAGCACTGAAGGATGAGCTAATGTCGAACAGTGGGTTATTCAACTACATAAAGAGAGATGCCGTAGAACGCTTAATACATCAGAGAGTGCTCAAAAATAGTGAAAGCAAGTTTCTCTTCAACATCTTGTGTACTGCGATGTTTCTAGACTCACTCATCGCTTGAGTCAGCTTTAAGTGGGCGTGCGAAGTCTCGGGTTGCGATAGCGCTCAGACTTTAGGATAATGAACTTTCCACCCAGCCAGATCTCTAAGTTCGTTAACTGCGAGACTGACATGCTCGGTATCGGTACCATCCACGTCATCGGAGTTATGTCGGTTTACAGTTAGCAACTGTTCGTCAAGTGTTGTCTTCTGCAGAATCATCTTTCGAACCATGTCTTGCGATTCGAGAGATGAACCACACTTCGTATTTTGCGGTTCAATAGCAATTTCTCTTATCAGAAGCAGCACCAACTTTAGGTACACCGCATCTCTCAGCTTTTGTCGAATTGTCACGGCGATCCTGGATTTCAAAGAGGAAAGAGGATATCCCGAATCGTCTATGTGCCAGTGTTCGTCAACTTCTTCGTCGGGAACAAGACGGACGCCTCGGCCGCTTAGGTAGTAATCAAGAAAACGAAATCGTCGAGTAACCAAAGCAACATCACTGAATCGTGAGACGCGACCCAAAATTTCGGCAAGTGACGATGGGTCTGTCGCGATATCTTCATACAGATCGAGTGGATATGGGGCACCAAAATCTGGAGAACAGTTGACAATTGGAACACCCATGGCACCAATTTGTATAGCTGCTGTTGTGCCCATGGAGAGTGCTACATCGGCAAACTGGGCGACATCAAAGAGGGAAATCTCATCACTTGGCTCGTTGATGAGAACGTTGGACGGGGCAGCGCTCAACAGAGACACAATCTCTCCAAGGTATGACGACTCTGGTCTTTCGCGGGCAGTCCGTCCCATTCGTGGATGTAATCTGACAATAAAAAGTTTATCTGGTAGCGCGCGTGCGACGTCCATCACCAGACGCAAAAAATCCAGCGGAGCAGAAAGAACCTTGGCAGGATTTGGTGGGCAAAAGACTCCGACTTCGAATGCACTAATGGTTTCATCGGGGCTACTAAAGAGTGCGAGCACGACGCGAGTTGAATGGTCAATCTGAAATTTCTCTAACACATCACGTCCCGTAGCAGGAGGTTTCGAAAATTGGAATGATCTATTCACTGTGAGACCAAGTTTCAAAAAGTCAGTGACTCGTTTAGTTGAAGCGTGTGAAAGAACATTGTCCCTTAGATGACGCCAAACGCCGAGCTTCAACTGGTCCAACTGTGGTAGTGCCACCCGTTCGATGTGTACCAAACGAGTTCGGTCAACAGGATTGAAGCTTCCGTAGTAGCTGCATATGTCAAGAGTGTTCGCTTGGGCAAAGTCCCAAATCATCGCATTTGTACCGTAAAGAGCATTGTGTACGAGAACAGTTTGTCTTGGAATACCTGCTTCAAGTGCAAGTTTCATCACCGAGCTAGATTCCAATGATCGCTGAATTGAGGACTGGTGCTCTTGTTCGAGTGTTCTGATGTCACACTTGACACGAAGCAGATCGTTGTATAACAGTTTTCTGTAAAGAGCTGTATCTTCTCTCAATTTATAGACCATATGTCGAATAGCCAGTCGCACTGCTCTTGCACTTCGATATTTGGTTTGAAGCAGCGACTCAATTGTGATGAACCTAATGTTTTGCTGGTCTTGTTGCCATCGTTTTGATTTCAGTTTGCATCGAGCACAGGTCAGCTTCTTGACCAGTGAATTAGAGGTCGACACTCCATCAGCGAACATCACCGGACAGGATTTCTTCAAGATGCCATTACAGAGAACCACTGTAGGGTCAAGATTGGCTTCGCTTAAGAGACTGACAAGACGACGATCCAACGTGTGATCAGTTTCGGATCCACAGCAATAGGCAAAGACAGTAACGCTCAATTGGGTCTCACTCTCGAGATGAATCGACACCTTCTGGCGATATAACTCACAAGACTGTAGTCAAAACGTGCACTCTGCCAATTGTTAGAGAAGTTCACGAAAGTCTCAAGTATGGGATATCATTCCTAGAGTCATGGTACATAACTCTGGTTATGAAGATGTTTATGGATTGACATTCGCGGACTATTCAAATCAACAATTCTCAGATTTCTTGGCTCCGCTCGAGTATCGGATTACGTCGAACGGTCTTAATCCAAGTGACCTGTTTAGAGGGAAGAGAGTCTTAGATGCTGGTTGTGGAGGGGGCCGAGGCTCAGTGCTCGCAGCGAAGTATGGGGCATCACATGTCACGAGTATTGATGTGAGCAAAACAAACTGCCTCACAACAAAGTACAGATTAGAGCACTTGGGTGTCAGCGAATTTGAATCGGTAGTACTGAATTGTGACCTTGAGCATCTTCCGTGTGCGAGTGGCGACTATGACTTCATTTGGTTCAATGGAGTTCTCCAACATACCGAGCGGCCAAGCAGAGTTATGCGTGAGATTCTCCGAGTGTTGCGCAGCGGTGGTCAAGGCTGGCTTTACGTATACGGGCGGGGGGGGGTGTATTGGAAGGTAATAGCAACTTTTCGCCAAGCTTTTTCGAAGCTCACTGTCCAGGAGATAGTGTGCGAACTCAAGAAAATCGGACTTGACGCGAATCGAATTGCTGAAATAGTCGATGATTGGAAGACCCCGTACCTGAGAGTGTATGGAGCTACGGAGTTTGAATCAGCAATTGAATCTATGGGTTTCACTCTTGACCGACTTATGTTGGGCGTTGCATACGACACCAGCGAACTTCTTTCACGCGGTTTCTCAAGTGAGTTAGTCGGCGACGGAGACTTGAGATACATTTTTACGAAGAAGCATGATGATGTCACGACATCACAAAGCCAGGCAGCAAAACTGTTAGATGAGTCACACCTTCACTGTGAAGAACAAGCAACGTTTGATCCTGACAAACTCAACGGGCTAACCGCACTTGACTCATCGCTGTTAGCTTTCCTTCGAATCGCTGAATTCGATCCGATCAGACAAGTGGAAGTGGCAGCAAATACCCAACTTCGGCTGCGGGACGAATTCCTTCTCAGTCCAAGTACTGAACTTGCTGTCGAATGCATCAGTAGCCTGAATATGGTCCATTAAGTCAGGCTGCAACGAGGCAATCTAGGGCAAATGAACTAAGTTTCTAGCAGTGTTAATTTTTGAGGTTTCAGTATTGGGACTGTAGTGCTGTTAGATGAGCGGTCCACTCTTCCAGCGATTGTCTTGGTCAACCAATCATGGTACTTTGGGAATCAGGTGGCGTTCTAAGGAATTCGTAATTTGGCTGACCCTATCTGGTTGTGGCTCTAACGTCTTGGAACGCAGACGATTGGCCGTGCATATGCTCATTTAGATGAGAACTCAGTAGGAGTTAAAACAAGTAGGTTGGGGACTGAGTTTGAGAACAGAGACAATTAGCGCTCTGGCAGTGAGCATCACTGACTTCCATTTCCCAGATGATGGCTCTCCCAGTTGTCGTGGAGATAGCGATGCTGGGATTTCGATCACGGAAAATCGTGCACGAACTGCACCTATTGTCGCTTCGAACGTGTCCCCCAGGTAATGCGCTGGAAACTCTCGAGCAAACTCAATAAGTAGCGGTTTGCAGATAATGCGAAAGCCGCTGGTTGAGTCGGTGATGAGTAGACCTGTCGCTTGCAAAATCACCCAGCTGAGAATTCGCATTGCAAGTCTGCGAGGTGCTGAGGGAATGAGGCTTGAGTCTGACGAGAGGTATCGGCTACCAATTACTAGGTGGGCGTTGAATTGCTCCGCAGCCGCAACAAGATCTCGAATCTGATTAACAGGGTGCTGCCCGTCGGCATCAACTTGGACCACAGCGGCGTAGTTGTTGTCTACCGCAAAGCGAAAACCCGCTCGCAAGGCACCACCGACCCCGAGGTTAATCGGCAAACTCAATACCGATGCGCCGGCTGTTTCTGCTCGAACGGCATTTCGTCCGAGGAACCGTCGTCAACAACAAGTACATCAAGTTGCTCAGCTCGAATGTCGCTAACTACTTGGCTGATGCTCTCCTGCTCATTAAACGCCGGCACGATGACGAGCAACGGCTTGGTGCTGATTGTGCTGGTCATTGAGACTCAGCTACGTTTTTGCAGTGAAATGCGAATCTCGTGTCGCAGGCGGGCGACCTCCTCGGCAAGGGCGCGGTTTTGCTTCTGGATACCGGAAATTGAGATTGAGAGTTGGATGGAAATGATGACGAAGAAAACGACAGCAACTAATGCCAGTAGAGCTGCAGCCGACATACCGAAGATTTCAGCCACGGGTGCAGCGAGCGGCACAAGCAGGCCGCCGAGGATGCCGACGCTCGCTACCCCGATCCAGCCCATGGCGTAACGAAACGAAAGCTGGCCTCGGCGGGAGAGACGCACTACCACTACTACAAGTGTCAATCCGATCAAGGCCGCAACGGCCATCTGAATTGCAGAAGAGCTCACGGTGCTGACTCTAATGCCGCTGTATGAGTGTGGTGATGTGCGTGACGGCAGAATAGAACCTGCTTGCATGAATCGCTTTGCCATCGTCGCATTGGTTGTGGTGGTAACTGTACTGATGATGGTGCAGGTGCCTTTGGACCTTCGAACGCATCGTTTGTCGCGTGGTGCTACCACGTGGGCTGTCGTTGCAGTGGCAGTCGTTGTGGCGGTTGATGCACGGGTGGGTGGGGCATTTGCGCCTGCAGCGACTGGCGCGATGACGGCGGTAGCGGTGGTGGGTGTGTATTGGTTGCTACATCGTGTGTCGCCACGGTCGCTGGGGTGGGGTGATGTGTTGTTGGTTGCACCACTCACACTTGCGGTGGCCTATGTAGCGGTAGAGCGTGTGTTGTGGTGGCAGCTAGTGGCTGCCACCACCGGTGCGGTGCATGCGGTGTGGGTGCGCGTTCGAAGCGGTAGCACCCATGTGCCGTTTGGACCACACCTGTTGGTTGCAGCATGGCTGATGTTGGTGGT
>Ga0194116_10004385_pt1 | contig 16196 bp, 24 predicted proteins | sample TA2MahsurfametaG_4_FD_148617 | JGI IMG/M metagenome (GOLD analysis project Ga0194116, IMG submission 148617) | Freshwater microbial communities from Lake Tanganyika, Tanzania - TA2015008 Mahale S9 surface | ecosystem: Environmental > Aquatic > Freshwater > Lake | place: Tanzania: Lake...
CGCAGTTCTACGCCCGCTACAGGCAAAAGAGCCACTCCTGCTCAACAAGCTTTTAGCCGTTATGCTCGTTTTGTTGGTAATCCCAATTTACTTGATTGATCATGGCTGAAGAAAAGAAAAAAGATAAAAAATGGATCCAAGGCATGGATATGAAGGAAGGCGCCTTCACTGCCAAAGCAAAAAAGAAAGGTATCACTTCTGCCCAGCTTCAGGAAAATGTTTTGTCTAGCCCTGAAAAGTACGACGAAAAAACGGTCAAGCAAGCGCGGCTTCGCCAAACACTGGTAGGATTAAAAAAGAAAAAAACTGAGAAGAAGGCTTGATAGTTCATGGCTAAAGACGCCAGATTAGAACTTGGTCGATACATCTCTAATCCGTTTAATAATCAAGGCAAGATTGTTAAACAATTAGATTTCAACGATCTATTTCGGGCCAAGCCTGAAACAGGGGAATATCCTTGGAACCCTTCTCGGTTTACTGAGCAAGACTTACTGAAACGGTCCATGACCAAGAAGCGGGTTCAAAACCCTGCTTTGAACTTTGTTTCAAACGCTCCGTTTTTTGACGACAATAAAGAAGTAACTTCAGAGTACGAAGTATTTGATGGCATTGGTCGTTTTAATCGACCGGTCGCTTATGATTTTGAGACTGGTCGTCCTTTAACGCGTCAACGTCCCGAGGATCAACCGGATTTTAATCCTGGGTGGGTAGAAGCTTACAAAATCAGTCCTACACTGCCGCCCGGCAAAGTGGCTAAAAATCCCATGCCTCGTTTACGCAACCCTGATCCCAACGGTTTCATGATGAAAGCCGCTGAGATTCGCGTTGAAAACGAAATAGAAAATAAACAATCTGTTGCCCAACTTTTAGAAAAACCGTTTAATCCTGCAAAAGAAAAAGAAGACGAGAAGCAAGGGGTTAAAACAATGGCAGAAGAGAATCAGGCTGTTGGATAACCAAAGATAGAATATTTTTACCGCAGGTAGATAGATGTTGAAATTAGCGGGTGCATTATTAAGTAAACCGCAGGTTCTGGAGCGGGCTGCTCGCATGAAAGGAAAGAGTGGAACTCTTGGTGTCGCTGCATCGCCCGTTGTCAAAGATGCTGCACGCATTGCGGCAGAGGGAGGATCTGATCTTCTTGGCCCCGCTCTTTTTGGCGCTGGTGTCAACACGGCAATCAGCACGCTTGCCACTGGTAATCCATTGATTGGTCTTGCTGTTGGTGCGGCAGACTTGGGGGTTGGCTTTGGTGCTGCTAAAGCCTTGGGTCGATACGCTCCAAATCTTGCTGGAAAATATAAAAGTTATGTCTCCGCAGATGACATGGCAAAATATGCGGGAAGTAAATCAATTCCTACTTCGGCCTTGTCTCGTGTTTACGAACCAAGTGCCGCACAACATGCTGTGATGATTGGCAGCAATCTTGCTGTCCCCATGGCGGTTGAGTCTTTGTTGATGCGCGGGCAGCAAGACCAAGTGACCAATCAAAACGTTACGCAACAACAACAGTTGGGCCAGCAAGAATATCTCAATCAAATGTATGCTCCCCCATATACTGCAGACGGCACTCTTTATCAACTCCAAGGTTTACCACAGCGAGTTATCTAATGAGCGTTGTTGACTTCTTAAGGCGACAAAAAGAAGAATTGCAATCTGGTTGGCGGACCGCTGTTCAGTACATGAACCGTCGTGCCCAGCCAGAAGTTATTGGTGGTGAAATTGTAAGGCAACCAGACTATCGCCATAGTGTTTTTGATCCACGCTTTAATAAAGCGATGCGTCAAGGAGAGCGTATTGTCGGAGAATCTAAAGTTCGTCAAATAAGTGCACCTTTACAAACACCAACTGAATTTGCTGGTGCGTACGCCGCCCGTTTATTGACGGACGTAGGTACTGATTCGACACGTCAATTTTATTGGCGGTATAACCACCCCATGGCTTTAGCCGAAAAAGCTATTGAGCAAGTGGTTCCGCAACTCGGTGATATTCAGAATCCGGCAAAGCGTGCTGCTATTACTCTTGGCATTAGCGCACCAATTGCCGCTTCTCTTGGGACATTTGATATTACTAATCCACAAGAAATATTTCGCCCCAAGGGATATGCACAGAAATATGCAGAGGAAGGTTCAGAAGATCGCCGGGAGACAGCTGAGCCCGCTATGGAAATATTCGATCGGTTTTTCTTAGGACGCCGTGGTGAACCGTTGAAGTACGAAACGGCAAAAGAAGACATCCCAAGTCTTACTCCTGAACGATATAAAAAAGCCATGCAAAGCCAATATCAAGATCGTGGCCTGCTTGGTCTTGGTGTTGTTAAAGGCACCATGGAAAATCTTGAAGGTTATCCCGAAGCTCGCATCCTTGGCTTCCCTGTGGGGCTTCAAGCGGTCGGCGCATTGGGCGGTGGCGTGGTAGCAGCAAGAGAAGCTTTTCAGCGTCCCGGGTTAAACACTCGTGCAAAAGCGGGTGTAACTCTGGCAGGTTCTTTGGCCGGCGCTTTACTTGGTAATTTGACCAATAAAGCAATTGCATCGGCACAAAATAATCCTGAAAAATTACCCTCTACATTTGAGTACCAGCAAAACATGTAGGCTGGTAAAATTAATTTATCAAAGAATTAGATACACATGGCTTACCAGTTCCCTATGGAGGGCATGATGGGACCCTCAAGTCCCATAACCGGTATTCCGACCGCCAAGTCAAGTGCTTTCAACCCTGCAAACCTAGCAGCTGGTAGCGGCTTTGAAAACCTTCTTAATGCTTTAAGTGCAGCCGGTGCAGAAGCAAAGAAAGGAGTAGGAAAAGCGTACGAAAAAGTCGGAGGCACCAAGACAATTGCTGGACGTTATATGCCACTTGCTGCCGCAGGACTTTCGCTCCTTGGTAACCCCACAAATGTTGGTGGTGCTGCAGGAACGGGCCTTGGCGGCATGATTGGCGCAGGCCTTGGCGGCATGCTTAGCGGTCCTCTGGCTCCTCTTGGTGCTCTGGCGGGTTCGGCCGTTGGTTCAGCCATCGGTGGCAGTCTTGGTACTGCAGCCCAAGGACTTCTTGTGGGCATCCCTGGAGCACTGGCTGGTCAACAGCGAGAGGCTGGTGTTTCTCCTGGAATCCTCCCTGGCACTGGCACCGGCATCGGTTTTTCTGATTCGGACGTACAACGTATTGCTGAGCTTTCTCGAATCACCGGCCTAAGCCAAGTGGAGATTGCTCGTCAGATGTTACCGCTCTCGAATCAATTCAAGGAAGCAGAGAAGCAGCGTCAGATGCAACTCAATCAACAAACTGGTCAAATTACAGGGGCTTTAAATCGTCAGATGTACATGGCTCAGCTTGCTGGTGGCGCTCAAGCACAAGCTGGTGAAACGGTACGGACAATGTTGACCGCTCCGAATCCCTACGCCTCTTCTGCCTTCCAATATCGGGGGTAATTATGGCTGAGCTGACACAATTTAAATATGATCCGGAAGCTGCAACTAGGTTCTTTAAACAGATTAAGGACTTTCCGGAGTGGGCGCAACGGGATCTTTTTGCCTCTCAGTTCAAACCTCCTGGGCAAAGCGAGTTAGCTCAAGCTATTAATGCTCTCAATCAAATTCGTAAAGAAGAAAGGGATCCTGCATTTCAAAAACAACAACTTCAAAATGCTTTAGAGTTCCAAAAAGAACAAATGAGGCAAGCTGCGCCTTATAAGATGTTGTTTGAATTGCCCGATAAACTGTACAGTGCGTTTGCTTTGCCTGGCCAAATTCGTTTGGCTGGTGCCCAGGCCGCTGGTAACGTCATCTCTGAAGGTTTACGATCTGCCGCAGGTGTTCAGATGCCCGGTTTAAATTATCAGCGACCTAATATTCAATACTTTTGAATCTAGGGTTTAAAATAAAACCATGGCATTTCCTGATTACTCTAGTGTTTTTTCAGGTGGTGGAACTAATTTTACTTCTACTGCCTTTGCACCAAGTACAGGAAATTTAGCAAAAGGAGCAGCAAAATCGATGGTTATTGATCCGTTTTCAGCTGTACTTGGTGTTGCGGGCATTGGCGCAAGCCTGTTTGGTGGCAGTCAAGCGCAACAAGCTCAAAATGATGCACTTAAGGCCCAGGTCCTTGGTGCTAATTTTGCTGCACAGCAACAGGCAGATGCTCGTGCCGCGCAAATGGCGCAGGGTTTACTTGGCATGCAGTTTGGAGAGTTTCTTGCTGCTCCTAGGGAATTAGAGCGTCAAAAGGAAGCTCAAAAGTTTCAGTTTGGCGAACTTGCTGGCATGCAACGTGCTGGTCGCCAGGAAGACTTTAAACGTGCCATGGCACAAGCAACGTCTGGCCCTGGTAAAGAAGCCATGCGTCAGGCAAATCGAGAGCAGTTAAAATCGGTGCTTGCTCAACAAATGGGCGCCGGTCGGGCTATGTTTGGTCCGATTGCTCCGATTAATGTCGATCAAATGTTTGCAGGCTAAGGAGGTAAATCATGGGCGGCGGCGGCGGTACAACAGTCTCATACCAACAACCTAAAGATCCGTATGGTGACGCACTAAAAAAATATCAGCTGGAGCAGCTTCAGAAAGCTGATGTTGCTGCCGCTGAAGAAAAAGCTGCAAAGGCAAAGGCTGAAGCTGCTAAAAAAGAAGCTGCAACAACGGGTTTTAATCCGTTTAAACAGACGATTCAACAGCAGTTATCCAAAGGTTTGTTAAGTTATCAAGAAGCACAAACAGAGCTTCAAGATTACGCCTCTAAATATGACATTGGCCCTCAACCAGGTGCTCTGCAAGAGCTAACGGATTATTACTTAACTAATATTCAGCCTGGGCAACAAAAGTCTCAGATTGAATCTGCGTATCAAGAATATTTTGGCAAGGGCCCAACTGGCGAGCAACTTGAGGAAGCTCAAAAATCTTTTCAGTCTGGGTACTACAAATCCGTTGGTGATTTGAAAGAAGCGCTCAAGATGAGCGACGAATATCAAGAAAAGTTCAACAAGAGCTATCTTGATAACTATTACGAGACGATGTTTGGGAAAGCCCAAAAGGATGACAAGGGCGTTAAAAAATATCAGTTCAAGCTTCAAGAGTCCTTCCTTCCTAAATACACTGGCGATCTTGCAAAAGAGACCAGCATCACCCTTCCAGAATTCAAAACAGAATTCACAGGTACTGCTGGTGAAATTGAGGCAAACCTTGACGCAATCAAGGAAACCAAAAAGTTTATTTATCAGTCTGGTTTAAGTAACCTTCAGGGCCAAATCGATAAAGAAGTGCAGACGTTGAAGAACGAAGGCACCAAAGAAATTGCCAAGATTCAAAAAGAATCTGGCATTTACACATCTTTAATTAGCGCTTTTAGCTTTTAAAAGTTAACTTGTTATAATTAATGTAGTTTCGGTTTTTGGTCAACATGTTTTCCGCCGGCCCATCAACGTCAATGGTAGACTCCTTTGATATTAATAAGTTTGAGGATTTACTCGACCGACTGGCGGCTTCAAATAGGCGACTAAAAAACGACGCTAGCGCGGTCCAAAACGAAGCTCAAAGAGAGTTTTTATCTTCCGCTCTTTCTTAAGGTTTAAACAATGACGAAACTTACGTATGCTCAAAAGCAAGCTGCACTCGATGCAGATAAAAGCCTAACGCCTGCACAAAAAGCTGATCTTAAAGCTGAACTTGCTAAATCGGAATACGGTCCTTCTGGTTTTGATGTTGGCGAGTTCGAACAACTTCTTGGTAAGTTGGAAGCTTCTAAAATGAAACAACAAAGCCAAAAGTCTTCAGAAGGCCGTCGTGACATCTTTGCTACTGGCCTTGCTCAAATGATGAGCAACTTCTAATTTTATCTTGTAAGCTTAATAAGCCATGACTGCGACTCCTTCCAATACTTATAACGTCGACGATTGGTTCGACTTACAAAAGTACAAAGAAGCCGCCGGCGTGGCGTACGAGTTTTCCAAGAAAAAAATGGAGACTGCTGGTGAACAAGAGCGCGAAACCATTAGTGCCGCATCAGAAGAAAAGCGTCGCGACGAAGAGCGAGACTATCAGCAGGCACAACGAGCTTATCGATATTGAGATCTTTGATGCTTGGGTAGATAATCTTGACGCTTCTACCCAAGAATCATTCTGTGTTTTCTCCGCAGATAACTACTCAGTAGTTGAGATTTACCTATACTCCAGATTCCTTGGGTACAAGGGAAGTATTACTGCGTGTGATCTTTGGGTTAAAGACAATTACAAAAAGCCTGATCACCGTAAAAAACTCTTGTATGAAATTGACGAAATGCAGGAGGACGTGCGCAAGCTTCGAGAAGACGTAGAGAACGGCGTTGTTAAACGGGATGCAGGCGTTGCACGTATTGCGTCAATGCAAAAAGAAATCCGTGGCCATATTGATCAAGTAGAAAAGTTTACCAACATAAAAGACCGCAAGGGTCTTCTTATGGCAGGGGCTGATCGCGCTATTCGAGAGCTCATGTTTATTTTCAAAGACGATCCTATTGAGATCCCCCTGGAAGAAGCCACGATGAGTGTCTGGGCTCGTATGCAACTTGAAGAATAAAATATTTAGTTATACAATAGGTTTAGAACCAAAGCAATTACATGGGCGCTGGAAAGGCGGGTGCAATGAAACCCGGAATGCCAATTCCTGGAGCTAAGCCAGGCTCTCCCTTTGGCACGCAACCGCCGCGGGCGGGTAAACCTTCTATCAAACTTGCTGGTGGCGCCAAGCCCGTTCAATAATGTCTAAAAATAAAATGCCTCTTGAGCTTCTTGAGCACTTCAAGAAAAAAGAAGCCAAGAACGAAGATGGCACTGAAATGTCGGATAAAGAAAAACGTAAAGCAGCTTTAGATAAGGCGCAGAAATATCAAGAACAAAAGAAAAAAGGCAAAGAAACTGAGTAAGATAAACTTCAGTAATCAACTGAGTTTTTGTCGTGCCAAGTTATACGCACCTTGCTTACCGTCGTAATGCCAGGGCTGCGGCACGGCGCCAACAAATCCGAACGCCAAAGAACCAAGATCTTCTGCAAAAAGCGCGAGATGATTTCGGTTACTTTTGTGAGTACGTTGCGGATAAACCCCCGGCAGAGCATCACATTAATTGGCATCGTCACTTCATTACAAATGAAGATAGCAGCTGTTTAATTAAAGTTGCTGGACCCAACGTTGATCTACTGGCACCACGGGGGTCGGCTAAATCTACAGTCCTTGGTTTGTTAACGGCATGGGCTATTGGCATCCATACTCAAGCCAAGCTTCCTCTCCAGGTTCTGTACTTGTCTTATACCGTTGATATTGCACGTTCTAAATCGGCAACCATTAAACGGATCATTGAGAGCAAGCGATATCAAGAAGTCTTTCCCACGGTACGTTTGATGAAAAATGTGACCAGTAATGAGTACTGGTCAATTGATCACAGGTTTGCAGGTATTGACACCACAGGTGATGAACAGTTTACGCTCTGCGCTGCAGGCTTAAAAGGTTCAGTGACCTCTAAACGTTCTCACCTGGTCATGATTGATGACGCTATTAAATCGGCGGCAGACATCTCAAATCCAGACATTCGGAAACAAATGCAAGAGAACTGGAACGCGGTGATTGCACCTACCATGTTCGAAGGTGCTCGGGCAATTTGCCTTGGCACTCGTTTCCGTCATGACGATATTCATGCCACAACCTTTAATGAACAAAACAACTGGTCACAGGTTGTTCTCTCTGCAATTTTAAATAATCCCAAAACGGGAGAAGAGGAGTCTTATTGGCCTGAAATGTGGTCACTGGAATATCTCAAAGAAAAGAAACGGCAAGCCCCAATTGCTTTTTCGTTTCAATACATGAATCAGATCGTCCGTCAAAACGAATTATCTTTGGCGCCAGAACTGATTGTTAAAGCGGAAATATCCACAGAGTTTGATACGCTTGGAGTTGGAGTTGACCTTTCTGCTGGCACCAAAGAAAAGAACGATTACACCGTAATGATTCTGGGCGGTCGCATTGGAGATCGGGTGCATATTATTGATTATCGTAGGTTGCGCGTCATGGGTAACCTTGAAAAACTAGATGCTCTCAAAGAGCTTCTTAATGACTGGTCCATTCTTGGCCGTGATGATAACGGTAATTACTTTCCGACTTATTCGACTTGTGATATTTGGTCAGAAGCAGTGCAATATCAGGCTTCCCTAGAGGCAGACTTTAAACGTGTCTGTTTAAATAACGAAGGTTTGTACAATCTCATTTGGCATCCCGTCAAAGGATTCCGTGCAGATAAGCTGGCACGCTTTAGAGGAATCATGGGCATGTTTGAAGATCGGAAGATAATTTTCAATCGTTTCCGAAACTTCACAAATCTCTTCGAGGAACTCACAAATTTCGGCGTTAGTGGTCACGACGATTGTGTTGACGCTCTCGTCTGGCTCGTCACAGGACTTGCTCGGAAAGGTCAGTTGCATATCGATTACTGAATTTAGAATTAAGAAAAAGCATTCTTGTTGTGGGTCCGGAGTACATTACCATAGGCATCACCGCAATTGTATCTGCTGTTACCGGTGGATCTTGGGTTGCCAATAAACTACTGGAAAGACAACGAGAGCGTGTTCAGCAGGCTCTTGATTACACTGGTTCCCAAAAACGCAGGATTGACATTTTGGAAGATCAGATTAATCGCATGCCTTTAGATTACGTCTTAAAGGTTGATTTCATGCGTGAGATCCAGGAGATGCATAATAATTTTAGACAGATCAACGATAAGCTTGATAAGCTTATGGAAAAGATTTTTTCAAAATGAGTTACATCCTGGAAGTCGAAGAAGATGAAAACGGCGATCCGTTCATCACACTTCCCGACGAAATCCTCGAAGAGCTGGGCTGGCAAGAGGGAGATGTTCTTGAGTGGGACGTAAAGGGTAATGGAATTGTTCTTAGCAAAGTAAATGATTCCGCAGGTTATGTGGTTATAGAAGAGTAGAATACTTAAAAAGGAATGTAGACATGTTTTACGGCGGAGAGAGTAATGTTCCAGGGGCACCCGGCAATTTGCGTGCTAGCTCGATTCCCCGTGGCCCACATACTCCCCTTCCGTCACCCGGATGGAATCCTGGAATGAATCCAGCTGGTTCACCAGGCTTTCGCCCTAGTCCTTTATACGAACAAATTCTTCCCGACGGTAGGCGTGTTCCCTTCACGCAATCTCTGGGCCCTCCTCTTGCCTTTGGTTCCAGTAATCTTCCCGGTGCCGTTGGAAATATGGGTGGTTTAGCAAATGCACAGTTCTTTGAAGGTCCTCAGCTGGGGCAAGCTGCTCCACATGGCTCTCCTCAACGCATGCAGCCTAGGGAGTATTTAGATCAAAATATGCCTGCCTATCCGCCGGGCTATGGTCCGCCCTCAAAACAACCTCAGCCGCAATCACCCGAACCATTTAATCCCACGCAGCTTGAATTGCCGCTGGCAATGCGTGGTTTGCAAGTACCCCCTGGTTTCCAAGCTAAATACGTTTCCTAATGGCCCAAGACGATAGCAAATATACAAAGCCAGAGTTGCGCGAGAACATTAAAGATCGCGTGATGGCTGGTTCCAAGGGTGGCAAGCCAGGCCAGTGGAGTGCACGCAAGGCTCAGCTTGTGGCACAGCAATATGAAAAAGCTGGCGGTGGATACAAGGGCGGTAAAGGAGAAAAACAAAAAGACTTGGAGAAGTGGGGGAAAGAAAAGTGGATGACCAAAGACGAATATGAGAAGCGCGGTAAAGCTAAAGCCGCAGCCAAGAAATATAAAGAGAGTAAGTGATGCAACTCGCAGGCAAATACTCAACTGGTTATACACCCGATGTATTTCCCAACCAACGTTTAATGCAGTCGTTGGCTTTACAAGCCCAAGACCCTGAACTTAGAGATGCAGCATTAACCTATCAATATCCTTTTAAATTGTCTGAATTACAAAACAGCAACTATTCACAAACAGTAAAAGAATCCATCATTCGCGCCACAATAGGAGCATTGGGCTAACTATGCCTGACAAAGCAATTCAAAAGGGATACACCAAGCGTTACCTACCAGAGAGCGCCTGGGCTTCACTGTCAAAAGAAGAACGTGCGGAGACAGATCAAAAGAAACGTGCCGCTAGTCGAGAAGGTAAACAGTTTGTTTCTAATACGGATGCTGCCAAGAAAGCGGGCAAGGCTGCACGCGCAGCTAAACGTTACAAAGAGAAAAAATGAAAACCAAAAAACTTGTCAAAAACGCCCTAAAACATCCTGAGCTTTATTCGTCTGCCGAGCTTGTTTTCTTTAATAAGTGGCTGCACCAGAAGAAGCAAGCGAAGGCTGCTAAGATCAGTAAAGATAAAAAGGCTGATAGTTGATGGCTGGGGACGCAAAGGCCAGGCTTAAAGAAATTATTGACTCTTATCTTGAGAAAGATGGGGGAGCAATGATCGACACGGGCATCGTGGCTGCCCACCTTGCCCAGATGAGGATGTTCGGCATCCGCCAGGGTGTTGAGTTTTTCCCTGCCCAAGATAACTTCGGCAATCAGCGCAAAGACTTTATTGATCGTGTAATTAAATATAACTCCATCGATATTCGCCTGGATTCCATCTGGGACTACTTTCTTTGTGACGGCCAGGGTCTTTTCTATATTCGCCCCACCCAAAATAATTACCGTCTCTATTACTTCCGTAAGCACGAATACCGCAGTTTTTACAACATTGATGGCGAGCTGGACGAGGTTGTTATCATCTATAGCTATAAAGTCCGCAATGGTTTCGGGTATCAACAAGAGATTGATTCTGCAAACTTAACCGGGCCTGCAACACTTGGCCAGGGTGGTTCAAAGCGTTACATTCGCCTTTCGATTAAACGTAAAACGATCGAAGAAACACATTCAGAAGGTGAATTAACTTTCGATACGGTATACCAGGCGGTTCCCGGGAAAACTAAAACGTTTAAAAATACGCTTGGTTTTATTCCTTGCGTTGAAATCTTTAACAATGTCAAGGGCTTTTCAACGGAAGGCTCTGGTGAATTCGACGCTTTAGCCAACCACATCTGTACGCATGACGACTTGGTTCGTACCATGCGTAAGAACATTCAGTTCTTTGGTAATCCAACACTTCTTTCTTCTCGTCCCAAAACGGACTTAATGGAGTCCGGAGGAGAAGCCGTCGTTCAACGTCCTTCGATTGCAGCGAACTCCGGTTTTGCCAGTGCCAGTCCCTTAAGCCAGTCTCGGTTTAAAGCTGATCCAGTTTATCGAGGGGTTGACGGCCAACTGCGCGTGCCACGGGTTATCGCCAACCTGGAGCCAAACGATCGAGTTGGTTATATCGTCCCAGACGCAATCACTGGCGACCAAAATTCTTTTGCTCGTGTTTACCGAGAAGAGATTCGTACTGCCTTGGGTGGTGTTGATGAGCTGTCGATTTCCGCAGGCGTCACAGCAACTGAATACAAATCATTGTTTGGTCGTGTTTCGGCCACTTCAAAGAAAAAATCAAACGCTATTTACACCTATGGTATTTGCCGTTGTCTTGAACTCATTATTTACCAAGAGGAGCGTTTGTTCCGTGAAACGCTTGCTGCTGCAGCAGGGCTAGAAAAACCCCTGGAGCTGCCCGAGAATGCATCGCCGGAAGATATTGCTGCTTATGATCAGGCCATTAACCTTTTTAACGAACAAGTTAAAGGGTTGATGATGGCTTGTCTTAAGACCCAGCAGATTCCACCAGGAGTCATGGGTCTTATTCCCGATGGTGATCTTACCGTTCAATGGCGTTGGCTGGGTCCCGTTTACGAAGATACTACCCAAGATACTCTGAACAACTCCATTGTTGTCAGAAATTTGCAAGAATTAGGTGTTGATAGCATTGAAGCACTGAAATACCTCTTCCCGTCAAAAACGGATGAGGAGCGGGCCGCGATGCTATCGGGGTTCCCGTTCAGGATGGTAGGCGAATTGCAGAATGCATATTCTCAATTTGCTCGCCTAGTGGGTGGAATGATGCAGACCCCCCACCCGCAATCACCGGATTTACCGATGGCTGCGGATCCGCGATTGGATTTGACCCCATATCTGTATCGCACTTTAGAAGCATTACAAAAGGAGATGAGTTATGCAGGACGCTACCGTCCAATCGATCCCACAGACGAGCCAAGCACCAGTGGCAGTCGCCCCGAGCAATTACGTGGCGGCAGCTCCGCAGGTGGCGCAAGCACCGGCTCCGTATCAAGTGGGTATGAGCTACCCCCAAGCGGTACCTCAGGCAGCCCCCAGCTACCAATCAGCCCCTATTCAGTACGCCCCCCAATCCCAACCGGTGGCGGACTCCCCGGCGAACAATCCCTGGGAATCGGCGTTCAACAAGGTGGTGAACCTGCTGAGCGCTCCAGTCCAATCCCCGTTCCCGGGTCAACAATCGCCAGCGCCGACAGCGTTTACCCCGGCGAACTACGGGCAGCCCAGCAACCAGGGTACGTTTCAATCGGCTCCGCTGACATGGTCGCCCAGCCAGGCATTCTCGCCCAACTATTCCCAAACCTCTTCGAGTCCCTCCTTGGAGCAAATCGCGGATCTGGTGGGAATGAGCCAGGACAGCCGTCAGGTGATGGACGCGTTCGGGATCGAAACACCGGCTCTGCTGAACAACTACGCTCTTCAACTGGAAGGGCTGGTGGACAGCGCCGTCGCGTGGGGAAACCGCGCCGCTAATCTGATTACCGGCTACGCCGATTTCGCTGTTAATGAGCACCAGGAAAACCTGGCTTACAACGAAATTCTTACCAACCCCGATGTGCTTAGCGACTACACATTGAAGTTCTTCGGCCCCGAAGGTCCCTACCCTGTGTACGAAAACGAAGCACAACTGGAGACCCGTGGTTATCCCACTGCTCCCGTGAATAACGTTATGGCTCAACTGGGCCAGATGCCTGCTCCCCCGACCGCCGCTGCTCCTCAAGCGCAAGGCGATTTCTGGGGTGGCTTCAGCGAGCAAATGTCTCGTGACCCCCAGAACGCCTGGCGCCTTCTGAACCAGGCTCAACCCCAAGCCGTTGCAAGCAAACTGTTTGTAATGGAATGATTAGTGCGTCGGTAATTTAATTGAGCAACTCATTAAATTACTGACTGCTAAAATTTGTGTTAGATAAGACATAAATATGTCTAAATCTTTCACCCGATAAACACACTTCCTGCGACACTGGAGGATAAAACAAAGTGTTCATTGATAACGACTTTCCAAAGATTCTCGGTGCGGAACTCTATCGTCCTCACCCTGCTTACATTGCGGAAATGGCGGTTGAGCCCGTGGTCGTCCACGACTTTACCCGTCAGCCCGGTCAAACTGTTCAGTTAGACCGCTATAAGTTCTGGGGTACCCCTGGTACCAAGGACAGCCGTGAGCGCATTGCTGACCAAACCATCGGTACTGCAAACAGCCGCAACATCACCAAAGAGAAGGTGCTTGTTGTGCTGAAGGAATACACTGGTCCTGCGGATCCGGGCGACCCGACCCAGCCCAGCACCTTCAAGATTGCTCGTGAAACACTGGTTACCGCCCAGCGTCTGCTGCTGGATACCGGCAACCTGAATATGTTCCACCAGAGCATTGGTTCGCTGACCCTGCTCGACGACTATCGCCGGTGGCGTGACCGCGTCTTCATTGACGAACTGTCCAAAGCTGAAGCCAATGGCGCCGCTTCCAGCACCCAAGGTGGTTACTTCTTCCCTGGTGGCAAGACCAAGAATGCTTCTGGTCAAATCACCTACAGTTCCGCTGAGTTCACCGCCGATGTCCAGCAGTTCTCGGTGCGTACCGACCTGCTGACCGTGGTGAAGGATCTGCGTAAGCGCAACGTGCCGACCTTCGCTGATGGTCTGTATCGCTGCATTTGCGATCCTACTTTCATGATGCACCTGCGTCGTGATTCTGACTTCCGTGAGATTGCCCGTTACGCCGGTAACCCTGGTCAAGGCATGTACATGGGTAACCCCATGATGCCTAACAACGCCAGCTTCTACATGGGTCCCCAAGCTGGTCAGGCCTACTTCCTGGCTGGTGAACCCGTGATGCCGACTGGTGTGCAATTTGAAGGTGTGAAGTTCTTCGAGTCGACCAACTTCCCGACCAAGAACGTCACCACCTCCTTCGCTGGCACTGGCGGTACCTACGCTTCTCAAGAAGTTGCCCAAGGTTACTTCTTTGGTCCTCAGGCTATTGGCGTTGGTATCGGCGGCCCGAATGCTCAGGTCTTGATCAACAACAACGACGACTTCAGCCGCTTCATCATTCTAATTTGGCAACTGTATGCTGGCTTTGAAATCCTTAATAAGGACTTCGTGACTACTGCGTTTAGCTATCTGTCTGATGACGGTACTGTCTGATCTATAACATAAAAACAACAGGAGAGATAAATGACCTATTTGTCATCTAAAAAAATCTTCCCGGGTAACTGGGCAGAGCCTCTTAACGGTTGGTACAAGAATATTGATACCAACGATGACGGTACCAATAACGCCTCCAAGGGCGGCCCCACTTCGGTGCTGGCCGTCCCTGGTTACCGTTATTTCCAACAGCGTGGTTATGTGGCTGTTACCGCCACTTCGGGTGTGGGCGCCGTTGCTTCTGGCAACGTGATCGTTCCTTCTCCCTATCGCCAGGACGACACTCGTCCTGACATCACCGGTATGGTGATTTCTGGCGACAGCACCCTGCCTGCTTACGTTTACCGCGCCACCATTTCCGTGGCTTCCGGTTGGGGTGACGGTCGCGTGGCTTCTGGTATCTACGCTGCCACCGGCAACGTGATCACCTTTGCCACCGGTCTGACCTCTACTGGCACTGTGGGTGAAGCTGTGGCTCAGGCCAACCTGACTTCTACCACCTCTGGCGGCCAAGCTGGCGAAATCTTCTTCGCTGCCGGCGCCGCTGCTTACAGCACTCAACCCTTCCTCACCGCCACCGGCGCCGCTGGTGTGACCGTGAGTAATGTGTACAAGCAAATCACTAGCGCTGCCACTTATAAAGTGCTTGCCCGCGGCTTGCAAACCGACACCTCTACTTCTGGTGGTTGGTACATTTCCAGCGGCGACTCTTCTGCTGGCAAGAGCGGCTACTTTGTGGTTGAAGTGTGCTACTTGCAGCCTGATGAAGCTCCTGGCTACGAAGATATCGATGGCTACCTGCTTGGTCGCACAGTTAGCTAATTGAGTTAAACTGGGACCAGATATTTTTTCTGGTCCCTATGCTCTACCAGCACAAAAAAACTGGCGCTCGAGTCAAGGTTGTAAGCGAGTGGGATAACGGTGATTGGTTCATGCTTGAGGACCAGGACGGCCGTCTTTTCACCGCTTACAAAAACGAAATTGAACCTGACGAAGCTGCGACCAAAACAGTCAAAACTCTTCAGGTAAAAGACAAAGCAGCCAAAGAAGAGCCCCGAGCCTTCCCACCTGATAATCGCCTGAATATTAATTCAGCGACTGCCCAGATGATCGCGGATCATATCAAGGGCATTGGCTTAAAAACAGCACGTGAGATTAAAGATCTCCAGATGTCTTTGTCGGGTGAAAGATTCAACAATCTCGAACAACTGAAGCAAATCAAAAGGGTTGACTGGGAGGCTGTATTGGCCGCTAATTTAATCCGCGTCTAATTTTCATCTCCGCTAAGCCCCTGAGAAACCAGGGGTTTTTATTTTAGAATAAGAAAAAATAGATGATATGGCCGGTCTTATTCCTGCGGGTTTTATTGTTGATCCAAGCAAGGATATTTTCGCAACAACGGGGCCACACCTCGACCCCAGGGTCATTCCTCAGTTTGGACCAAACAAAGGTAAACCGATAAATCCACGAAGTGCAAAATTTCTTTTGCAGAATTTAATGCTGGGGGACACACCAGTAGTTGAGCAGAAGGGCGGTAACTGGCAATTTAATTTTCCTGTAACAAGTGAATTTGGCCAACGCAAAGCGCCCACACCAGGTGCAAGTACATTTCATCAAGGCATTGATATTGCCGCACCAGCAGGAACAGCCATCAAATATAAAGGGTCTGGTTCATATAAGCCAGGACAAGGTTTGGGAACTATCAGCACGACAGATTCACAGGGCAATCCGTATGATATTCAACTACTTCACACGACCCCTGGTAAAGCAGCGGAGGTTGCCGCGAACACGACAGCTCTGCCCACAGGTGATACATCTTCTAGGACAG
>Ga0194116_10004386_pt1 | contig 16195 bp, 16 predicted proteins | sample TA2MahsurfametaG_4_FD_148617 | JGI IMG/M metagenome (GOLD analysis project Ga0194116, IMG submission 148617) | Freshwater microbial communities from Lake Tanganyika, Tanzania - TA2015008 Mahale S9 surface | ecosystem: Environmental > Aquatic > Freshwater > Lake | place: Tanzania: Lake...
CCATCGCCTCCTTTCAGTTAATCCAAAAAAAACTGGCCGAGATGCTCACCGAAATCACCAAAGGCCAGTTGTTGTGCTGGCGTTTGGGGGTTCTCAAAAACGAAGACCGGGCCACAACCGCTCAAATTTCCATGGCCAAGCGCAACAGCGTTGAAATCGCTTTGAATATTGCCCGCGAGGCCCGACAGATTCATGGCGGTATGGGCATTACCGGAGAATACCCCATCATGCGGCACATGATGAATTTGGAATCGGTGGTCACCTACGAAGGAACTCACGATATTCACCTTCTCATCACCGGCATGGACCTCACTGGAATCTCTGCATTTCGCTAGTCTCCTTCTCGGTCCAAAGTCGCCATCCTTCGTCTCCATCGTTCGTCCATGTTGATTCTTGCCCCATCCGTTCTCTCAGCTGATTTTGCGCGATTAGCGGAACATATCCAGACGGTCGAAAGCGCTGGGGCCGATTGGTTGCATTTGGATGTGATGGACGGCCTATTTGTTCCTAACCTAAGTTTTGGACAACCGGTGGTGCGAGCCATTCGTGCCGTAACCACTCTGCCGTTGGATGTTCACCTAATGATCCAAGACCCGGGGCGTTACCTGGACTCCTTTGCCCAAGCGGGGGCTGATATCTTGACCATCCACCTGGAGGCCTGCGTTCATCTGCATCGTAACCTGCAACAAATCAAGGCGTTGGGTCTGCAGGCCGGGGTAGCATTAAACCCCCATACCCCCGTTGAATCCTTGTGGCCCGTATTACCGGATTTGGATCTGGTCTGTTTAATGTCCGTCAATCCTGGTTTTGGGGGTCAGGCCTTTATCCCGGCGACTATGAATAAGCTCGCCGCTTTGGACCGTTACCGAAAGGAGCATGGCTTCACTTTTCGCATCGAAATTGATGGGGGGGTGGACTTGATTAATGCAGCATCCCTGATGCAGGCCGGCGCTGACGTTTTGGTCGCCGGGAATTCGGTTTTTGGTCAGGCTGATGCAGCCCAAGCGGTGCGTGCCTTCAAAGCCATTCGTTGAGTGAGGGTCCCCGTCACCTTCTTGTGCATTGCCTTAACCCTTGTAGGGCTAATTCACGGTCCGGTATTGGGGAAGGACGTTGCAAGTGAAGCAATAGAATCCGATTCAGCCTCCATCAAAGGGGTTGTGTTGGATGAAAACGCTCGACCCCTTGTAGGAGCTAGTTTGATGCTCCCCACCTCGGGTTTCGGTACCATAACGGATGATCGAGGCCGTTTTGTATTAAGGGTTCCGGCTCAACGGGATCTTGTTTTGGAAATCCGTTACCTGGGCTATCGAACGGAGCGTAGGAATTTGCTTCTGAGGGTGCGGGAACTCTTGCCGATGCGTATTCAAATGGAGCCTTCGGTGATCACCGTTCAACAAGGGGTCACGGTCGAGGCGGATCGTGATCGGTCCATGGGGGTTGCCAAAATTGATCCTCTGGTTTCGCGTAGGGTTGCCAATCCTAGCGGAAATTTCGAAACCGTCCTGCAGGCCTTTGGGGCCAGGTCCCAACAAGAATTTTCTTCGCAGTTTCAGGTAAGGGGAGGCAACTACGACGAGAACATGACCTACCTGAACGGCATCGAATTGTACAGACCTGTCTTGATGCGTTCCGGGCAACAAGAGGGCCTTAGCTTGATTCATCCTGATTTGGTGGAGCATATTCATTTTTCGGCCGGAGGCTTCGATGCCCGTTACGGGGACAAGATGAGCTCTGTATTGGACGTGACCTATCGTCAACCTCGTTATGCTTCGGGATCTGTTCAAACCGGGCTCACCGGGTTTTCGGTTGCCGCAGAAGGCCTATTGGACAGGGAGGGAAAATGGTCCTGGCAAGGCGGTCTGCGTTACCGCACTTTGAACTCCTTGTTGCAGAGCATGGACACCCGCGGGGAGTACAGGCCCACGGCTTCTGATATGCAAATGATGTTACGATTCCAGCCCAATGACCGGTGGCAATGGAATTGGCTGAGCCATGCCGGTCAAAATGTGTTGGGAGTCATTCCATCGAACAGGGAAACGGTCTTTGGTACGGTCAAAGAAGCCCTACAGCTCAGGGTTTATTTCGATGGGCAGGAAGCGATGAAATTCCGGAACGCAACCCACGGGACCAGCCTTATTTTCAAGCCTCATCCTCGGATGACCTTGACGCAGTCGGCGAGCTTGTATTGGAGTGATGAGCGGGAGCGAATTGACGTGGAATCGGCTTGGTTGCTCAATCAATTGGACGCCAATTTGGGCTCCGATAATTTCGGGAATGTGCTGTTTACCAGGGGTATAGGGGCTTTTCAGCAGTATGCGAGGAATGCCTTGAACATTACGGTGTTGGCGGCGGAGCACCGCGGGCAATGGCAAAGTGGAACAGGACCCCATTTTGTGCAATGGGGACTGCGGGCTCAACGCGAGCGCATCCAAGAGTACCTGTGGGAATACACGTTGGTGGATTCTCTTGGATTTTCCATCGCTCCCGTCCTGCAGGTTCCACCTTTGGGATCGGATGCGGATACCGTGGTTCAAGTTTATCAATTCCTCTATGCAGATCAGGGGATAAGCAGCCAACGTTATTCAGGATTTGTACAGGATCAAATTGCCTTGGACCAAGAAGGTCGTTGGCGACTGAATGCGGGAATTCGCTTCAACCATTGGACCTTCAGTGGCGAAACCGTTTGGAGCCCCCGTGTCAATTTGTCTTGGAAGCCCAAATGGTCCAAGGATTGGGCATTTCGCCTCGCCGTAGGTCGCTATGCCCAACCTGCGTTTTACAGGGATGCCCGCTTCCCGGACGGCCGCTTGAACAGGGAGGTACGGGCCCAGCATGCTACCCATTGGGTTCTGACTGCCGATCATCGTTTCAAAGCCTGGGACAGGCCTTTTCAATGGGTTATCGAAGGCTATTACAAAGATCTGACCCGCCTAATTCCCTACGAAATCGACAATGTCCGCATTCGATACCTAGCATCACCACCTGTTGAGGGCTATGCAGCCGGTTTGGATTTACGAATCCACGGGGAATTTGTTTCTTCATTGCAATCCTGGGCTACCCTGTCATGGATGAAATCCTCGGAACGAAACGAGGTGATAGGTTGGATGCCTCGTCCAACGGACCAGAGGGTGCAGTTTGCGATGATGTTCCAAGATTATCTCCCCACGTATCCCGACTACAAAGTCAGTCTTAACCTGGTCTTTGGATCACGGCTTCCTTACGGTCCTCCCGATTTCGCCAGGCCCAAAGACACCCTTCGAATGCCCCCATATCGCCGGGTCGATATCGGTTTCAGCCGTATCCTCTGGGGTGCAGGGACCCAAAAGCCTTTGTTTCAGGGCCGTTTGATCCGGGTTTTTCGTTCCGCTTGGATGAATTTGGAGGTCTTTAACTTGCTGCAAATCAACAATACCATTTCGTACACCTGGTTGTACGATACCCAGGGTTATCAGCAGAATGTGCCCAATTATTTGAGCGGTCGAGTCTTGAATCTTCGCTTGGTTTTGGAATGGTAAATTGCGATTTCATGCTATATTTGCAATCCTTTGGGCCCAATGGGACATCCCGCTTATGATTTTCTCCTCCAATTGGAGGATTTACAAGGCGGGGGATGTCGGAAAGCCCGATTTTGTTCTTTGAAACGCGTTTGCGGGAATAGCTCAGTTGGTAGAGCACGACCTTGCCAAGGTCGGGGTCGCGAGTTCGAGTCTCGTTTCCCGCTCAGTAGCCCAGGTGGTGAAATCGGTAGACACGCAGGACTTAAAATCCTGTGACCGTTGAGGTCGTGCGGGTTCAAGTCCCGCTCTGGGTACGACCCTGCATGCTAGCCCCGCCTGGACCAAACAGTCCCGTAGCTCAGTTGGTCAGAGCACTACACTGATAATGTAGGGGTCAGCAGTTCAAATCTGCTCGGGACTACAAGCAATCGCAACATTAGCCGCATCAATCAAGAGGGGGATTAGCTCAGCTGGCTAGAGCACCTGCTTTGCAAGCAGGGGGTCATCGGTTCGAATCCGATATCCTCCACTGATTATCAATGGTTTACGGGCAAGGGTCTCGTAGACCCTTTTATATGTGCATACAATTTGCATACAAACGGCCTCAAAAGATTTCTTCCCACAGTTTGACCTCAGCGACCAAGCGAGGTATCTTCGGTGAGGCTAACCCAATTTCTATGAAATACGCTGTTTTATTTTTTGCATTGATGTTTGTGGGGTGTGATGGAGGTTCTACTACTGAGAAGGCGTCATCATCTGAGAAGGCGTCATCATCTGAGAAGGTGTCATCATCTGAGAAGGTGTCATCATCTGAGGAGGCACCGTCAATCGACGGGGGCTATGAGATAAAAATAGACGGAAGCGCTATACAAGTAGCAAAAGAGGATTTTCCAAATGAGATGAACATTGATGATGCTGTGGCTGCATGCCAAAACCTCGGCAATGGCTGGCGATTACCGAGTAAAGAGGAACTTCAGGAGGTTTATAGTCAGCTGCACAAGCAAGGCAAGGGCAATTTCAAGAATAGAGCTTATTGGAGCAGTTCGGGTGACGCGAATCCCTATTACGTGTACTTCTACGATGGCAGTGTCGACTTTCAGTTTGCCGAGGACCTCAGCGGCAACTATGTCCGTGCGGTTCGCACTATGCCATAACCTTTAGCAATCGATAAATTTTGGTAAAATGATGTTTAAAAGGGTAAAACCACTAATTTTAATTGTTTTTTTTGATTTTATATTGTATTATTATTAAGTAACTTAAAATTGTATTCTATGGATGATTCAACTCCTTGGTGGATTTACCTTTTGGTATTTGGTCTTTTGTTCTACTTCAATCCATCTGAACAAAAGCATGAAGAGGCCGTGGCTCATAAGATCGAGTCGTTTTGTAAGGATAACCCTTCCGCAACGCCCGAGGCCATGCTTTTATGCAATTAGTTTGGATTAGGGCTCATAAAAATGATCATACCGGAACTGGTGACCCGTCAGAATTTCTTGTTTTTTTCATTAACAAAAATTGAAAACGAAGAACAATCTACCATTATTGGTATCGGCGTGGCAAATTATGTCTTTATTTTCGGTGATATTGGAGAAAGGCTTTCTCAAAGCAAAAAAAGCGAATCTTCTTCTGATTAAGGGCCTCCAATTTCCCGTTAATTGCCTTTAGTAGCTACGCCGATGAAAGACATTGTTACGTTGCTTGCATTGATTTTTGTAGGGGTAGCTACAGCCTCGATGGCTCAAAATCCAAATGCAATTCCAACCAGTCAATCCTACAAGACGTCTAATAAGGGGTACGAATGTTATGCCGTTACTGAGAGGAAAGATTGTGAGAAGTGTGAAGCCAAAGGTGAATACGGACAAGTCAGCACGCCTACAATACCTTGTTTCAAATGCAAGGGCGTATCAAAGCCTACGCTTGCAAAATTTCCTTGCACATCCTGTTCCAATACACGCGAGGTAAAAGATCCCAATTATGTCCCCCCTCGGAAGTGCGAGGGTTGCAATGGGAGAGGCAAGGTTTTAACATTGGGGCACAAAATTCAGGTCGCGGATGCCGACTATACGGAGCAACTCAGTTGGGATGACGCTATGTATGTATGTTCAAATTTTGGTGATGGATGGAGACTTCCAACCAAGGAGGAATTAACAGGAATGTATGAGTTTCTCTACAGGAAGGGTAAGGGTAACTTTAAAACAGATCACTTTTGTTGGAGTAGTTCGGAGAATAATACAAATACCGCATTAGGCTTTAGATTTGAGAGCGAGCAAGCCAATTATAACATCTACTCTAAGGATTACACGAAGTATGCGCGTGCAGTTCGTACATCTTATGAGTATGAGACTTTTACCATTGATGGTGAGACATTTCAAGTAGCTAATGAGGATTTACCTGCAGACATGACCTGGGATGACGCAATAGGTGCATGTCAGAGTCTCGGTAATGGCTGGCGGTTACCAAGTAAAGAAGAACTTAAGGAGATGTACAATCAGTTATACATAAAGGGCAAGAGTAATATTAAACTGCACAATCCGTATTGGAGTAGTTCGGAGAATAATGAGGGTTACGCTTGGGACTTCAGTTTTGTAGACAAATCCTACTACCTCTGCAACAAAGGATTCAAGAATTATGGGCGTGCGGTTCGCCATTTAAAAGCACCTCACCAAGGGGCGAACTCCTCAAACCAAGGAAAACAAAGTGTGCCCTTCGTTTCCGCCAAACCAACCCAAGAACTAAATCCTTCAAATCAAGCAAAACAAAGTGTGCCCTCCGCTTCCGCCAAAATAATACAAGAGACGGTTGAAATAAATCAAGAAACACGCATTGAAGTGACCCCTGTGGTCGAGATGGAAGAAGAGATCTTTTCGGAGCCCGAAATTTTCAATGTTGTGGAAGAAATGCCCTCCTTTCCGGGCGGTGATCAGGAATTGCTTAAGTTCATGGCAGAGAACACCAAATACCCACCGCTGGCCCGTGAAAACGGATTGCAAGGAATTGTTGTGGTGACTTTTGTGGTGGATGAGAGAGGCAAAATAGATAAAGCACAGGTTCTGCGCGGTATTGGTGGGGGCTGTGATGAAGAGGCCATTCGGGTTATGCAAGCTATGCCTCGATGGAAACCCGGCAAACAAAGAGGAATGCCTGTTCGTGTTCAATACAATCTTCCATTCCGCTTTACCCTCAGGTAAGGGTAGAAGCATATTGTCTTCGGTAATCAATTCTAACTCCTATTTTATGAGTAAATTTTACATTCGACCATTTTTTATATTGATTATTTTGCAAATTTTATTTTTTTTCCCCAATAATCTCGCAGCTCAATCAAGAAAAAAACAAATTTTAATGCTCACCTCACAAGGTGATAGTATGCAAAAGAAAATCAGTGAATATTTGTTTGAATTAGATAGTTTGCAATTGTTGCTCAGTGAGAATAAGAGACAAAGCGAATTAAGTAGTATTCGATGGAATAAAGAATTAGTTGAAATCAGAAATGAATCTAATGCATGGAAGGACTTAGTGGCTTTATATTCAGGACAGAAAGACAGTATTTTAAATCTGTTAGAGAATTGTGGAAAAAAGAGTAAGAGTGACTCTACAAGATTGTTAAATCGAATTTCACAACAAGAAATTTTGCTTGGGGATTATTCGTATCGTTTGGACCAAGCCTTGGAGGAAAAAAATAAGGCAGATTCGGTTATTAATTTACTAAAGGGACGTATAGATAGTCTAAATGACAATATCTCAAGTATTCATGGTAATTTGATTACTGCAGATACTGCATTATCGGTTTGGGATCGTATTTCTTGCGAGAATCATGGAGATCATAAGCTAGAGGTTGACAGAGCTCTTTTGATTATGAACAACCAATCTTTTCCTAATGAAGCCAGTCAAAATTTTTATCCAGGGGATGTTATTCCTCTCGGATGGAGTTCTTTAGGATATTTTTACTACCTTACACAATATAGTAATGGTGGGCGTGGTGCTGGCCCTTACACCTTGGAGTCATTTAATATAAATTCTGGATCAACTGAAGCTCTGTTCTCATTTGAAATGGGTCACGATGTGGATCCTTACGAGAATTGTGGCAATTTAATCTCATTTAAAGAAAAGTGGGAGCAACTCGCTCTTTCTAATGATATTTTCCCAATTTCACAATTAAGTATGCGATATTCAAAAGTATCTTGTACCCCCTTTTATATTAATGGAATAAAAGTTTCGGTCACAAATAGTGATTGTTCCGATCCAGATCAAGTATGTCTTGGTAGTGTATTTTACCAAATAGGTGAGGACTGGAGCTCCCCCTCCGAGGTTCTTCGCGAGTTTAAGCTGAAGAAAATACCCAATGGCATGGAAATTGATTGTTTTGAAAGTATAGGTATTAACGGTTACTTTTATAATCCAATAAATCCAAGTAATCCCATTTTGCATGTTAAGGTATATGAGCCATGTGGATACGAAGCTGAAGTATACACTAAAGAGTATTTTGTTGTCTTGCCATTAAAAGGGAAGTAGTTTTTTATGAGAATTTTTGCTTGCATAGGTCTACTCTCCTCTTTTTTGTTTGAGGTATGAATAGAGTGATATTTTTGGCCTGCATGTTGATGTTTGGTCTTTTTTTGACCAGCGGCTTGATTAGGCTCTATGCCCAGGGTTTGGGCACGTCATGGTCATCGGTGGGTTATACCTTGTACAGATCCGACGGGAAAGCGTATTTGCAGGTTGCCAAGGATGATTTACCCGAGAAAATGTTATGGGAAAATGCAAGCTTGGCCTGCGCTGCCTTGGGCAATGGTTGGCGATTGCCAACGCGTAACGAATTGGATATGATGTACAGGCAATTGCACAAGCAGGGGAAAGGGAATTTCAAGCCGTACTGGTATTGGTCCAAATCACAGTATGTAATGCACATGCATTTTGGTAGTGGCTTTGTGAGCAATGACTTTTATAGCCAATTCAACGAATTCAATGTCCGCGCCGTTCGCAATATCCCCTAATTTTTCCTTCAATGCTTTGGTACCCTTGCGTAACAATCTTTGGGAGGTAAGTAAATGGAAATGACCAAAGATGCAAGCCTATTTTTTCTGGAGGGTTGCGGTCGCTGCCCCAAAGGAGGGACGCCGGAATGCAAAGTTCACCGGTGGACTACTGAGCTTGCCTTGTTACGAAGTTGGATTTTGACGTTGGAATTCAAGGAAGAATGCAAATGGGGGGTACCCTGCTATACCTATCAAGGAAGAAATATGGTGATGTTGAGTGTGTTGAAGGATCATGTGGTTTTGTCTTTTTTGGAGGGATCTTCTTTAGAGGACCCCAGCGGCTTACTCCAAAAAGCAGGCCCCAACAGTGTTCGAGATCGCATTATTCGTTGGAATTCCATGAAGGCCCTTCAAGGTTCGGAGTTACAGGTTAAATCCTTGTTAAAGCAACACCAAGTAAACAAACCAAAATCCACCAAAGGAATCGCGCCTTCGCCAGAGGGTACTCCGGAATACCCTTTGGAATTGCAGGTTTTTTTGAAAGAAAATCCGGAGATAGCCCAGGCCTTTGAAGCCCTAACACCGGGCCGACGTCGAGGGTATCTCTTGCATTTTGCAGGTGCATCGCAGGCGCCCACCCGCTTGCGGCGGATTCAATCGGCCGTCCCCAAAATTCTTGCAGGAAAAGGAATGCAGGACCGATAGGCCTGCTCATGGTTTAAATTTGCATCCGAAGGACAGTTGGGTATGCCCAATGCTTACTTCGGATGATCAAGCGGGAGTAGCTCAGTTGGTAGAGCACGACCTTCCCAAGGTCGGGGTCGCGAGTTCGAGCCTCGTCTCCCGCTCAGACCAGGTCGCCGCATGAACAGGGGATTTGCCAGATTGATAGCATTAATCCTATTTGATTTCAATGCAATTCAGGCTTTTTGAGTTCTACTTCAACCTCCCAATGGGGTTTTTTCTCACGCATTAACTTGATGATGCCCAAAGCATAAGCATCAAATTTTTCGTCAACGATGACAAAGGTGCATTCACGGACAATCTTGCCGTGATCATAAGCGATTTCCAAAGCGGTCATGCGGGCACAGAGCTCGTTTTGGTAATAGATATCGGTTCCCTGGTAACTCAGGCCTACTGTGGAGGTTTTCTTTAATGCAGCAGGCATACAGGAAAAGAGTACAAGAGGTAATGACCAAAGTACAAGGTTCATGAAGGTGCGTGGAGTGGTTTTCATCATGAGGTGAATTTAAGGGTTGGGTGAATATTTCAGAGCGGCCCAATCCGACGCGGAAAGAGAGGGCCAGTAGGATCGGTGTTCCTGATTTTTTTGGGCGAGTTGGCGTATTTGGGACGCTCTTTCGGGTGAGGCGGGATGGGTACTGAGCCAAACGGGTGGGGCAGGGCTGCCTTTTTCTTTAGCCGCCAGGCGGTCCATAAATACGGCTAAAGCTTCGGGGTTTATGCCGGCTTTTTGGAGGTATTCAACGGCTTTGCGATCGGCCTGGGATTCCAATTGACGATCAAAGGCGGTGGAGGTGAGCATTCGGGCCAAATCATGAATCCCTGAAGGACCTAATCCCAAACCACCGCTAATCCAAGCCATCAAAAGACTTAATCCCGCCTCTTTGATAATTTTTTGGCGTACGTGACTTAATTCGGCATGGGCCAATTCATGGGCCAAGACCCCAGCAACCTCATCCGGTCCTTGGGCACTTTGGAGAAGACCGCTCTGAACGACCAAACGTCTTCCAGGCAAGGCAAAGGCATTGACTTCAGGGTTTTGAATCAAATGACGGTGAAGGCCCGCAGTGTCAATCCCGTTGGGCGTACAAAGGCGATCGAGGAGTCGATCCATCGCCAAGGTTGACCGCTCATTCGTGATGGGCGGGTGGCTGCGTTGTATTTCTTCCCACAAGGGTTCTCCAAGGGTCTGTTCCCACTGTGCGAGGGTCTCTGCCCATTCTGGATTTTCTATAATATTTGTAACATATCGCACAATTCCATAGATGGTGGCCCCCACTAGGATTAAGGCCGCGAAAAGAATGAAAAGGCAGGATCTATTCCTCAAAACGCAAAGAATCTATAACGCGGAAAACGCCCTTAGGACTGCAAAACTTCCTGGCTTACCCCCGTGAAGGAAAAACCGCCGTCATGAAACAAATTTTGCATCGTAACCATACGGGTCAAATCCGAGAACATGACCACACAATAATCTGCGCAGGATTCAGCAGAGGCATTGCCCAAAGGGGACATGCGTTCGGCATAATCCAAGAAATCGTCAAAGCCTTTGACCCCCGAACCTGCCGTTGTTCGGGTTGGACTCTGCGAGATGGTATTGACACGGACCCCGTGGGATTTGCCCAGATGATAACCAAAACTTCTGGCGATGGATTCCAATAGGGCTTTGGCATCGGCCATATCGTTGTAATCCGGAAAAACACGTTGGGCAGCGATGTACGAAAGGGCCAAGACCGAGGCGCCTTGGGCAAGGGCCTTGGTGGCGACGGCTGCTCGCATGGTGCGGTGAAAGGACATGGCCGACACGTCCAGGGTTTTGTGGTAGAACTCGTAATTAAGGTCCGTATAGGCCTTGCCTTTGCGGACATTGGGCGACATGCCAATGGAATGCAACACAAAATCAATAGGCCCGCCCAAGAATTCAACGGCCTGGGTAAATAAACTCTCCAAATCCGCATCCACGGTGGCATCTGCACCTATAACGGTGGAATTCAGGCGCTCGGCCAGTTCTTGAATTTGACCCATACGCAAGGCGACTGGGGCGTTGGTGAGCACAAAGCGAGCGCCTTCTTGGTGGGCTTTTTCGGCCACTTTCCAGGCAATAGACTGTTGGTCGAGGGCGCCAAAGATGATGCCTCTTTTTCCTTGTAACAACGAATGACTCATAGGGTAGGGTTTAGGATAATCGATTACAATTTAACAAAAAAACGGTTCACTTGGATGGGCGGGATGTGTCGAGGAGGTCGAGGGCTTGTTGAAGGGCGGCTTTCCCGTAGCGATCCCCACCAATCATGCGGGCCAACGTTTCTTGGCGTTGCTTGGGGGATAGGACCGAGAGGGCTGTGCGGGTTTGCTGGTTCTCTATCTCTTTGATGACATGCCAGTGATGATCACCGAGGGCAGCGATTTGGGGTAGGTGGGTGATGAGCATTATTTGTTGATTCTTGGCCATTTCGGACAGCATTTTCCCCATACGCAGGGCGGTTTCCCCCGATATACCTGCATCGATTTCGTCAAAGATCCGGGTATGATCACGGCCTTGCTCTTTGACCAGGCTCTTGAGGGCCAACAAGAGTCGTGATTTTTCTCCCCCACTGGCTACCTGCCCCAGGGGACGTGGATCCTGACCGGGGTTGGCGCTGAAGAGCAAATCTGGTCGATCAAGCCCCATGAGCGCCTCCGTTGGAACCCATTCTTGCAAGGCATCGGCCGTTGATTGTTCATTCAGGTTACTCACGATGGTATTCCAGTCCAAAACCAGTCGAGCATGCTCCATGGAAAGTTTGGCAAGCTTGCCCGCAAGCCGTTTCGACAGATCGCTCAGGCCCTTGGTCCTTGCTAGGTGTAAACGCAAGGCTGCCAAGCGACATTGTTGCAAGGCTCTGGCCTCATGAGCCTCCAACGTTTTCCTGCGCTCATCCACACCTTGTCCAGATTCCAAGTACGAAGCAAGCTTTTCTCGAAGGTCTCGAAGGTCTTGAAGTTCCGAATGACGATGTTTGTGCAACAAACTCTGCAAGACATCCACCTGATCGCGTAACTGTTGGGTCATTTGTAAATCGGGCACCCTTGCCTCGGCCATGGATTCGGCATCGCGAGCCAATTCGCGAATTTGCAACAAAACGCTTTTCAAAATTTCTGTCCAAGAGGCCACTTCGGAATCTTTGCCGCTGATCCCTGCGAGTTGTTGCAAGAGATCTCGCAGTTGATCGGCTACGGCTTGACCTCCATTCGGAGCATCTCCAACCAAGGAAGCGGCCGCGATCGTTAATTTCTCTCTGGAATCCAAGGCGTTTTCCTGAATGCTGAGTTGGTTTTCACAATCGACTAGGCGGGTCCAGTTTTCCAAAGGTGCTGAGCGAAGTTCTTCGTAATGAAATCGATTAAGTTCTTCTTCCCTTTGGCTCTTCTCGTATTCGGTCAGAAAACCATCCAAGGCTTGTCTTGATTGAACCCATTCGCTGAAAGTGGCCGCATACTCACGTCGAAGTTCCTCGCAACAAGCAATTTGGTCGAGCAACAATACTTGAGTTTGCCTTTTGTCCACGGCGACGGCTTCTTCTTGGCCGCTAAGGTCCAAGAGTAGGGTCGCAAGGTTTTTGAGTTCCTTCAGAGAAGATACACGATCGTTAATGAGGCAACGGCTGCGCCGTTGTGGACTGATCTCCCTACGTAGAATAAATTCAAAGTTTGCGGAAGGGGGTTCCTCGTTATTGATTTGGCCCCACAGGGCAAGGACCTCGGGATCATGACTGCGGAACTCCATTTCGACGACGCATCGTAAGGTAGAATCACGGAATGAAGCAGGGTCTGCTTGATCCCCTAACAACAAACCGATGGCATCCAAGAGAATGGACTTCCCCGCACCGGTTTCTCCGGTGATCACCGTGAGGCCGGGGCCCACGTTGAGCTCCAGTTCCCCAATCAGGGCAAAATTTCGGATAAGCAGCCTAAGCAGCATGACAGGAATTCAATGGATGGTCCCGAATATTTTTTGGAAATTCGTAAAGACTAACGGCCCCCTCCACCTGCACCGCCCCCGACGCCTGAAGCGTTGATGCGGTTATACTCTGCCTGGTTCAAGGGGTCCATGGCGATCAATTGTTCCACAACCTTGGCTTTCTCGGCCGGCAAAGCTTTGGAGCAGAATCCGATAATTTCCGGTATTTTGGCTTTGAGGTACAAGGGGATCAGCATGCCTCCGGGTTTGTTACGGTTCACATCATGGATTTTCTCAATGGCACCCAACATTTTGCGGCGTGCATCGATTACCCTTTCGGGCTTGTGTATTTGATCAAGGCCTTGCCGATGATATTCGTACAATCCTTGGTGAAAGGGTTTGTAGGCTGAATTGTTGAGCAATTCCGATAGCCAATACCGGTTCCGCAAGCTTTGGTTCTGTCGCCAACCGACTTCAATGGCATTCTGAGCATTCAGAACGATTTGTTGAGCTTTGCGCAGATAGGGGGTTCCGCTTTCTCTACCGAAAGTATTGTAATCCAGTCCAATAATGAGGTTAGCGTAGAATGCGAGCATCGAAAGCAAATTGGAGGTATGGGCATTTTCGTTGAATTCCATGGCCTGGGACTCGTTGTACTCAAATTGCCAATCCGGATCGGTATAATTGAAGATCACGGTGGTGTAGGCACTGTTATAGACGGGTCTGCTGCTTTGGATTTGCGCCGTAGCCTTGAAGGTATTCCCGCTTATCCGCTCATCGAGCATGATGCTGATGCTGCAATTGATGCGCTCTTGGAATTGAAACTCATCCGAGGTCCACTTCTGACCGTTAACGAAGGTGGTAAGCGCCTGTTGCATGTTCGCATAAAACTGCTGATCGGCTCCTCCAACTTTGCCGGGGTTGACCGAGATTTGGCAATTCAATTCTTGGGATTTGACTGGTATGTTCCATGTGAGCCCCATGAGGCATACGATCATTCCCAGCCTCAGCAAGGTTCGAAATTGATTCACCATGGCTTTGGCGAGCTCGCGTTTGGGCATGATTGGTAAGTGCACCGGATCATGATTTAAGGTGAGCAAGGTGCAACCCATTTGTTCGGCATCCATGGCGCCGCCTTCTTGCCTCAGGCTGTTCATCACCACAAGGTCGGCATGCTTATGATGTAATTTTCGAAGGGCATTTTCGATTTCATTTTCACTTTCCAAGGCGAATCCTATAACGGTTTGCCCTGGCTTTTTGTGGGTGCCGGCGTAATGCAGCATGTCCGGATTGGCGACAAGTTCCAAGGATAAGGATGCCTTGGATTTCTTGATTTTCTGATCTGAGTAAGTCGCTGATCGGTAATCCGCAACCGCGGCGGCATAGACTTGCAAGGTACAAGATTCGGCAAACTTCTGGCAAGCATCCATCATTTGTGCCGCCGTTTCCACCGAATGTATACGAACGCCTGGATGCCGGCACAATTCAGATCCTGGACCGTAGATAAGCTCTATTTGGGCTCCACGATCGGCCAATGCTTCGGCCAATGCCACCCCCATCCTGCCGGAAGATCGGTTCGTGATGTAGCGTACCGGGTCGAGGTATTCCCGCGTTGGGCCAGCGGTCACCAAAACGCGTTGTCCATGTAGAAATGCATCTCCAAGCAGGATTTCTCGAATTGTTTTTAGCAAATCTTCCGGTTCCGCCATACGTCCTTCGCCAATCAAGCCGGATGCGAGTTCTCCAGAAACCGGTTCCACGATACGGTACCCCATATCAATCAGTCTTTGGAGATTCGCTTGGGTGGTTGGATGCCCAAACATATCGTGGTCCATGGCCGGGGCTACGGCCACGGGGCAGCGTGCCGAGAGAACCGTTGCCAACAACAAATTGTTGCAAGTTCCGCTGGCCATGGCCGCCAGGGTATTGGCGGTGCAAGGGGCTACCAAAATCAAATCGGCCCATAGGCCAAGCGCAACGTGGTTGACCCATTCGCCCTCCTTGTTTTGCACAAGCTGGGTGTACACGGGCCTTCCGCTTAGGGTGCTGAGGGTGAGTGGTGTTACAAAATCATGGGCTGAAGGGGTCAAAACAACTTGCACCTCAGCGCCTGAACGCACCAGCTCACGAACCAACCCACAAATCTTGTAAGCAGCAATGCTGCTGCTAATGCCTATCAGAACATTCTTGCCGGCAGGCATTGTTCAGTTATTAGGCTTTTTTGTTCTTGGAGTCGTTTCGGTAATAAATTTTACCTTGTTTGAACTCTTCAATCGCCTGCAATGTTGGTTTGGCCATGCGCTCGTATTGACGAGAAATTTCGATTTGCTCCCGATTCTCATAGACTTCTTCGATGGTATCCGCCGGGGTTGCAAATTCGGCCAATTTGGAGTTTAACTCTTCTTTGACTTTAGAGGCAATTTGGTTACTTCGCTTGGCGATGACTGCAACGGCTTCATAGACGTTGCCAGTGCTTTGTTCCAAGTCGCGAAGACTACGGGTGATGGTGTTGTTGGGTTGTGACATAAGGTGTATTTAATCAGGTTAGTAATTTTTTAATCAGGTTAATAATTCGATGCGTGTTGATTAGGTTGTTGGGGCTTTAGTGATGTAGGCTTTGGCTTCCAGGGCCATAGCTCGACTTTGGGCCAAATAGACGGAGTTGGGGAATTCTTCTTCCAATGCTTCTTGGGCCAAGATGACTTGTTCAAAGCGTATGGCTTTTTTGGATTCGATGCTGTTGGAGGCTAATTTGTAATAAGATTCAATAATCAGCCACTTGATTTTTTCACGGTCGGCCAGGTCCGGGTATTCGACCAGCAATTGCTTTAGGCTAACCGCAGAAGCCCGGTAATCTTCCATATGGTAAAATAACATGGCGGCTTCGTAGGCTTTTAGCCTCATTTTGTCGCGAAGTTGTTCGATGATGAAATTGCATTGATCCACCCTGGGGCTGTTGGGATGTTTGTTCACAAACAGCTGCAGTCCCTCTATAGCCTTAATGGAATTGGACTGATCCAAGGCATAGGGTGGAGAATCCA
>Ga0194116_10004397_pt1 | contig 16170 bp, 14 predicted proteins | sample TA2MahsurfametaG_4_FD_148617 | JGI IMG/M metagenome (GOLD analysis project Ga0194116, IMG submission 148617) | Freshwater microbial communities from Lake Tanganyika, Tanzania - TA2015008 Mahale S9 surface | ecosystem: Environmental > Aquatic > Freshwater > Lake | place: Tanzania: Lake...
GGGTGGATTGGAAGGTCTTGGGCAGTACGGGCCAAGGCAGTACCCTTACGGGCAAGGGCTTGGCTCGTGGAAGTCAATTGAGCAGGCCCGCCAATCTGGGCAGGATGCCTGCATTGCGCTTCTATGGAACCTATGCGTATCCGGTGACGAGCATCAAGTCCAATTTGAACTGGACCTTGATGGGGTCCTTGCAGCGTCAACCTGTTCGGAATAACAATGTAAATTCAACGGTGGTGACCCAATCGCTTAGTGGTCAATGGGGTCTGAGCAGTTCCCAATTGGAGCAATTGGATTACAACATCTCGTTGAATATGGGCTGGAACCGCTTTCGCAACCAAGGCCCATGGTCGGTGTACTGGACGCATACCGCTAATGCTCGGGCTCAATACACCTACCGCAAGCGTTGGGTCTTGGGGAGCGATTATTCTTGGACCTACTTCGGGGGTTTGGACCAAAGCTTCAATGCTTCAATTCATCTGTTGAATATATCTTTGGCAGCCAAGGTATTGCCTAACCGTTTGGGGGAATTCCGCATTTCGATTTTTGATGTGTTGGGCCAAAATCGCTCGGTGAATCGGATTATCAACGAAGTTTATTTGGAGGATAGCCGTAACACAGCACTGGGACAGTTTGTGATGCTCACGTTCACCTACAATTTCCGGAATTTTGGTCGTCCACCCCGCGATGTCCCCGCCGATTCACCTCATCCGATGGGTATGCCCCAGGGTATGCCCCCAGGACACGGTGATCCCTCAAGGCCCTGGGGTACTTGGCGATAAATCATAGCCAGGCCAATGGCTTTGAAGCCAGCTGCGGTAGTTGTCTTCCCGGGGGTTGGAAGCGGGTTCGTAGAAGACTTTGCCTTGCAAGCCATCGGGCATGAAAGGTTGGGGGATGAAATGGTGAGGGCCTTCGTGGCTGTATTGGTAGCCTTGGCCAAAGTCCATTTGGCGGTCCAGGTTGGTTACGGCATTGCGTAGGGCCTCGGGAACCGGAGGAAGGCTATCCTCCCTGCGAATGAAATCCAAAGCCTTGTCGATGGCCAGGTAGGCGGAATTGCTTTTGGGGCTGAGGCTGAGGTAGAGGACGGTTTGGCTAAGCAAGATGCGGGCTTCCGGATAGCCTATTTTGGCCACGCCGTCCATATTGGCTTGCGCCAAGATCATCGCTTGTGGATTGGCAAGGCCTATATCCTCCGCGGCCAAAATGAGCAACCTACGGGCAATAAAGACAGGGTCCTCACCCCCTTGCACCAACCTGGCCAGGTAATAAACGGCGGCCTGGGGATCGGAACCGCGAACAGATTTGATAAGGGCTGAAATGAGGCGGTAATGCTTGTCTCCGTCCCTGTCGTGGTAAAGCAGGAAATGCGGGAGCACCGAGGTCACCAACGCATCGTCAAGAACAGCCTCCGGGCCCTTGGCTGCATTCCATAACATTTCCAGAAGGTTGAGCAAACGCCGGGCATCCCCTTGGGCATGCCGAATCAGGGCATTCCATTCGGTCAAGGGGACAGGCCGGCTGCTAAGGACAGGGTCTTGGTCCAGGGCTCTTAGTGCGAGTTGGAGTAGGTCATCCGGGGACAACGGTTGCAAGACGATTAATTGGCAACGGGACAGCAAGGCGGGATTCAAGCTGAAAGAGGGATTCTCGGTGGTAGCCCCGATGAGGGTGATGCGGCCTTGTTCCACGGCACCCAACAAAGCGTCTTGTTGGGCTTTGTTGAAGCGGTGGATTTCGTCCAAGAAAAGCAAAGGCTTGAACAAGCCGTGGCTTTGTTCGATAACATTGCGTACTTCTTTGACGCCGGCATCCACCGCACTGAGCGGGTGAAAGGGCTGCTTGGTGCTGGCGGCCAGAAGCTTGGCAAGGGTCGTCTTGCCGCAGCCCGGCGGTCCCCAGAGGATCATCGAGGGAAGGGTGCCTCGCTGGATCATGCCAGTCAGCAGACCTCCCTGGCTGAGCAAGGAGTCCTGTCCCAACAAATCCTCGATGCGTTGCGGGCGCATTCGCTCCGCCAGGGGCATGTCATACATGGAATACCGTCTTGAACGCTAAAGATAAACTCCTGTGGCTCCGCTCATGGCTTACTTTGCGACCATGCTCGAGATCGGTGAACCTAAGGGGATGAATGGCGGCCCCCAAACATGGGAGATTATTCCCACGACGGACGGTTCCCATACTTTGGTCTCTAAGGATGGCCTTCTGACCTTCCACAGCCGACATGGAGCGATTACCGAGTCCAGGCACGTCTTTGAGCAGATGGGTTTGGACTGTTGGTTGGCTGCCCATGCCCATGCGCCAACGACCCTGCGGGTTTTGGAGATGGGTTTGGGGACAGGGCTCAACGCCGCTTTGGTCTTGGAAGCGTGGCGACGTAGGTTGGGATCAAAGAGCGCGAACGGTGATGACATTTCCTCCGCCGGGCATGGTTCCTTGAATTGGTCGTACACGGCTTTGGAGACTTACCCCCTTGATCCTTTGCTGTTGGGGAAATTAAATTATGGAGCGCATCTGCATCATGGGGCATGGGAGGATTGGCTTGCAGGCTACCGGGCAATGTACCCATTTCTTTTGGTGGCCTCCCATCAGTCCGATGGCTCGGACAGCTTCGGGAAAGGGCCTGAGGAAAACACATCCTTTCGAATGCAATCCAAGGAAAGTAGTATGGTAATGAAGGTACGGCCTCAGGGATGGGTGCAGCCATTGGAGGAGGTTTTTGACGTGATTTTCTACGATGCGTTTGGTCCTTCTGCCCAGCCGGAATTATGGGGTGAGCAAGCGGTTACCTTGTTGGCGCAGCGTCTGAACAAGGGTGGGGTTATGGTCACCTACGGCGCGCAGGGTGCCTTCCGACGGCACCTACTGCAAGCAGGCTTGTTGGTGGAGCGATTACCCGGTCCTCCAGGCAAAAGGGAAATGCTCAGGGCGGTCAAAGGCTGATTTTCTGCAAGGTGCTGCGCATCTTTGGGGCATGTATTCGTTATTGCGCCAGTTCATGTTCCGATTGGATGCCGAAAGGGCGCATCATCTTACGTTGAACATGGCTTCGGTTTTGTTGCGAATACCCGGCATGGCCTGGTTATGGGCTCAATTTTGGCCTAAGGTGCTCGATCCTTGGGAAGGTTTGGGCTTGCATTGGTCCAACAGGGTGGGTTTGGCCGCCGGTTTTGACAAAGATGCCCGCTACCTCCACGTTTGGAGAGCCATGGGTTTTGGGTCGGTGGAAGTAGGCACCTTGACCCCAAGACCACAGCCCGGGAATCCGAAGCCTCGATTGTTTCGTTTGCTGCAAGACCAGGCCCTGATCAACCGTCTGGGTTTTAACAACGGTGGCGTTGCTGCGGCCATCCCTCGGCTGAAGCATCGTCCATCGGGCCTCGTGGTCGGCGCCAATATTGGCAAAAACAAAGACACGTCCAACACGGAGGCTTTGGGTGATTACCTCAAGTGCTTCGAGGAATTGCATCCGTGGGTGGATTATTTCACCATCAATTTGAGCTCGCCCAATACCCCAGGGCTACGGGAATTGCAGGAGGCGAATTTCATTGATTCGTTGTTACAACACCTTCACGATTTGCCTTGTCAGCAAACAAAGCCTCGTCCGATCTGCATCAAATTAGCCCCGGATATGGAGCCTGCACAGTGGCAGTCGCTGTGGAAGGTGTTGAGCAAACATCGTGTTTCGGGCTTGGTTTTGACCAACACCACCGTGGACCGTACCGGTTTGAAAACCAGCCCCGAGGAGCTTGAACGCCTTGGGAATGGGGGACTTAGCGGTGCTCCCTTGGCGCCCAAGTCAGCGGCCGTCCTGGAGGCGATGCGTCAATACGGGGAGCAAGAAGGTTTCTTGCCCGCGCTGGTTGCGGTGGGTGGCATCATGAGCGGTGAGGATGCCATGCAACGCATGCACGGCGGTGCCTCCTGGGTGCAGGTGTATACCGGTTTGGTGTACCGTGGCCCGGCTTTGGTCGGCGAAATAGCCTCGGCTATTCGTACGTAGGCTTACTTCAAAAGAAGTAATTTATCTACTGCTCGAAGGCGTAGCGGACCAGGTTGGCGCCCATCTGCAGGGCAGTGGTGCGCAGGGTTTCCGGATCCCGATGGACCGAGGCATCTTCCCAGCCGTCTCCCAAATCGCATTGGTAGGAATAATAGACCACCAATCGCCCTTGCCACAGGAGCCCCAGACCTTCGGCCGGTCTTCCGTCGTGCTCGTGGATTTTGGGTAATCCTGCCGCCATGGGGTAGGGCTTGAGGTACACGGGATGATTGTCCGGCAGGCGGGTCCATTCCAATTCCGGAAAGACTTTCTTGAACTCACTGCGCACATAGGGGTCCATGCCGTAATTATCGTCCACATGGAGGAAACCACCCCCCGTGAGGTAGGATCTAAGGTTACGGGCTTCTTGTTCGTTAAAGACGATTCGGCCATGCCCGGTCATATGAACCCATGGAAAGCGAAAGAGGTCCGGACTCCCCGCATCGGCAATTTCTTCTTGAAGCGAAAGCGAAGTACCCAAACCTGCGTTGCAAAATTTGGCCAGATTGGAAATCGAGGTGGGATTGGCATACCAATCCCCTCCACCCTGGTATTTGAGGCGACCCAAGGCAATATGCCCGGCCCGGACCGGGGCAGCGTTGCTTCGTTGGTTGTTGTTTTGGGCAGAAGCTGAGGTAATGGGGATCAGCAAGGGGATGGCCAAGGGCAGTAGAACGTGCATTGGCATAGTCAGCAACACGGTCAGCAACACGGTCAGCAGGGCAGCGCCAGCACGCTGCATGCTCCCGCCAAGAAAGCGGCTGAGGCCTGCGATGACCGCAGTTTCTGTTCGAAGGCGCAATGCACCAAGCGAAAGGGGTATGGCACCGTTGTCAACCAACCGTTGTATTTCTGAGGGGTGGAAATCTCCTTCGGGACCTATCATTAGGCATGTGTTACGGGAACGGTCCACAAGGTCCAAGGAAATGCGAGGGGTCCTTGCATCGGCAGATTCATCGCAATGCGCAACGTAGGTCACGGCATTCGATTCGGCTTGAAATTGAGAAAGTGGCATGGGTTGGTCCAAGATGGGAAGATGGGTCCGCAAGGATTGTTTGAGGGCTGATTCCAAAATGCGGGAATAACGAGGAAGCTTCCATCGGTAATGCTCGGTCCGTTCGCAGAGCACAGGGCTGATTCGGTACACCCCGAGTTCGGTCGCCTTCTCGAGCAGCCATTCCCAGCGGTCTTCGTGGTGCAGTGGCGAAACGGCCAGGTGAATCCGGGGTTCTGGCCAAGCATGTTGAATGGAATGAAGCACCCGTAAGGTGGCGCGAGAGGAACGAATTTCGGTAAGCTCGCAGTCGGCAAGGAGTCCAAGACCGTTGGCGATCCGGATCCGGTCCCCGGGTTGATGGCGTCGCACTTTGACCACATGTTTGCTTTCCTCCTCGCTGAGTTCGAAGGAACCTTCGGGGCATAAGTCTGCAAAGAAATAGGTTTCCATGGCGAAGGTTTATCCCGTTCTAGCGGATCGGTAAATTACGAAGAACCCATTCAAGGCGTGAAGGGTTTTGCGTGATTTCGGAGGGTATCCAGTGGATATTGGGATTTCGACGAAACCAGGTCAATTGACGGCGAGCAAATTGTCGGGTATGCTGTTTGATATGTTCGACGCAAGTGGCATGATCGATGCTTCCGTTCCAGTAGCCTTCCCATTCCACGTAACCCGGACTTTGGCAGGCTTTGACGGTATCCCACGGGTACAGGGCCGCCGCCTCCTTCTCCAAGCCTTGGCTCACCATTTGGTCAACCCGCGAGTTAATCGCCTTATGAAGCCAAGCGCGTTCAGGATTGATGCCAATCCAGCAGCAACGGAAAGGCCTGTCCTTGGCGCTTTGGGTCCGCAGATCCGAGAGCTTCTGTCCACGGCTGTCCATGATTTCAAGAGCCCGTAGGAGACGTTGATGGTTGTTCATATCGGCCTGCGCGGCATAATCGGGATCGCGACTAAGAATTTCTTGCTGCAAAGCGGCCAATCCTTCTGTGCGGTAGCGTTGTTGCCAGTAGGTCCGTATCAAGGGGTCTTCGATACCCAGATCATCCAGACCATGCACCAGGGCCTTTAGGAAAAGTCCTGCCCCGCCGCAAACAATGATTTGTTGGCCCGTAGCCAACCCCTCCGCAAGGCACTGCAAGGCTTCTCTTTCGAATTGTCCGGCGCTAAGGTGCTCATGCACAGAGCGATCGGCGACCATTCGGTGAGGAATCCCTTGCATTTCCTCAGCCGTGGGGGCAGCAGAGCCTATGGCCATCTCCCTGTAACATTGCCTTGAATCAGCCGAGATGATGATGCCGTTGGTATGGAATGCCAAAGCCAGGGCCAATGCGGTTTTGCCTGAAGCGGTGGGGCCAACCACCAAAAGGATTTGGGGTAGGGATAGCCCTGCGTCAGGGGCAGGTTCAATAATCGTCTTGGTCATAATCACCGGAGCGACCTCGTCCTCCGCCACGGTAATCGTCGTCGTCTCCATCTTCGTCATTCTCATCATCCCGATCTTGGTCGTCATCGTCGTCGTTATCCGACAAACCTGAATCCGAGTCATCATCCAACACAAAGCCGTCCGGGATTTCGGAGGCTGTGGCAGCGCCCGCCAAATCAAGAGAAGAGGATTTACGGGATTTACCCATGGTCTCGATTTGTTCAAAGAGTTGTTCTTCTTGCAAATCCTCGGCATCGGGTTCATGATCTTCGTCGGAATTGACCGCCGGGACCACTTCGGCTGCAGCTGCTTGGACCAAAGAAGGCGAGCCCGGTTTGGCCGTAGAGGAGCCTTTGGGATGGTATTGTTTGGGGGCTTCACCCTCTGCTTTCACCAAACGGGGCAAAACCACGTCAGCAGAAGCCAGTGCTCCTACAGCGACCAATTCGAGCAGAAAGGCCCAGGCATCTTCATTGGATTGATAAATATAGATGAAGCGTTGATGCGGGTCGTCGATGTATTGGCTAAGCTTGGTGGAAATCATCGGGGTCCCGTTGCTCGTTAGGCTGTAGGGCATGTCCTTGAAGGCAATTTCGTCCTCCATATGCCATAGGTCATCGCTGTAGAAAAACGATGCCGGGTGTTTGAGGTCAAAACCAAAGGCCTTGAGGATGGCAAAGTGCAAATCCTCGAAACTTTGACTTGCCTTGACTTCGATTTCCCTGAAAAGATCTTCGTAATCTTCGATAATGACCTTAAAGCGGTAAACGGACATAAGGGTTGTTAAGGGGATGGCGAAGTGGTTCTTAGAAGGTTGCTAATTTCAAGAAGGAAATTCGTTTTGTCAATACCTGCGGGAAATCAAACTTGATGGGTATTCGAGGGTGGAATTTGGACCTGGAGTCCAAGTTCTTGGCCCAGGCGAAGCATCAATTGGGTAGCCTGTTCCGGGTCGTTTTCGATAGCTCCATCCAGGATGGCTTGCCGAATCTTGTTCTTGATCAGCCCAACTTGCCGGCCAGGTTCCAAACCGAAGGTAGCCATGATTTCGGCACCGCCCAGCGGTGGTTGCCAGAGCCGCATGCGGTCGGCCTCGCTAACCTCTCGTAATCGACGGTCAAGGTCTTCAAAGTTCTGGAGGTAACGTTTGACCTTGGCTTCGTTTTTGGAGGTGATATCGGCGCGGCAAAGTTCCATTAAATCGTCGATGTCTTCGCCTACCTCGAACAAAAGGCGGCGCATGGCCGAATCGCTCACTTTGGATTTGGTCAGGGCGATGGGTCGCAAATGAAGGCGTACCAGGTTTTGGACCTTGGTCATGGTGCTGTCCAAAGGCAGTTTGAAGTGGCGAAAGATCTGGGGGACCATACGGGCCCCCAATTCTTCGTGGCCGTGAAAGGTCCATCCCACACCGTCTTCGAATCGTTGGGTTTGGGGTTTGGCGATATCGTGGAGCAAAGCAGCCCATCGCAGCCACAAGTCTTCGGACCGTAACACCAAATTCTCGACCACTTGCAGGGTATGGTAGAAATTGTCTTTGTGGCCCTTGCCTTGGACAATTTTGACCCCTTGAAGGCGGGTTAATTCCGGGAAAATCAGAGCTAGCAGCCCGGTGTCGTAGAGGAGACCCAAGCCTTTGGCCGGACGTTGGCTGAGCAGAATTTTGTTGAACTCTTCGGTGATTCGTTCCATAGAAACGATACGAATGCGTTCGGCACCGCGCGTGATGGCAGCCAAGGTTTCGGGATGCACCTCGAAGCCGAGTTGAGCGGCAAAGCGTATCGCCCGCATCATGCGCAATGGGTCGTCCGAGAAGGTAAGGTCCGGTTCCAAAGGGGTGATGAGAATACTGTCCTCCAAGTCTTGGATGCCTTGAAAGAGGTCGATCCATTGACCAGGCTGGGGGTACAATTCGTAGGCCAGGGCGTTGACGGTGAAATCTCTACGGGACAAGTCATCTTCCAGGGTTCCGTCGGTCACAACAGGCTTGCGGCTGTCGCTGTGGTAGGATTCGCGACGGGCCCCCACGACTTCGAAATGCATCTGCTCCGTCTCGATCATGGCCGTGCCAAAGTTCCTGAACATATGCACCTTGGGTTGGCCCTTCAAGTCCTTGGCCCATTCGCTGGCAAAATCGGGGCCGTTGCCCACCACCAACAAATCAATATCCTTGATGGGACGGTGCAACAAGGCATCCCGTAACACTCCCCCAACCAGGTAACAAGGCATATTCAGCCTGGCAGCTGTTTGCGAAGCAGTTTGAATCGCAGGGAGGTTTAGGATGGCGTCCAGTCCGATCAGGCTCATGGTTTGGAAGGGCGGCGAATTTAAGGAACAACCCGCTAAACTCCCTTGAGGGTACCCTGTTGGTTTCGCGTCCTTGGATCAAGGAAAGAAAGGGGCAATCGGGTGACTTTGATGGATAGCATTTCCTGAAGGGGTTCGACCTTCATGTCCACAAAAGCAGTAGGGACAGGAGCAGTGCCGAAGTCCGCATTCTCCAGGATACCTGAAATGGCCGCACTTTTGCCTTGATTTCGCGGGCAATGCAGGACCCGCAGGGGTAATTCAGGATACATGCTCGCAAAATCATCCAGGAGAGCAGGGGTCTTATCGGTGGAGTAATCATTGATCACAATGACTTCTTTTCTCATGTTATCAGGGAATTGCGTTTTAAACAAAATTTCCAAAATCGAAACAATGGTCTGCTCCTCTTATTAGGCAGGAACCAAAATACTGAGGCCTGAAGGCATGGACTATCTTTAGAGGTGATGGTAAGCTGGCTCAAGAAAGCCGGAGGGATTCCAGGGCTTCAACTTGCAAATTCTACGCAAATCAAACCAAAAATATCCTTGCGGGGATACTTGGCCTTTACTTTGCCTCCGAAAAATTCTTTATGGCCAAAAACCTTTTGATTGTCGAATCCCCCGCCAAGGCCAAAACCATTGGTACCTACCTGGGGGAAGATTTCTTGGTAAAATCGTCCTTTGGGCATATTCGGGACCTGGTCAAAGGCAATCATGCTGTCAAAGTAGAAGAGGGATATGCCGCCACCTATGCCGTACCGGACGACAAGAAGGCCATGGTCGCCGAACTCCGCAAATTAGCCAAAAAAGCCGAGCTGGTCTGGCTGGCTTCGGATGAAGACCGCGAGGGAGAAGCCATTGCATGGCATTTGCAAGAAGTCTTGGAATTGCAGGAGGCCAAAACACGACGCATCGTTTTTCATGAGATTACCAAGCCGGCCATCACCGCAGCCGTAGCCAATCCCCGTCGCATCGACCAGGATTTGGTCATGGCCCAGCAGGCCCGTCGCATCCTTGATCGCTTGGTCGGCTTCGAATTATCTCCTCTGTTATGGCGCAAAGTCAAGCCATCGCTCTCCGCAGGCCGGGTACAGTCCGTAGCCGTCAGGATCCTTGTGGACCGGGAAAGAGAAATTTCGGCCTTCAAACCCCAAGCAGCCTTTCGGGTTAACGGCTGGTTCCAACCCGCATCCACCAATGCCGCGGTTCAGGCGCCTTTCAAAACCGAACTCAACCGACGTTTTGACCACGAAGAAGAGGTAAGCCCTTGGCTCCAAAAAGCCGGGCAATGCGATTGGACCGTCAAAGCCGTCGAGAAAAAGCCGGCCACCAAAAGCCCGTCTGCGCCTTTCACCACCTCGACTTTGCAGCAGGAAGCATCCCGCAAATTGAGGTTCGGGGTTACCAAAACGATGCGTGTTGCCCAGAGGCTCTACGAGGAAGGGCATATCACCTACATGCGTACCGACTCGGTCAATCTATCCGAAACCGCCTTGGAGGCCTCGGCTCAAGCCATTCGGCAATCCTACGGGGAAACCTATTACCATCGTCGTCAATTCAAAACCAAATCGGCTGCGGCCCAAGAAGCCCACGAAGCCATTCGTCCCACCGACTTCACCAAGTCACGGCTCCCTGAACTCGAAAAGGACCAACAATCTCTTTACGAATTGATTTGGAAACGCGCCGTAGCTAGCCAGATGGCGGAAGCCAAATTGGAGAAAACCCGTATCAACCTGAGCACCCCTTCGTTAAAGGAAGAGTTTTTCGCCGAAGGCGAGGTGCTCCTCTTCGATGGTTTTCTCAAATTGTACTTGGAAAGTGTGGACGAAGAAGATCAAGACGGCAACGAAGACGAACCCAATAAAGAAATTCGTTTGCCGGCCCTGCAACAAGGGGATCTCACCCCAGTGGATCGCTTGCTCGCTACCCAACGCTATACCCGACCACCCTCCCGCTATACCGAAGCGAGTTTGGTCAAGAAATTGGAAGAACTGGGCATAGGCCGTCCTTCGACCTACGCCCCCACCATTGGTACGGTTCAGGACCGGGGCTATGTGGAGCGGACCCTCTTGGAGGGTGTCGAAAGGCAATACCTTGTGTTGGAACAAAAACCGAATACAGCTTTGGTTCGGCAAACCCTCAAAGAAATTACCGGGGCCGACAAAAACAAACTTCGTCCAACGGATATTGGCATGCTGGTCAACGATTTCTTGTTGCAGCATTTTCCGGTGGTGATGGACTTTGGGTTCACGGCCAAGGTGGAAGAAGATTTTGACCGCATTGCCGAGGGCCAAATGAATTGGACCCAAATGCTGGACAGCTTCTATCAGCCTTTTCATCAGACGGTTACCAAAGCCACTGAAGAAAGCGAGCGCGTCAACGGCGAGCGCGAACTGGGGATGGACGGCGGCTTGATGTACTCCGTTCGGATGGCTCGTTACGGCCCCGTGGTGGCCCGTACCAACCCCAAGGATCCGGATGCCAAACCGCAATACGCCAAGCTCAGGGCCGGGATGATCATGGAACAACTTAATCTTGTCGATGCTTTGGATTTGTTTCGTCTTCCGCGCACCTTGGGGGAGCATGAGGGGCAGGGAATGACGGTGGGTGCAGGACGTTTTGGTCCCTACGTCAAATGGGGTGATTTGTTCGTGTCCATTCCTAAAGAAGAGGATCCCCTAACCATCACCCCCGCAAGAGCGGTGGAGCTCATTATCGCCAAACAACAAGCCGCAGCCGCCCGCCTTCTCAAGGATTTCCCAGACAGCGGGATCCAAATGATCCAAGGCCGTTGGGGGCCTTACCTGACCAGGGCTGGAGAAAACTACCGCATTCCAAAAGGTGCGGACTTTGAAAGCGCCGACGAAGCCCAATGCGTCCAATGGATTGAACAGGCCCCGCCTCACAACCCCGGTCGTTTCTCAGCCAAATCCAAGGCCAAGAACACCATCAAGACAGCAACTAAGTCAGCAGCCAAGCCAGCCACTAAGCCCGCGGCCGCATCCAAACCCAAAGCCGCAACCAAGTCCAAGCCCGCAACCAAGTCCAAGCCCAAAGCCTGAAGGCCGCCACCTAATCTTCAGAACATTGGTTGTGGTGGATAAAATTGGGGGATAAATAAGTACACGGAAATTTGGGAATGACCTTGCCGTTGAACGAAATTCGTCTCAACGCATGCCCAAAACCAACGCCCCCCCCTCCGAAAGTGAATTGCAGGCCATGATATGCCTGCTCGATGATACCGACCAGGAAGTGGTCGAGGAGGTGAGCAAGGCCCTGTTGCTTCGCGGCCCTCAGGTGGTTCCCTTCTTGGAATCCGCTTGGATTGGGGATTTGCCATTGATTGCCAGGGAGCGTATCGAAGAGCTCATCCACCAAATCCAATGGAATCAATGCAAAGAAGCCCTGTTGGCATGGAATCATGGTGACCAAGAAGATCTCCTCACCGCGCTCATTTGGATTGCACGGATTCGTTACCCCGATCTGGACGAGAGTGAATTGCGCAACCGTCTCGAAAGCTTGCGGATCGAGATTTGGATGGAAATGAACCCATGCATGACGGCTTTGGAGAAGGTCAGGGTCATCAACCACGTTTTGTTCAAGATCCATGGGTTCCGCGGCAATACCGCCAACTACAACGACCCTCAGAATTCTTGCCTGAACAAGGTACTCGAGAGCCGCAAGGGGAACCCCATCGTGCTATGTTGCATCTACATGTGGTTGGCAACCAAAATGGAGATGCCTGTAGTGGGGGTCAATCTTCCGCAACATTTTATACTTGCCTATTTGGATGATGTTACGGAAGAAATTTCCGCGCCCAAGGCCCTGTTCTACATCAACGCCTTCAACAAAGGCATGGTCTTCGGCGAAAAGGAAATCGAACGTTTTCTAGAATTAATTCATCTGCCGGCCAACCCCCGGTATTTCAGACCGTGCTCCCACCACGACATCGTCATCCGTGTCTTGAACAACCTTATTCACGGGTATTCCGAATCCGGCAAACAAGAAGCCTCCAAGGAATTGGTGGAATTACGGGACGTCTTGGTCGAAGAAAATCCATGGCGCACCCTGCATCCCGAAGACCAAATTACCCCAAATACCGAAGAGAATACTGGATCTGAAGACGCTGATCGCCGCGACCCCGACAATAAGGACCCCGACGATAAGGACCCCGACGATCCGAACGGTTTCAGCGATTTCGATTGAATTTTTCGCTTGTTTCCAAGAACTAACGCATCCATCTCATCAGCCAACTGGCAAGTTTGGCTTTGAAAGGGGTGTAGGGAGGATAGAAAAAAGAGGTAAGGTTGGGCCAATGGGGGTTGCGAAGCACGGCTCTCGCATGGGAAAAGGTTTCAAAACCGTATCGACCATGGTAAGAGCCTGAACCGGAGGCGCCCACTCCGCCCAGCGGCAGGTCGGGGTGCGAAATTTGAATCACCACATCATTCAAGCACATGCTGCCCGAACTGCTCTCCATGGCCCAACGTTGCATGACCTTGGCGTTTCGGGCAAAGACATAAAGCGCCAAGGGTTTGGGTCTGCTGCAAACAAAGGCTAGGGCCTCTTCCAGATGATCCACGCCGACAATGGGCAGAATGGGTCCGAAGATTTCTTCGTTCATCAGCCGCATGCCAGGGGTTACCCCCGACAAAACGGTGGGTTCAAGGCGAAGGCCTTGATCGTCCCATCGTCCACCCACTTCGATGCGGGCACCGCCGGCCAAGGCATCCTGTAACAATTCCCGAATTCGACCTGCATGCTGGGCATGAATTTGATGGCAGAGGGAGGACCCTCCTGCCTGTTCGCCTTCTTGAACCTTGCTAGCAGCCAATCTAAACGCTTCGGCCATCAGCGGCACCATGTTGCGGTTCATGAGCAGGTAATCCGGGGCAATGCAGGTTTGGCCTCCGTTGAGCCATTTGCCCCAATAGACTTTGGCGGCCGTGGCCTCCAAGGGAGCGGATTCGTCCACATAGACCGGGGATTTGCCCCCCAATTCCAGGGTATAGGGAATCAGTTCAGCCGCTGCCGATTGGGCCACAATTTTGCCAACCCGTTCGCCACCCGTAAAAAGAATATGGTCAAAGGGCAACTTCAAGAGTTCGGCGCCTACTTGGCCATCACCAGCAACCACTTTGACCACGTCTTCCCCCAGGGCTTTGGGGACTAATTCCGCCAGCAAAGCCGCGGTTGCGGGGGCATGCTCCGAAGGCTTAACCACCACCGTATTCCCCGCCGCGATGGCCGCAATCAAGGGCATGACCGCCAACTGAAATGGATAATTCCAAGGGGCAATCAGGAGCACGCAGCCTTTGGCTTGGTATTGGATATGTCCGCTAGACAGAAGATAAGGAAAATGGGGGCCCACCTTTCGGTTGCGCATCCAGCGATGAAGGTTGGCCTTGAAATGCTTGATCTCGTTGTACACAGGTAACAATTCTGTGAGGTTGGTTTCCATGGCCGGCTTACCCAAGTCCGTGTGGAGGGCTTGGCGTATCGCTTCTTCGGATTCAAGAATCGCCTTGCGAAGGCGCATCAATCGTTGGATACGTTCCCTGGCATTTTCTTCGGCCAAGGTGGGGTTGCTCCTTTGCAGGTCCTGCCACCATGCCGGGAATTGTGGAGTGTTGGAATGCATAGGTCGAGTGGGTTAGCCTTGTTCGCTCATCAAATAAGCCTTGATGAAGGGATCTAAATCCCCGTCCAAAACCCCTTGGGCGTTGGAGGTTTCGTGCTCGCTGCGTACATCTTTGACCAGCTTGTAGGGGTGCAAAACATAGGAGCGAATTTGCGATCCCCATTCGATTTTCTTCTTGGAATCTTCGATGCTTTGACGGGCTTCGTTGCGTTTGCGCAATTCCAATTCGTAGAGTTGGGAGCGTAGCATTTGCATGGCACGTTCGCGGTTGGCAGATTGGCTACGTTCCACCTGACAGACCACCACGATACCGGTGGGTTTGTGGGTGAGCATCACCTTGGTTTCCACTTTGTTCACGTTCTGACCGCCTGCACCCCCGGAGCGGGCTGTTTGCAATTCCAGGTCGTTGGGATGAATTTCGACTTGGATGCTGTCGTCAATGACCGGGTACGCATACACCGAGGCAAAGGAAGTATGGCGCCTCGCGTTGGAGTCGAAGGGGGAGATTCGGACCAGGCGATGCACCCCGTTTTCGCCTTTGAGGTAACCGTAGGCGAAATCCCCGGTGATTTCCAAGGACACGGACTTGATCCCGGCTTCTTCCCCGTCTTGTCGGTCCAGTTCTTGGATACGGTACCCTTTGGAATCGGCCCACATGCGGTACATGCGTTCCAGCATGGAGGCCCAATCCTGGCTTTCGGTGCCTCCAGCCCCGGAATTGATCTCGATAATGGCGCTCAAGGGGTCCTCTTCGGACTGTAACATATTTCGAAATTCCAGGGCTTCGGTGGCCTCGATGCATCGGTCGTAGGTTGCATCCAATTCTTCCATGGTAATTTCCCCGGCTTGCTGGAAATCGTAATAAATCCCCAGCTCCTCGATTTGTTCATGGAGTTGCTGATAGGCCTCAACCCACTGTTTGGGGATTTTGACCGATTTCAACCAATTTTCGGCCGTTACCGGGTCGTCCCAGAATCCTGGGGCGGTGGATCGGGTCTCTACATCTTTGATTCGAGCAATCTTCGCATCGAGGTCAAAGAAACCTCCTTAACGCCTCAAGGCGTTCCCGAAGGTCTGTTAGGTGTTCTTGTCTCATGAGACGAAGGTAGCTTTGAACGGGCTCCTCCCAACCCTTCAAGGAGCAGAATCCATGCGGCCGGTATTGCGCCAAAACGAGTCAAGATTAGGCGATTGGAGACCAAGGTTATCCGGTTTCCAGAAGTCTTCCCAATGCAGGCAGTCCACGATCCCGTTCTTCTGCCATCGGCATTCCATGAGGTCAAATCGAATCTCCCCACGATGGGGAAATTCTTGCAGAAAACGATAAGCCGCTTTGGAAAGGTTCAAGAATTTATGGTATTTAACCTGCCGGGCGGGTTCGGCATGGCGATGGCTGCGGCTGCTTTTGACCTCGACAAAGGCCAGGATCGGCCCCAAGGTGGCGATAATATCCACTTCGTAGGGACTGGATCGCCAATTACGATGGAGAATATGCCATCCTTGCCTTTGGAGTCTTTCGCAGGCCATGTTTTCCCCCAAGGCTGCTGTGGTCTTATTTTTGAGGGGGTCGGATGGCCGCTTGTTGCTCACGAATACGCTATTAAAAACATTGCAATATGCAAGATCAATTACCCAAAATCAATCCCACAGAAACTCTTGCGTGGAAACAACTAACACAACATGCCTTGGGTTTCAGGGAAGGGGGGGCGCAGACCTTGAAGCATTTGTTTGATGCCGATGCTCATCGTGCTGAGCGTT